>ERZ889078.2662-NODE-2662-length-12470-cov-6.800644_pt1 | contig 12470 bp, 9 predicted proteins | sample MGYA00521266_ERZ889078 | MGnify/ENA primary metagenome ERZ889078 (study PRJEB32303, sample SAMEA104408618) | aquatic metagenome | biome: Brackish water; feature: Pelagic; material: water | place: Baltic Sea | collected 2014-06-16T06:34:00 | depth 76,534 m ... | reverse complement strand
CGCTCACGCCGTGGCCTGGCGCGAGCTGTGCCTGCTTTTGGGCCGGCCGCCGGGGCGCGAGGCCTATCCGGGTGACGTGTTTTACCTGCACAGCCGCCTGCTGGAGCGTTCGACCCAGCTCAACAGCGATCTTGGCGCCGGCTCGCTCACGGCGCTGCCCATCGCGACGACCGAAGACGGTCGGCTGTCGGCGTACGTCCCAACCAACCTCATCGCGATTACCGACGGTCAGCTCGTGCTGTCGCGCACCCTCTTTGTGGCTGGCGAGCGACCCGCAATCGACGCGGGCCTCTCGGTCAGTCGGGTCGGCGGCAAGGCCCAGGCGCAGGCGTTTCGGCGGCTCGCCGGCAAGCTGCGCCTCGACTACGCCGCGTTTCTTGAGTTGGAGTCGTTCTCACGCGTCGGGACACGACTCGAGGCCACCGCGCGGCTGCGTCTCGACCTGGGTCGCAGGCTGCGCATCTTGCTTCGCGCGCCCCGCCTGGAGACGTTGGGGATCTTCGACGAGCTGGCTCGGCTGGCCCTTGCCAGTCGCGGCGACGTGTTGATGCGGATCCCCGAAGACGCCGTGCAAGCCTTTGCCGCGACACTGCCGGACGCCCTACGCGCCCAGGACGCGCCCCTCGCCGGCAGACTTGATGCCGAGGCGGCGCTCTCCGACGTCGATGAAGTGCGACTGGGTCAGCTCATCGACGCCATGGTCAGCGCGCGTTTTGGCGGGGCGACAAGTCATGGCTGACGATCTTCACGATCTCGCCCGGGTTGAACACCGCATGGCAGCCGTCCGCGCGGTTGAGACCGTGACACGTGCGATGTGGGCGTTGGCGCGGGCCCAGCAACCGCAAGTCGAGGCCGCGGCCGGGCAGGCGAGCGCCTATCTCGACGTCGCCGAGTCGATCGTCACTCGACTCGCGGGTGCGCCACGAACCGACACCGACGACGCGCACACGCTGTGGGTCCTCCTCGGGCCAGAACGCCCGTTTTGTGGGCCGCTGTCGCGCATGCTGCTCGACCAACTGCCGGATCGGGGCCAAGTCGGTCTGGTTGGCCACCGCCTTGCAGACGTCGCGCGACACATCCCGGAGCTCTCCAGCCGTGTTCGGTTTCGCGTCGCTGGTGCCAGCACGCCCGATGAGCTTGGCGCGCGCGCCGACCGAGTCGCATCCGAGATCCTCGCGACCGGCGCGCCCACGGTGATGCTGCTCTACCCAACCGACGGCACGCCGACGCTGCGGCGTACGGCGTTGCTCTCAGACGCCCGCGAGCCGGAGTCGGACCCGCCTGAGAGCTTCCTGCCTGTCGGTGAGGTGCTCGAGGCGGCCGTTGTGGAGGCCGTGGGCGGCCGGCTGGCGGTCGCGCTCGCTGAGGCCCTGCGCGCCGAAGTCGTCGCTCGCCTCGTCGCCACGGAGGCCGCGCGACGGGCCTGTGAACGTCAACTTGAGACGCTGCGTCACGCCTGGCGCGTGCTGCGCCAGGACACGATCACCCAAGAGCTGCTGGAGCTATCGGCCTCGCTGAGCGCGCGGCGGTCTCGATCGCGGCGCCCCAACAGCGGCGCCCCAGACGCCTACGCCCCAGACGCCTACGCCCCAGACGCCTACGCCCCAAACACCAACACAGAGACGGGCAGGCCGCAGGCGCCACGCGCGCGTCTGGCCCAGAAAAACGGGCTAAAGGTCGATGGACTTGGGCAGCCGCGCGAAGTCTGACATCCCGCTGGAGCCATACACGCGCCCTTTGGTGTCGATGATGAAGCCATCGATGTTGTCCGTCTTATTCAGCAGCGCGATGCCAGCTTTGGGGCCCAACACCAACATCGCCGTCGACAGCGCGTCGGCCAGCACGGTGTCGGTGCCAATCACGGTGGCCTGCAGCACGCCTTCGACGGGCCGGCCCGTCCTCGGGTTGAGCACGTCGTGATAGCGCTTGCCGTCTTTCATGAAGTACCGGTCGGTCACGCTGCGCGTCGCCGCCACGTGGCTCGTCAGGTAGAGCTGGACGATCTCGCGGTCTCGCTTCAGCGGGTGCGGCACGGCGACGTACCAATGTCGTGTGCCCGTGCGTCCGCGCACGTAGACGTCCTGACCGATGCGGAGGCGGAAGGAGTCGATGCCGCGCTCGAGGAGCAGGCGCGACACCGTCACCATCGCGTGGCCGTGCAGCAGGTCAGCCAACGTGATGCGGACCCGCGGGGCGTGCACCCGAATCGCGCGGTTCGGCTTCAACAGGACGTTGTTACAGCCGACAACGGCGAGGCGCGCCTTGATTTCATCGTCCAGCGGACGCACCGGCGGGCGCCGCTTGAAGTTCCACAAGTAGTCGAAGCTCTGCACCGTCAGGTCGAACGCGCCGCCCGTCAGCTCGCAGAGATGGAGCGCCCGCTGCACGAGATCGTAGGTCTCGCGGCTGAGGATGACCTCCTCTCTGTCCGCCAGACGATTGACGCCGTCGATCTCTGATCGGCGCCGTTCCGTGCTCATCTTTCGGCTGATTCGCCGCACTTCCTTGAGCGCAGCCGCGACCGCCGCCTCCGCTTTGGCTTGGTCTTTGAGCCAGACGCGGAGATGCACATCGACGCCTTCGATCGGTCGGCCATGGCCGTGCAGCATCGGGCTGCCGCCGTCTGCCGGTGGCGCGGCGGTCTCAGCGGGAACCTCGGCCACAGCGTTACCGTCGGCGAGCGCGCTGCCCGACAGCGATCTGCCAGACGGACGCGCCGCCCAAGCGTTCGCGCCGACGACGGGCCCGCAAACCAGCGCTGCGGCGACGACAGCCAGATGCAACGGCGGCCAGCCGTCGATCAACCCAGGCGCGTGTGTGCGGCCGTCCAACCCACGCCCCGGCCGCGAGGGTCGGCGCTGGAGAGGCGGGTTGGCGCGGGTCGGGGGAAGTCGTTGCATCATGTCCTGCAGGTTGGCAGCGCCACGGGGCGGCGGCAAGAATCATCCCTTGTCAGTGGATCGCGTCACCGGACCACATGGCGACCGGCGCGCGGCGATCGGGCTTCGCGCCGCGTCCCAACAACGCGCTCACGGCCTCAACGATTCCCGAGACGGTCATCGGATACATGTCGATCAGCGCCCGCACCTGCTCAATCGTCTCGGCGTGCCAGTAGTTCTCAGGGATCGGATTGAGCCACACCCGCTTCGGGTAGGCCGCGGCCAGCTCGGCGAGGCGGTCGATGCCGGGCACCTTGTCGCTCGTCGCGATCTCCAACGACCCATACGGCGCGAGCAGCTCGTAGGGGCCCATCCACGCGTCGCCGACGAAGAACAGGTGCGTGTTTGGCGGCACGCTGCGGCATAACTCGCTCAAATCCTTCGACTCGAAGCGGGCGATGTCGGTGTAGACCTTGTTGTAGACGCAGTTGTGAAAGTAATACGTCTCCACCTCACGCAGCCCGCCGGACTTCTTCATCGCCGAGAAGAACTGCTCCACCAGCCGCGTGTGGGGCTCCATCGAGCCGCCCGAATCCATCAGCAACACCACCCGCGCCTGATTGCGGCGCTCGGGTCGTTCCACGATCTCCAGGTCGTCCGAGCGCGCCGTCTTGCGGACCGTCTCGTCGATGTCCAGCTCCAGCCGCCGCGCCTTGCGCTCCAGTCGCCGCAGCCGGCGAATCGCCACGGCGAGGGCCCGCGTATCGAGCACGCGGTCGTCGCGGTAATTCCGGAACCGTCGCGCACGTGCCGCTGCGACCGCGGATCCTCGGCCTTTGGCGCCTTCGCCGACGCGCATGCCCGTCGGATGTTGGCCGCCTTGTCCAAACGGACTTTTACCGCCGGTGCCGATCCAGTAGTTGCCGCCGTCATGGCGTTCGGTCTGCTCGGCGAGCCGCTCCTCAAAGAGCTTGCGCAGCGCGTCGAGATCGAGCGACTGCAGGTTCGCCAGCTCTTCGTCGGTGAGGGCAGGGCGCTCGATCGGGCGCGCCAGCCACTCGGCGAGCTTGTCTTTGAGGGACTGCGGCAGCGCCGCGTGGTCGAAGTAGGCCGCAAAGGCCTGGTCGAAGCGGTCGTAGTCACTCTCATCCCGGCAGACCAGCGCGCGGGACACATCGTAGAACGAGCGCAGCGAGGGCTCCACCAGCCCACTCTCCAGGGCCTCCATGAGCGCGAGCCACTCCGTCAGCCCGATCTTCAGGCCTGCGGCGCGAAGCATGGTGTGAAAGCCGATAAACATCGCCGTTATCGCCAGCCGCGCCAGCCGTTGCCTGCGCCACCTTCGCCTTTGCCGCCGCCACCTTTGCCGCCGCCACCTTGGCCGCCACCTTCCTCACCCTCGTCGGGCTCCATCGCGCCGGCCTTCCGGGCCTTCTCGGCGTCAGACTCGTCCTTCAGCAGCACGCCCGCGAAGGGCAGGGTGCGCTGCAGCTTCTCGGGATCGATGCCGGCGAGCCGCAGCCCCGCGATCCAATCCACCAGCTCCGAGGTCGTCGGTTTTTTGCGCAGATGTTTGACCGAGCGCAGGGCCAAGAAGCGCCGCAAAGCGCCCGCCAACAGCTCATCCTCCACATCGGGATGATGCACCCGGCAGATCTGCGTCAGGCGCTCCTCGGAGGGGAACGTGATGTAGTGGAAGACGCAGCGCCGCAGAAACGCATCAGGCAGCTCCTTCTCGGCGTTAGAGCTGATGATGACGATCGGGCGATGCTGCGCCACGACCTCCTCGCCAGTCTCCGTGACGACGAATCGCATCGCGTCGAGCTCGTGCAGCAGATCGTTCGGGAACTCGATGTCGGCCTTGTCGATCTCGTCGATGAGCAACACCGCGCGCGTCTCACTGGCGAACGCCTCGCCCAGCGGTCCCATCTTGATGTATTGCGCCACGTCCCGCACATCGCGGTCGCCAAACCGGCTGTCTTGCAACCGGGCGACGGCGTCGTACACCCAGCAGCCATCCTGTGCGCGGGTCGTGGACTTGATGTGCCACGTATACAGCGGCAAGCCGAGCCCCTCCGAGATGGCGTGCGCCAGCAGCGTTTTGCCCGTGCCCGGCTCACCCTTGATGAGGAGCGGCCGCTGCAGGGCGACCGCGACGTTGACGGCGGCCTTAAGCCCCTCGTCGGCGATGTAGGACGCGGTGCCATCCCAGCGGTGAAAGGTCGACGTTGCGCTCATGCGACTCCCTTGGCGCTGGTCGCCGTGTTGAGGGCGGCAGCATCGCGGCTGCCCGTGGGGGGTGTCAACGTGAGATGGCCATCGCCCGCTGCAGGGCGTCGCGCGTCAGCTTAAACCCCGGGAACCTGGGCCGTCGTGCCGTCTTCGAGGCACCAGGCCGTGAGCTGTCTGCCCCACACCGCGCCGCTGTCGAGACTCACGTGGCCGGGCCGGACGTGATATCCGTAGGCAGCCCAGTGGCCAAAGATCACGGTGCCCGGGCGCCGCGTCCATGCGTGCCAAGGCTGTTGACCGCTCGGACAGCTCTCCGGTGGTCCGACGTAGTCCGTCACCGCGCCGTCCGCCGCGCACGTGCGCATGCGGGTCAGCACAGCGACCGCCGCCACCTGCCGCTCGATCCCCCGCAGACTCGGCGTCCACGTTGGCACGTCACCTCGCAACCGACTCAGCAACGCGTCCGCGCCTGGTCCTCGCAGCGTCGCCTCGATCTCGGCGGCGAGCTGCGCGGCCAAGTCCACGCTCCAGCTCGGCGCCAGCCCCGCGTGCACCATGGTCATCTCGCCGCGCCGCACCAGCAGGGGTCGTCGCTGCAGCCACGACAGCAGAGCGTCACGGTCGGGCGCCACGAGGATCGGTTGGAACGTGTCGCGTCGCTTCACTTTGTCGAATCCGCGCGCTTGGGCGAGCACATGCAGCTCGTGGTTGCCCAGGACCATCCGAACGTCGGCTTGGTGTCGCACGACCCAACGCAGCATCTCCAGCGACTCCGGCCCGCGGTTGATCACGTCCCCCGCCAGCCAGAGCTGGTCGCGCCCGGCCTTGAAGTCGATCTTCGTCAGCAGGGACTGAAAGACCGTAAAACAGCCCTGAATGTCGCCTATGGCCCAAGTGCGCATGGTCTCAGCCACCCGCCAGCTTCACGGTGTACCCCAGCCGCTCCAGCTCGAGCTTCAACCGGTCGCGCTGGTCGCCCTGGATCTCAATGACCCCCTCCTTCACCGCACCACCCGTGCCGCAGAGCTGCTTGAGTGACTTCGCCAAGGCCTTGAGCTCGGGTCCCGCCAGCGGCACGCCCGTCACGAGGCAGACGCCCTTGCCTTTGCGGCCTTTGCTTGACCGGTGAATGCGCACGATGCCGTCGTCGATCGGCGGCGCGGCGCGAGATTTCGCCGATTTCGCCGGCTTTCCGCGCTTTGGCGTCTCAGTCCGGGTCGCGGCTTCGCGGCCACCGTCACTGGAATAGACGAGTCTGCTGTTGCTGTTCATGGCCGCACTCCTCTGCCGCTTAGACGCCAACCGAGGCCCAGCGTAGGCCCTCAGCGCGCCTGTCGGAAGGCCACGAACGGAATCTCGTCGCATCGCAGGTCGTGAATGGTGAGGACGCCGCGCTCACGGCGCCCCTTGATGCCGCCTGCACCAGCGGGCACGCTCGGCGCGCCTGGAGGGCCTATCGTGATAGACGAACTCAAGATCTGTGGCCACGCCGCCGCTCTCGTCAGCGCCAAGCGGCGACCCGACGACGTCCTGCGTGTATTTCTGCGCCGGGACCGCGGCGCAGAGTTTGGCGCGCTGCTCGCCCACTGCGCCCAGGCCCGCAGACCCTATCGATTTGTTGAAGATGACGAGCTGGAGAAGGTGTCCGGCACGCGCCATCACCAGGGTATCTGCGTCGTGATGCGCTCGCCGCAGGTCTGGGATCATGATGACGTGCTCGCCACCGCGCACGAGGCGCAGCACGCGCGGCGGCCGCAGCGGTGGCTGTTTCTCGACCGCGTCGGAAACCCGCACAACTTTGGCGCGATCGCCCGAACGGCCGCGCATTTTGGCGTGACGGCGCTGCTGACACCCGATTGGCCCGACGCGGCAGGCTACTCCACGGCCGCGTTTCGTACCGCTGAGGGTGGCCTCGAGTTTGTACCCGTCGCGCGCCTCGCAGACCCGCTTCGAACGCTGCGCGCGCTGCGTGACCAAGCAGGCGTCGATCTGCTCGCCACCGCCGCGGACGGACAGTACGACGTCTGGCAAGACGATCCGCCACGGGCCGCGGTGTGGATGCTCGGCTCCGAACGCGAGGGGCTCGCCCCCGAGCTGCGGCACGAGGCGACAGCGACGGTCGCGATTGGCGGCACCGGCGCGGTCGAGAGCCTCAACGTCGCCTCCGCCGCGGCCGTGGTGCTAGGCGCGTCATGGCGCGCCCACGGCGACCCGCTCAGCTAGCCTGGAGCTGGGCCTAGCCTGGAGCTGGGCCTAGCCTGGAGCTGGGCCTAGCCTGGAGATTCATTGCGTACAGCAGCTGCCTTTTTTGACCTGGACCGCACGCTTATTAGCGTCAACAGCGGTCTGTTGTACGCGCGTTGGGAGCGCGACGCTGGTCGTATCGGTCGTCGTCAGATGGCGATGGCCGTGCTCTGGGGCGCGCTGTATCACCTCGATCTGATCGACATCGACCGCGCGATTCGCTCGGCGTTGACGCACTATGTGGGGGTCTCCGAGGCTGAATTGGCGGCGAATACGCGCGATTGGTTTCAAGCCGAGGTCGTCGGACACCTCGCGCCGGGTGGGGCGACGACGCTCGCTCGGCACCGGGCGTTGGGTCACCCCTGCGTGCTGCTCACGAACTCGTCGAGTTACGCCGCCGAGCTGGCGACCGCTCAGTTTGGCCTCGACGCCTGGCTGGCCAACCGATTCACGCTCGACAGCGACGGCTGCCTCGACGGCGGCTTTGAGTTGCCGCTGTGTGTTGGCGCCGGCAAGGCGATACGCGCGGAGCGCTGGGCCGCGAACAACGGTGTCGACCTTGGCCAATCGTGGTTCTACACCGACGCGCGCAGCGACCTGCCAATGCTGGAGCGTGTCGGGAACCCGGTCGCCGTCAATCCCGACCCGCGTCTGCGACGTATCGCCAGGAGACGAGGGTGGCCGATCGAGGACTGGCGTGACGCCATCCCGGTGCGCGGCTAGCCCGAAAGCCGCGCCGCGTGCCTGATTTCCTGGTGCAATCGGTCGTGTGTTCACTATACTCCTCGACGAAATTCGCCACCCACTGCGCGCTCGGCGCTCGGCACACACAACCGGAGCTTCCCCATGGTCTGCCGTCGTACTCGCCTCAGTTCGCCCACACTCGGCGCGCTCGTCAGCGTCGCGTGCCTAGCCGCGATGACCTTGGCGCCATCACAGGCCTCCGCGTGTGGCGGTTGCTTCAACACGGTGCCGCCGGCAGCCCCGGGTCAGCCCGCCAACGGACTCTCCGTGCTGCAGGACGCCGAACGCGTGGTCTTCACCCGCGATACGGTGAAGGGGCTGACCCGCGTTTGGGTCGAAGTTCGTTACACCGGCGCGGCGGCGGACTTCGGCTGGGTGCTGCCCGTGCCCAAAGTCCCGACGATCTCGGTCGGCACGAGCGTTGGCCTCGATCTCATCGACGACCTCACCGGCGCGCGTTTCCAGGTGAAGAGCGTCAGCGCTGAAAACTGCCGAAACCCCAGCGATGGTTGCGAGGTTTTCGGGATGGACGCCGGCTCCTCCAGCAGCCCGGACGCCGTGCCGACAGACGCGATGTCGGCGGGTGGCAATCCAGACCCAGCGCCCACGGTGGATGTGCTCGACCAAGGCCAGAGCGGGCCGTACGACTACACCGTGCTCAAAAGCAACAGCGCCGCGGCCCTGCAGGCGTGGCTGGATACCCGCGGCTACAAGACCCCGGCGAGCGCGAAGCCGATTATCCAGGCCCACATCACCAAAGGCGACGTGTTTGTGGCCATCAAGCTCACCAACGGCAACGGCGTGAACCTCATCCGACCGATCGTGCTGGAGATGAAGGACGCTGAGCCCTGTGTGCCGCTGCGCCTCACGAGCATCGCTGCCACGGAGGAGATGAGCGTCGTGGTGACCCTCGCCGGGCCGGGGCGTGCGGTGCCCAAGAACATGCTGCACGTGCGGATCAACGACGCGATGATCAACTGGTTCGATGGCGGCAAGAACTATCAGCAAGTGCTCTCCGCGGCGATCGATGAGGCCTCTGGGCGCGGGTTCGTGACGGAGTACGCACAGCAGGGCGCCGCGTTCAAAACGGCCGCTTGGTCTCCCAAGAAGCTCGACACCAGCGGCTTGGCTGGCGCGGTCAATCTGGTTGATGTCGCGGTGTGGCTGCACGGCACCGGCACGACGTGGCTGCACAAAGATGCGGCGCAGGTCTTCGTGGAGAAGGCCGGTATCATCGAGCCGATCTACAAGACCTGGGGCATCCAAGATCCGGCCAAGGCGTTGGGGCAACTCTGGGTATGTGGCGCGATTTGGTCAGGAAACGCCGTTGGCGCGACGGACTCAGGCGGCGCTGCCGACGCTGGTGGTCCTGGCACGGGCTGCGTGCGCGCCGGCACCGACGTGATCGGCGCGAAACAGGTGCTGTTTGGCGCCGCCGCGAAGCTCGTGACCATCGACGGCAAGGCCCTGGCCGCCGCGCTGGACAAGGACATCGGCGCGCCTCTGACGCAGCTGTTGACCGACCTGGGCGGCGCCGACCGTGTGACCCGGCTCGCGATGCGCATCGGCCCAGCTGAGATGGATCGCGACCCGATCTTCGACTTTAACCCCGGACTTCCGGACGTAGAGCGCACAACGACGGCGACGCGCGCGGCGGTGTGCTCGAACGGGTGGGCCCCCAATGACGGGTTCCGCCTGACTATCCCGAACGTTGGCAGCTATGTTTTTCCCGTGTCACTGGCGTCCAACGCGACCGATCCGCGGTTCAAGGGCGCGCCGTTCGCGCGGGTGATCGAGGTGCTGGACGACGCCGGCGCGCCCATCGCCGTCGGCCCCAGCCAGGTCGATTTGGTGGACACGGCGCTCGCCGGCGCCGTGATCGGCAAGGTCTCGCCGGCGAAGGCGTTGGCGTTGACCGCCCCCGCAGCGTGGCATGGGCCCGCGTCGGATCCGCCCGTCGTTATGCTCGGCGGGTGGAAGAAGCCGGCTGGGTGTGTCGCGAAGGCAGGCTGGGTCGACGGGCAGCTGCCGCCGGGGAGCCCCGCGGTTGACGCCGGCGCGACCTCCGATGTGAGCGGCGCAGATGCCGGCTCGGACGCTGGTGTTCTGGGTGATGCGAGCCTGTCTGATGCGAGCCTCTCCGACTCAACCGTGGCCGGCAGCGACACAGGCGCCGCGCCGCCGCGCACGACGTCGGATGGCGGCTGCGCGGCCGGTCCGCGGCGTGTGCCGGGGCTGCCGTGGTTCTGGCTGGTCGCCGTGGCGGCGGTGGCGGTGCTGTGGCGTCGCGTGCGCCGGGCTTGATCGTGACGCGACCGGGCTTGATCGTGACGCGACAGGGGCCAACACAGCAGCGCGGGCGCTTGTGGTGCCGCAGGGCTATGCCATGATGGCGACATGACAGCTTCCGTCCCATCGATCTTCCCGTCCCTTCCTCGCCCTGCAGCGACCCGCGCGGCCGTCGCCGCACCCGCCGCGGTGCCGAGCGCCGCGGTCGCCCTGGCGACGCTCGTGCTGTGCCTAAACGTCGCCTGTGGCTGCCAACGCGACGCGGCGCGGTCGACCACGCCCGCTGCCCACATTCAGGGCGGTGCGCCGCCAGCTGCGGCCGTCGACATCACGGCCCCGCTCGCCGTCTCGGTGAGCGCCACGACGGTCGCGCACAGCGCCCGAGAGAGTCTGCGCAGCGGCGCCGTGTTGGCGCCACGCTTCGCGGCGTCGCCGGGTCGCCTCGCGTTCGACCAACAGCAGTGGGCGACCTGCGCCGCCGCGTTTGGCGATGGCGGTCAGTTCGGCGCAGACGCTTGGCAAGCGCGCGCGCTCGGTTTGCTGTGTGCGCGCCGCGCTGGCCACCCGGCGGACGCGGCGCGCGGCTTCGAGGTGCTCGCTGACGCGGGTGGCCTCCTCGGCCGACACGCCCGGTTGTGGGCAGCTGAGGCGTGGCTCGAGGCCGGCCAGTACGAGCAGGCGCGGGTCGCCACCGCGGCGATCGACCGCAAGGGATTCGCGCGGGCACGCCGGACGGAGCGCACGTTGGCCCGCGCGTTGAAGGGCCTTGGCCGTCACGGCGCCGCCGCGGACGTGTACGCAGGCTTGCTCGCTAAGACGCCTTCACCGGCCGCCGACCTGTTGCAAGAGGCCGCAAACGCGGCGATCGCGGCCGATCGCAAGCCACAAGCTGCGGGTTGGCTGCGCGCCATCTTGGCGGACTACCCCGCTGGCGCCGCAGAGCAGAAGGCCGTCGCCGCGCTCGCCGCGTTTCCGGAGGCGGAGCGCAAGCTCTCGGTGTCGCTGCTGGAGCGACGCATGCGGGCTGCTCGGTCGCGCCACAAGCGCAAACTCGCGATGGAGACCGCAGACGAGGTGATGCGGCTGAGCAAACGGGGGAGCGCGCGTTGGTGTGCGGCCGGGATCGAGAAGGCCCACGTCATGGAGATCTTCTGGCTACGACGCAAAGAGGCCGCCGCCTTTTACGACATGCTGACGGCCGCATGCCCCGCTGACGCCCGTTCGGCGAAGATCTGGTTTCGCGCCGGGCGCCGACACGCGAACAGCGCCAACCAAGCGAGCGCGGCGCGGCATTTCCAGCGCATCGTCGACAAAGCCTCAAAGACCACGCTCGTGGACGACTCGTTGCGCTGGCAGGCGCGACTGCTGCGCAAACAAGGCAAGCACGCGGCGGCAGACGCGCTGTTGCTGCGTGTCCTGACGCTCGGCGGCGACATGGTGGAGTACGCCGGCTGGGATCTGGTGTGGCGGCGCATCGAAGCCAAGGATTGGAGAGGCGCGGCGGCGATGGCCGACAAGGCGCTGGCGACTGGAGTGCGGGCCAAGAAGCGCTACAACCTGGGTCGGGTTCAGTATTGGAAGGGCTACGCAGAGGCGAAGCGCCGCCGCAATAAGGCCGCAAAAGCAGCTTGGACGGCGGCGATTCGACTGTCTCCCTGGTCGTGGTACGGCATGTTGTCGCGCCACCGGTTGCGCGCCATGGACCCCGCCGCAGAGCAGCGTGCGTTCGCGGCGTGGCGCGCCTCAAAGAGCACCGCGCTGCATCTCGCCGATGTGGCGCGACCGCTGTTGGCGGATCAGCACATGCTCGCCTCTATCGAGCTGTCCAGGATGGGACTGCTGACGTCTGCGGCCGCGGAGCTCGCAGCTGTAGCTTGGCCCAGGCACAGCCCCGACCTAGCGATGCTCAAGGCGGCGCTGCTCGCCGCTGTGGGTCAGCGGACGGGCTCAGTGACCGCGACGCTAGCCGATCACACCTTCGACCTCGCGCCACCTGCAGGCGCCAACGGCGCGCGTTGGCGCCTCGCTTATCCGCGTCCGCCCGAGTTCGTGCCCGTCGTCGACAGCGAGGCCAAGAAGCGC
>ERZ889078.2661-NODE-2661-length-12473-cov-8.478016_pt1 | contig 12473 bp, 13 predicted proteins | sample MGYA00521266_ERZ889078 | MGnify/ENA primary metagenome ERZ889078 (study PRJEB32303, sample SAMEA104408618) | aquatic metagenome | biome: Brackish water; feature: Pelagic; material: water | place: Baltic Sea | collected 2014-06-16T06:34:00 | depth 76,534 m ... | reverse complement strand
ACGGTTTTCACGCTCAACTACTTGGTTCAATTTAGACGCACATTCATCACTTTTATGCCACTCAACGACCAAGTTCACGGTGACCAATGCGAGCCTAAAATTCAAAAAAAATCCAGGTTCCAGGAATCCTGGGAGTTTGCGTTTATGCTGGAAATAGTCCCCCCCCCTTTAGGTTTTGCGTGGGGGACGCCTGGCGATACGGCGGGGGTGGGGGGTATATTGGGGCAATGAACGCAGAACCTAATTGAATGGACGAACCAATTCTAATTATCCAAATCTTTTCAGGAAATCAAACATCGATTCAAACGGGGGACAAGAACTAAGAGCTTAAAGCGCATAACTATCACCAATCGCCAAAGCCGCTCTGAACATCATAGCCTTCGGAAAGCCCAATAAATACAGGGCATTTGAGCGTATTAGATATAAAATATATGAAACTCGGTAACTCAATAGTGAAAATGATCGGAATGACCAGTAAAATAAGCCATTTCGGGATATATTGGCATTTATAGTTCTCGGTGCAAACTAAGATTTCTTCTGCTCAGGTCTATAATCCGCGTTAATCAACTCCAACACCGATACCCCAAGCACATCCGCAATTTCAAACAACCGCTCCAAGCTCTGGGACTGCTGGCTGCATATGTTGTGCATCGCGTTGGTGGATATTCCCAGCTTATCAGCAAGCCATTTCTGGCTTCTGCCTTGAGCTTTGAGCACATCGGCAACGCGGTTCAGCTTCGGTGGATTGACCTTTTTGATCATTATGGAACAAATGTAAGAAATATTTAAAAAGGTTGTAATATAATACAACCATAGCTTGTATAATACCAAAAAATGTCGTATCTTTGTTTATGCATAAAACACAGCAATGACAATGGAAACAGCCACATTTACAACCCTCCTTGTTGCCGAGATTGAGGTCACGTACAAGAGCAGGGTAAATCCCTCGGACAGACCAAAGATCACCCGCTCCCAAGACTGCTATGAGCTTCTGAAAAGCGTCTGGAATTTGGACAAGATTGAGTACGTTGAAGAGTTCTACGTGGTTCTGCTGAACCGTGCAAACAGGGTGCTTGGCGTATCCAGAATCTCGGAAGGCGCAACGGCTGGCTGCATCGTTGATCCGAAAAGGGTTTTCCAGACAGCCCTCAAGGGCAATGCATCAGGGATTATCATAGCGCACAACCACCCTTCGGGGCAAACAGTCCCCAGCGATTCGGACGTCAACATCACAAACAAGATCAAAAATGCTGGCTCGTTCCTTGAAATTTCGGTGCTGGATCATTTGATCATTACGCCGTATGAGTTCTTTTCATTCTCGGATAACGGGATGTTGTAGTATCAATAGTCAGATTAACAAAACCAAACGCAATGAAACACTTAACCTTTCGCCAGATTACGAAGCTCCAAAAAACTTATGGCGTGGACGCGGTGCAGGAATCAATAAATAATGGTGGTTGCTGGAAAATGGAAGGGTCGGCTGGCAGGTTTGCAATGTCCTGTCTGGATTCAGGCGTCTGTATGCTGCCCATTCAACCCAAATTCGATTACTACGGCAACCGTGTTCCTTCACGGAACGATCTCAAACAGGGCACAAAGGGTACATTCCAAAATTCAGTAAATTTTTGGAACAGAATTCTGGATGGTGAAATGGATGCCATTGAATGGCTGGAAGAAACCTTCGGGTGTGTCGAAAACCAGCAAAGCTAACGGTTGTCAAATCGCAAACCAATGAAATACATTCTGGTACTGGATAACGTTAACGGCAAGCCGATTGAACTAACAAAGCCCATAAACTGGAATAGCGTCACCGAAGCGAAACAGCTTTGCTACAGCTTTGAAACGGGCGGGAAAAAGCTGGCAATCAGGCTGAGTTCAAAGCCCAAAAAGAAAACCATTAAAACCAACGAATATGAAAACAGAAACCCTGACAACGACGGATTTGCAACGGATCACCGAAGCCCTGACATTCTGGATCGTGGAAATGAATGCCAATCCTTTGAACCAGAAACCGCCGAAAGAAAATCAGGAATATAAAAAGCTGTTTCAGAAGGTTGTGCGGATCAAAAAATCACTTTAATCCCTGCGACTGGGCTTTACGGTGGGAGCAATCGGGGTTGTTATCCCGAATCGGATGGCATCCATATCATTCCTGAGAAAACATCCAACGGTTATTTGTTGATCATTGCAACAGCCCTTATTGGTGACCCGTCCGCGTTCTCAACCTTCAGGGGGAAGCATTGGAAGGTGAAAGCGTGGTCAGGGAGCTTATCCAGATTGGTCAGGTTCTCGATAAGGAGTATCTCCTTGCCCAGCAGAATATGATGGTTCGGGATGATTTCGGAAGTGACTTTTGTTGCCGATACTATTTTATCCAGCGAGAAAGCATCAACCCCGACGCCTTTCAGGTTGAATCCTGTCAGGTACCTTGCCGCTTCCGTGGTCGGAACTGGACAATCCTCAAAATAACCAGCGGTGTTCCACCGATCCTGCCAGCCTGTAAAGAAAAGCACGAAGTCAACCGTTGCTATTTTGGACTTAAATGTTTTCAGGTATTCCAAGCTGATTTCATCCCTGTCCCGACAATCGATAACCATTGCGCTGCCAATAAATTTTTCCATCGGGAATTGATCCAGTGTCCTGCCGTTGTGCAAAACGTGGCAGGGGGCATCAATATGGGTGCCTGTGTGAGATAACATTGAGATTTGATGTTCACGATAGCCGTCCTTGTCGACGGTGTTGGTGACATCGAAGGTGGGCGGGGCTGTGTCAGGGTAGACCGTTATCTTATCGTTCAGAAGCTGGGTTAGGTCAATTACTTTGGTTGGCATATGTTGTTTTCATTATCGTGGTATACAAAAAAGGAAGCGTCAGGAACGGTCAGCCCAACGCTTCAAAAACTTTAATCGAATGTTAAAAAGCTAATTAATTTTAAAAAAGCTAATCGAATGAAAAAAAGCTAATCAAAGGTAAATAAGCTAATCAAACTTCAAAAAATGCATAAATGACCGTTGAAACAAATGTACAACAGTTTTACCCGAAATCCTAGGAAAACTTTTAGGATTCTCAAGAATTTCAACAACTGACAGCGTGGATGTCGACCGTTAGGCAACAACCTGCTTGTCTGGTTCACTCAGAGCATTCATATGCTGGGTTAAGCCGTCGCTCGCAATCCCTTCAATTCACACTTGTCAGTTCTCCTGATTCCCCTTCTGCATTTCCACCAAATCCATCAATGTGTTATATACGTAGTTCACCTGCTCTGACGGATTCCAGCTTTCTCCGTATTTCTTGGCATTTCCTGAGTTGTGACGCACCCCAAAATCAAACTGTTTCACCATCTCAGCCGCGCAGTGTTTGCATACGCTCTCGTCGGGTATTTTCAAGATGTCGAAGGCTTGACTCATTGGATATTCAAAAAGCAAGCGGATGTTCTGGTCAGTTGTAGGAAGGTTGAACAGCTTCAGCAGCATTTTTTTCTTGATTATGAAGCGGCGGTACTGGTCTGAATACGCAAACGTGCCGCCAGCCATCAGAATATGTTGGTGAAGCTTGATAAGTGAGTGGATGGCGATTTTGGAACGGTGGGAGTGCATTTGGAAAATGTTGAAATTGAGGGTGCGAATATACGGATTGGCCCTGCAAAACAAGCGTTTGCGAACATTTTTTTCAAAACGGATTTATCTCAAAGTCAATGAATGTTCAATCGTCATTTGGTCAATGATTTCCAAGTGTTGCTCAACTCGCATTACTTCATTACATTTGTCGTACATTCATATTAAATGCGCTACTCTGAATCCGATACCCGTGCCAACTTCATTGACCCATTATTAAATGAATGCGGCTGGAAACCAGAAAACATTCAGCGCGAATATTATTTCACGGATGGACGTAAGATTCTCAACAATAAGCGGGGACGGCGAAAATTCGTTGATTACCTGCTCAAACACCGTAACGTTAACCTTGGGATCATTGAAGCAAAGAGTTCGGACAAACACCCTACGGAGGGGTTGCAACAGGCAATCGATTATGCCAACGATCTGAACGTACGGTATGTATACTCTTCCAATGGATTAAAGCACTACGAATTCGATACCAGTATTGGCAAGGGTGATTACATAGAACGGTTCCCATCCCCTGATGACCTGTTCAACCGTATTACCATATATGCATCGGATGAACAGGAGCGGCTGATGGTTCAGCCATTTGATATATCAGGTGCCAACCAGCCCCGCTACTATCAGATTGTCGCCGTAAATAGGGTATTAGAAGCGATTGCAAGCGGTAAGAAGAGGGTTCTGCTAACCTTGGCTACTGGTACAGGAAAGACCTTTATCGCCTACCAGATTGTCTATAAACTATTCCAAACGCGATGGAATCTGGATGGTGCTGACCGCCGACCAAAAGTGCTGTTTCTTGCTGACCGTAACCTTCTTGCCGACCAAGCTATCAACACGTTTAACCCATTCGAAAAGGACTTGGTGAAGATCAATGGCGAAGAGGTACGGCAGCGCAGCGGCATCGTTCCCACTAACGCCAACATATTTTTTGCGATCTACCAAGCGATCGCCGAGCGGGAGAACATTGCTGGATTTTACAAGCAATACCCCGCGGATTTCTTTGATCTGGTGATCGTGGATGAATGTCACCGTGGTTCAGCCAACGAAGAAGGTTCGTGGCGTGAGATACTGGATTACTTTGGCAGTGCTGTTCAGTTGGGGATGACCGCAACGCCCAAACGCGACGATAATGTTGATACTTACCGCTATTTCGGGGAGCCCGTTTACCAGTACTCCCTCAAGCAGGGCATTAACGATGGATTTCTTACTCCATACAAGGTTAAACGCATTACCACCAACATCGACGAGTATATTGTCAGTAGCGAAGACAAGGTTGTATCAGGCGAACACCAGCAACAAATCTATGAGCTTACTGACTTTGAGCGGAAGATAATTATTCCTGCCCGAACAGAACTGATCGCTAAGACCATTTTGGAACATATCTCCACTATGGACAAAACCATCGTCTTCTGCGTTGACCAGAAGCACGCGTTGACAATGAGGGATATGCTGAACAAGCACAAGCAGATTAAAGACCCGCATTACTGCGTCCGTATCACCTCAGATGAAGGCGAAATTGGAAGGCAGCTTTTGGAACGGTTCCGTGATAACGACAAAGACATACCAGTAATCTGCACATCTTCCCAGATGCTAACGACAGGCGTAGATGCCCGCAATGTTCGGAACATTGTTCTCGCACGGAACATCCTCTCAATGGTAGAGTTTAAACAAATCATTGGGCGTGGAACACGGTTGTTTGAGGGCAAGGATTACTTCACAATCATCGACTTCACGGGGGCATCCAACCTGTTCTATGATCCCGCTTGGGATGGGGAACCCGTTATTGAAGAACCCATCGAGTTGGAACCAACTGGTGAGGGGACGGAAACGGGAACGATATATGATCCACAACCGCCGACTACGGTAATAAATGATCCCGAACCAGAGCCCCCGCCACAGCGGAAAGTTGAGGTGGAACTCTCAAACGGCAGAAAACTGAAGGTAACCAATGTGGAGATTCGGTATATCGATGCCGATGGCAAACCGTTAACGGCAAAAGAATTCTTGGAAAAGCTAATTGGCTTTATCCCCAACATCTACTCATCGGAAGAAGAGTTTCGACGACTCTGGGCAAATCCAGACACCCGTGAGCAAATTTTAAAGCAGTTGGAGCAGGAAGGCTTCGACAGCGAGCAACTGGATACCCTTCGGGAGATGCTGAGCGCAAAGGACTGCGACATCTTTGATGTAATTGCCTACCTGACCTACAGTTCAGAGATGCTGACCCGTCACCAGCGGGTGGAACTGGCAGAAGGCGACCAATTCTTTGATGTATACCAGAATATGAAGGCAAAAGACTTTCTGCATTTTATTCTGAAGCGATACGAAAAGGATGATATTCAGGAACTGAGGCGGGATAGGTTGAGCGAACTGATCAAATTGAACAACCTTGGTACCCCGATAGAAGCCGCCAAGGTATTCGGTGGGTCGGATCAACTGATCGATGCATTCTATAAACTACAAGCGACACTTTACAAAAAACTTGGATAAAGCTATATGGGCGATCTACAACCAAAAATAGACCGAATAACGGATATCCTACGACGCGATGATGGGATCAGCGGAGCGATGCACTACACCGAGCAGATTTCGTGGATATTGTTCCTGAAGTTCCTGAATGACTATGAGGATAACAAGAATGCGGATGCAAAACTGGACGGTACGACATACAACTTTGTAATTGACCCTGAGCACCGATGGAACGTGTGGGCTTGTCCAAAAGGTTCCGACGGAAAACTGGATGTAAAGCAGGCGTTAACGGGGGATGACCTGACCAGATATGTAAATGAACAGTTGTTCCCTTATTTGAGGGGATTTAAAAACGGTGCTGCCGACCTGAAGAGCATCCGATACAAAATCGGGGCAATTTTTGGGTTTCTGGAAAACCGCATTGCCAGCGGACATACCTTGCGTGAGGTACTGGATATCATTGATACCCTAAACTTCCAGAGCCAGAACGAACTCTTTGAGCTAAGCCATCTTTATGAGAACTTATTGCAGGGGATGGGCAATGATGGTGGTAACGCGGGTGAATTTTACACACCACGGTGTGTTATCAAAGCGATGGTGCAGGCGGTTAATCCCAAGGTGGGGCAAACCATATACGACGGTGCCGCGGGCAGTTGTGGATTCTTAGTGGAATCATATGAGTATATGACCACACCAGAGAAGAAGAAGAACCTGAAAACCGCCGATTGGCGAACCCTGCAAACGGAAACCTTCTTTGGAAATGAGAAAACACCACTCGCTTACGTGCTTGGGGTAATGAATATGATTTTGCACGGCATCGAGTCGCCGAACCTGTACAAGCAAAACTCCCTGACCCAGAACATCCGTGATATTCAGGAAAAAGACCGTTACGATGTGATTCTGGCAAATCCACCATTCGGGGGGAAAGAGAAGAGTCAGATTCAACAAAATTTCCCTGTGCAGAGTAATGCCACGGAGTTGCTGTTTCTGCAACATTTTATGAAGAGCCTGAAGGTTGGCGGCAAAGCGGGGATCGTGGTACCTGAGGGAGTCCTATTCCAGACCAATAACGCGTTTACGGCTGTCAAGAAAGAGTTGTTGGAAAACTTCAACCTACATACCATTGTGAGTTTGCCTGCTGGTGTCTTTCTTCCATACTCTGGCGTAAAAACAAACTTCATACTGTTCGACCGTACTGGATCAACCTCTGAAATCTGGTACTACGAGGTTAACCCGCCATATAAACTAACCAAGAACAAACCCATCACTTCTGAACACCTTCAGGAATTCACGGAACTATTTAAAACACGTGCATCAACCCCGAACAGTTGGACAGTGAAGGTGTCCGACATCAAAGATTATGACATTTCTTCCAAGAATCCCAGCAAGCAGAAGGACATCGAGCACCTGCCACCTGCTGAGATATTGGCAAAACTGAAAGCAAACGATATCGAAATTAGCAACCTGCTCGAAGAGATTAAAATGATTATGGGGGAAGGGTATGGGGAATAACGGCTGGAATCGGGTTGAACTATCAGACCCTTTTGTTTCCAAATTAATTATGGGTCAATCACCGCCATCTTCGTCATACAATAAAGAAGGAAAAGGACTGCCGTTTTATCAAGGCAAGAAAGAATTTGGCGATCGTTACCCTACACCTGAAGTGTTTTGTACAAGACCAAGTAAAATAGCTGAAAAAGGGGATATACTACTTTCAGTAAGAGCACCTGTTGGCCCGACGAATCTTTGTTTCGAAACATCTTGTATTGGTCGTGGTTTAGCCGCTGTCCGACCAAATACAAATAATGTTTCCATTTCATTCTTGTTATATTATTTCAAGTTTTTTGAGTCCGAATTAGCATCCAAAGGGCAGGGAAGCACTTTTAGTGCCATTTCAAAAAAGGTTTTGGAAACACTCTTAATCCCCCTTCCCCCTCTCCCCGAACAACGCCGCATCGTCGCCAAGCTGGACAGACTATTCGAGCGCATTGATAAAGCCATTACCCTTGTTGAACAGAACATCAAAAATGCCCAGAGTTTGATGGCGAGTGTGCTGAACGAGGGTCTTAACGAGTTGGATAGTGAAAGGATTAGATTAAAAGATGCGTGCATAATAAACCCCCCGAAATCAGAAGTAAAAGATTTACGAAACACAGAAGTATCATTTCTGCCAATGGCTGATTTGAATGCACATCAAATTGATTTTATTCCGAAACACACAAAACAAGTTACGGAAGTTTACACAGGGTACACATATTTCAAAGATGGAGATGTGCTTTTAGCAAAAGTTACACCTTGTTTTGAAAACGGGAAAGCTGGATTAGCAAAAAATCTGGTTAACGGGATTGGATTCGGTTCTAGTGAATATTATGTTCTCAGGGCAAAACAAACCATCCTGCCAACCTTCGTGTATTACAACCTTGCAAGTTCAGGATTTTTACGACAGGGCGCACAAAATATGAGTGGTGCTGTTGGACTCAAGCGGGTGACTAAAGATTTTCTATTTAATTATGAAATTCCTGTTCCCAGTATTGAAGTGCAGGAAAATGTCGTAAAATATTTCGGTATTCAAAAGGCGAAACTTTCCGTATTGACAGGTGGATTGGAAGTACGGCTTGCCGAGTTAAAGACATTAAAATCCAGCCTACTGGATGCGGCGTTTAGGGGGGGATTATAAAAAGCATACTTAATACATACCATTATGAAACTTGGCAGATTAGAAAAGATCGACCTCAGAGAATACTGGAAAAAAGAAGATACGGAGTTTACACCGTGGTTAGCGAAAGAAGAAAACATTGAACTATTGAGTGAAGCCATCGAGATTGAACTTGAGGTTCAAAACCAAGAGGAAAGTGTAGGGCCGTTCCGAGCCGACATTTTATGCAAAGACACAGCAACCGACCATTTTGTTTTAATTGAAAATCAATTAGAAAGGACGGATCATACCCATTTGGGACAACTGATGACATACGCTGCTGGGTTGGATGCCGTGTCCATCATTTGGATTGCCCAGAAGTTCACGGAAGAGCACCGCGCAGCCTTGGACTGGCTAAATCGAATTACGGATGAAACCTTCAACTTCTTTGGAATTGAAATCGAATTATACAGAATTGGCGACTCATCAGCGGCGCCTATGTTTAATCTAGTTTCCAAACCAAACGATTGGTCAAAACTGGTGAAGAAATCAGCTTCAGCACAAAACCTAACTGATGTCAAACTACGGCAACAAGAGTACTGGCAAGGGTTGAAATCTTATGTTGAATCACAGAAAACAAACTTTAGGATGCAAAATCCCCTGCCGCAACACTGGACGAATATTGCCATTGGGCGGAGTGGCTTTTCGCTTTCTGCAACTGTTAACTCAAGGGACAATTCAATCAACATTTGGTTGAATATTCAGGGTGATCAAGCAAAAGAGAATTTCGATAAACTGTTTGAGTTGGCACACGAAGCATCTATCACTGAAATATCCCCCGATCTTATCTGGGATAAGATGGATGGACGAAAGATGGCTGCGGTGATGTTAAAGTCCAAAGGGGATATGAATAAAAAGGGGGACTGGGAAAACCAGTTCGAATGGTTCAAAGTCCATCTAGAAAAGTTCATCCAATATTTCAAGCCGATTATTAAGAGGGTCTAATCCCAATGCTTATAACCGACCTATCCCACTCCCTCGATCCAAACGGCAACATCGCCAAAGAGGTGCCCAAAGTTGCACAGGAGCTTGCCAGTTTTCTTGTCCTGATTGTTGACGAAGCCACAAGGGACTATGAGCCGCCCATCAAAGCCACCGAGATAAGGTGCCGACATAGGAAATGTGCTGGGTATATCGAACTAGGCATTGATGAGACGGATGAAACCATCGGGTGGTGGTGTTCAGATTGCGATCAAGCTGGTCGGATAAGTGGTTGGCAAAAAACCAAATGGGATAATCGGGGGATTATTACACAGAGATAGATGCTGGTTTTGGGGCATATGAAGACTCTGAGTGATCGATCGTCTGTGGTGTGGATTGGGCCAGCCCACGTGGGTTTGCGAACGACACACCTCGTCAAAATGACTGTTCTGGACAGGCTTGCAGGCTAGGTTTTATGCTCATTGATTATGATGGTATTGGTTTCACCCGTCGCATAATGGTCAACCTTCAGCCTCACCTGAAACTGGGACTTAGCGAAGGCTCTTTCGAACTTTGCTCGTACCGCTGGGATTTCGCTTTCTGGGCAATAAACCCCGTCGTGAAGCGATAATATGTACGGGCGTTTTTCCCGTACGATCAGTTTGGATAGGATGTCGTCGATGAACAGCTTCGACTCTTCCTGCTGTAGCCTATTTGAGAAGTTGAGATGGTCTGGGCTGCGGTAATGGTCAATGATACGGTAAACCGTGGGATATTCTTGCCTGAACCGCTCACGCAGTTCCACGGCGGCTCGCCATTTGGTTGTACCATCACCGAAAAAGAGGGATGTGTAAATCATTTCGCGCACCCGTTCTTTCCAATCTGGGGTTATGTCCCTCAGTTTCTTATTGCCCTTCAGCAATCGGTAACACTCTTTGTAAAATTCGCCGTTCTCAACAATGTTCACGTAACGCATCACATCCTGATATCCGTTTTTGCTGCAATACCTTTCCAGTTTCTTGCGGGTATCGATCTTCTTGCCGCTTTTCTGCGAGAATCGCTCCATAACCAGAAATAAAACCAAGAAGGGCTGCGCATTCGCCATATCCACCATCGCCATCGGCTCATCGCAGCCGATGAACGACAAATGTTTCCTTAGTATGCTTGGGAAACTGGATAGGTTGGAATGCAGCCGACCGTTCTTGTCGGCTTTCAGGATTTTATCTTGTAGGTTGTCGGAGCACACCCGTTTCAATGCCAGAATTGAAGAGAAATACCGCAACTGGATCGTATCCATTGTGTCCGCATTCCTCACACGTTTATTGGGCAATGCCGCCATTCCTTGTTGTTGCTGATGTTGCAGGCTTGCCAGAGCGGCGTTGTAATCAGCACGCAGGTTGTATGAGTAGAAGAATGACAATAAACGCACCTTGGTTTTTCTGATCTCCGAAAATCGGTGCGGCAACTCATCTTCCTCTTCCTCGCGCTTACGGATTTTCCTTGCAACCAACGGGTCGGGACAACCAACCCTTTCCAGAAAATTGCCCTCATTACGCAGGTGGTAAGGATGGATCATAAAACTGCGGGAATGTTTTGTGGCTGGCTCCGCCGCCGAAACATCAGACCTTTTGGAATGATGAAAACCAGTATCCTGCCCTGACACCTTCGCCAATATGTTGGCTGCCAATCCTACAGCAACAACGTGGGAAATATACTTGCCGTCATCATAGAATTCTCGCAGTATCTCGGTTGAAACAAACACGGCATCCGTGGCTTTATCATATGACTTTCTGGCAAAGTATTTGGATTCCAGAATATGGTTGATAACGAACAGGATTATCGAAATCAATCTTTTATCATCGGTGTCTTGCTTGGCAATTGGGTGTCGATGCACCGTGTAATGCTGCTTTAGCCATTCAGGCAGACTGGGGTCATTAAGATCGTACCGATGTTCCCTGATTGTTTCAGATATCTTTTCAGGCGTCAGGGACGTTAACGTGAACAATGTAACCTTATCATCTTTGGAACCTGATGCTTCCAGCTTGTTTAACCAACCCCTTACAGACCTTACGTCCTTATACTGGTTCTTCATTCCTGATGGTCTTAACCGCTTATGCTTTCGCAAAGATAGGCGTCAGCCCCTAGAAGGCAAGGGGGGAAGGGGTCTTTATAGAGAGAAATAAATAGGGTGATGGAATAGGAAATACCCGTAACATATTGTTATTCAAATAGATTTAAGATTTTGTGAAATGCACATTTTTGCACGGGTTTTTTCATTTTTATGTTTGGGGTTCGACAGTTCTAATTTCCTGTTGATGGCTTAATCTCATTGTGTTTTGGATGCCCATTCCGCCAACCATTTGTTCTTTTTCAAGGGTCACGGGGATTTCTTGGTTGAGTGATCCATTTAGTTCTGTTTTCAGTTTTATTGTTAAAGTCCAGCCGTTTACCGAAAATAAGTGGTACCTTGCCAATAAACCACCATACGATGAAGGGCGATAAGTTTGGTAATTGGCAGAATCTGAAAAATCAACAGGGAGTTATTCCCAAAGCGAAGCAAGAGAATGGGTCAACCAAAGATAAGTTTCCAGTGTATTTGGATGATGGGAAAACGGTCATCTTCGTCGCTGATAAGAAGAAGGCTAAAGAGGTCATTGAACGGTACAAGAACAGGGGGAAGCTTTAGATTCTGTTGAAGCGGGGCTAATAATTTCGTAACCCGATTGGGAACCTTTGTTACCAATCCCATCCCCCACTACCAAAAAACA
>ERZ889078.2659-NODE-2659-length-12485-cov-7.615607_pt1 | contig 12485 bp, 9 predicted proteins | sample MGYA00521266_ERZ889078 | MGnify/ENA primary metagenome ERZ889078 (study PRJEB32303, sample SAMEA104408618) | aquatic metagenome | biome: Brackish water; feature: Pelagic; material: water | place: Baltic Sea | collected 2014-06-16T06:34:00 | depth 76,534 m ... | reverse complement strand
TACCCTCAGAAATTTTTGTGGAAAATGTTCAGAAAATGACCAACACCAGGCTCACATTCAGTAGTCTTGAAGTCGACACCGGTGTCGAGCCAGACCTGTTCCAGGAAAAGAATCTTAAACGGATGCCGAAATAATTTTTGAATCTCAATGCTACAGAAAGAACTGTTTATGAATAAGCTATTTTCATCAACACTGCTACTCGTCATGTTGATACCCTGCATGCTCTTTGCACAACTCCGTGTATCCGGTGAGTTCTCACCGGGAGCCATGTTTCGTACCAGCAATGGCAAAGTCATCAATCTCCCATTTCGTCCAGTCAATATTTCTGTTGATTATGCCCGGGGTGATTTTGTGTTCAAGACCTCGACCGCCATTGAAACACGCTGGAAAGATGCTGAGATATCGGATGATATGGTTCAGTTCAGAGAAGCATATCTGGAATGGTACCCTAGCTTCGGTGCGATTCGACTGGGTAAGCTGATACACACCTGGGGCGCCGCAGATGGGAATAATCCCACGGACAATCTGTCTCCATATGATTATTACTATATGTTCCTGTCGGGAACTGATAGAAAATTGGGGACATTGAGCGTTGCAGGAAAAGCTTATTTTGGTGATGTGCAAGTCGAATTGATCCTCATCCCCGAATTTGAATCGAATCGCTTCCCCTTGAACGAGCCAGATTTTCCCATCCAAATTCCGATTCCCGCTGACGCGATTTTTTCATTACCAGAAGATGAATTTGAATTCGGTGCCAGATTACAATATGCCCTGGGCATTGGGGATATTTCAGCCTCCTATTTCAGAGGTCACGATCGTTCCTTCTCCCCAGCCAGTATGGAAGTTGATATTTCACCTTTTTTACTTGGGGAAGTACCAAATTTCATAAGTCACCTTAGCTACCGCAGCACTGATGTCATAGGCGTTGATGCTGTCCTTTTCCCTGGCAACTGGACCTTGCGAGGTGAGTTCGCTTACTTCAGAACGACTACACCGGAAATAGACTATGACATATCAAAGTTTATCTATGATGCTCAATATCTACAATCGGTTGTTCAGCTAGAGTACGCATTTGCCAACACAGTTCAACTTATGGGTCAGTTGATTAATACAAACTATCTCTCGACGGAATCTGAATTTATACCGGGAAGCGATCTGATTGCAGCCCAGACTTTTTTGCAAGATACCAGCGACCATGCTCTTGATCCGATTCGCGCGCAACTTGGGAGTATAAGTGTTCCAGCTTTTTCAGCGGGTATGGGAACACCTTTCGCCATAATTGCTGACAGGGTAGTGATGCTATCCTCAATGATCACCCTCCTGGATAACAATCTCGAGTTGGGTGCACTGCTCATGATTAATCTGGAGGCAACCGGATACATGAGCAATCTGAAATCAAGTTATTCAGTTGCAGAAGGGCTAACTTTGGACGCAGCCCTCTCTTATTTTATTGGTGGTGAAGAAGATGGGAATAAATTCAAACCACTCGAAGACTTCTCAAACTTGACTTTGGGATTAACATATAGTTTCTAGTTAACAAAAAATGACCAGACTTTATCAAAAATACAGACGAATCGCCAAGCGTATCTCGCCCATGGATATCGCAACTAATTTTGATCAGCTGGAATTGAGTTGGGATGACCTTTTTTCAACAGGGAGCCCCTCCAATAGTTCAGGGCTATTTCTCGGCAAATATTCCAAGGATGGCATTAAATTTATTATGGAAAGATTCGGCCTTGATCGTCAAGCTCGTCGTCTTGGTTTCCGTAATCTCAGCGTCTCGGTAAATACCACGGATCCCTATCGTCACAAACTAACCATTTATGATGGACCGGATCAGAATCGCGATCATATTATCATGGAATTTGTGGCACGCTACCAACAACTCGTACCCAAGGATGTGGATGCAGAGTTTCTGAGCCATCAACCTCTGAGGGTTTTAATGATTGAATGGCTTCTACTACAAAATCCTAAGTCAAATTTCACTACCAGTAAACCCAGACTGCCGGGACAATTTCATCCCGGTCTTGGTCTTGGCGACGAGTTGATGGCTCTCTTTACCATCATGGGAAGACATTTGCAGGTGGATGGGATTGTCAATGTTCCAGAATACTATCACACAGCGTTGCTATTCAGCAAGCGATTTGTATTCTTAAATCCCCATGTACAGGCTGATGTAACTAAAATTGCCCAGGATCTCTGGAAAAAATACAGGCTTGCTGTGATCGCCTGGGCAAGTGCAACGGGGTGCATAATACGAGTGAAAAGTGGGGAACCCTTTGAATGGCAACCTCGCAAACAGATCATCCCATTGCAAAAAGAGTTGAGAAGTTATTTTAAATCAGATGTATATCTCGGCATCTCGAAAAAGTTAGCTGATGAGCGACAATTCAGTATTGATGAAGAAAAGCTAAATGCAGCTCTCGCCTCTATGAAAGAGCCACCCTTTCAGCTTTGATCAATAACAGCTGCTACCTAGGGGAGCTTGACTACAGAGCTTTCCCAACTCGAATTCTGTTTTTCCGATTTTCCCATTTTGACCCCTGCTGGCAAAACGCTCGCTATCACAATGACGGCCAAAAGCACTAACAATGTCAGTAAGACCTGTAGGGATGCATTTTTATTTTGAATTTCAGCTCGAAAAGATTTCATCGCATAAACCATTTTTCCTTTTCGGATGTGATTATCAATCTTGCCGCTAAACCTTGTTCGTAAAAATTTTCCGGATAGTAGGGCAAAGATGGATTGATTTTTGAGTTAATTACCGTGGTCAGTAATTGGTAAAAAAGATTTTTATCACCAGTCAACGGACAATAATTTCTGGCCATTAGAGTATAGTTCCCCAAGTAATTTGGAGCTATTTGAATTGCTGTTTCGAAGGCATTTCGGATTGCCAGCGTATCGATCGCTTTCATCGGATCCCGTGCCATGAGTGCTCCCTTAAAACGGGAATAAGCGCCGAAGTAGTAAGTAGAATCCAGATATTTGACATGTTCAAGCGTGGTCCAGATTAACTCGCGTTGGCCTAGACGCACCAAGCTCCCTTTTGTCGCCAGCCACTGACCATAGTTGGCCATTCCCCAATACAAGGCATCGATTGCACTGAGGTCCAGTCCGCGCACTGCTACTCTTTCATCTCCAGTTGAGAATAGCAAGTTGCGATATTTGCTATTCTGATTCAGGATAGCCTGGCTGGCTTCATAGCCCGATATAAACAGACTATCCCGTAGTACGGCTTTCGGCGTAAGATATTGACCGACAAAATAATAAGCCCGGGACAACTTGGACCAGACTTCGATTGAGGAAGAGTCCATTGTTGCAAGCTGTATATAGGTCTGTAGTGCCCGACATGCGGTAGCCGAATCCGCTCGCAAAGACCATAAACTATCTGCTAAGGCAATGCAGATGGTGCTCGATGGGGCTGTTCCATTTTTTGCATCAGGAATATCCATGGCGGCGCAAGTAATCAGGAGGAAAGTTAAACTGATGACAATAAGAAATCTCACGTCTGTACATTCTCCCCGTTGCTACAAATTGTGACTCCTGAAAAACGGCCGAATATAGCTTGCTGTCCTCAAACATTACAAATGCTGATTAATACATTTTGCACTTGATTTTTTGCAGGTCTTGACCGAGCTGACCCGATCAATATTTTTTGAGTTAATTTTGTAAAATGACTTCTATTAGAAGCACCAAATCACTGATATCAGTGTGCAAATCGCGATTTAAATCTGACAATTCCAATTCATCCCCATACAGGAGATTGTTGTTGAGAATATCATCGAGGAGGACGATAGCGTCTGCTATATTTACTTGACCATCGCGATTGAGATCCCCAGGATGAAAGCCAACCCCCCAGCCAAGAACCCTGATATTGTCAAGGCTGATTCCATCCGCTTCAGAAATGGCATCACTCATTAAATTAAAACTCAGCAACAGCTCTGGAGCGCCTGCAAAAAGATTGAGCGAAAATTCATCGCGAACCCAATCATGAGACCCGTGATAGCCCGGCTCCCCCAGGGGCTGAACGGTAGCGCCATTCCCTGGATCAGTATATAACCCTGCCAGAGGCTGCCAAGTAGATCCTGCATCAGCTGATGCTAGCACCTGGCTAAAATCGTAATTTGCTTCAATATCCCATTTAACATCGAAACTGAGAACCGGATTTGTGTATCCGCGTAGATCAATGGGTCTATCCAATATGACCGTGGTTACAGTGGCACCTGAATAATCTCCGGAGGGTGAATCAGCCATTCCAAGTAGTCCAGTGAATGCCTCACTTGAAACACCCCAGCTATCTGAAACCCAATTTTCCAATCCGGATTCAAAATCATCCATAAACACTGTATCAGCTAAACCCACAGGCCATGAAAAGGTGTCCACCAGAGTGTATTGATCCTCAACCTCGATGGCAAGAACGAGTTGCGCGGATTCTCCCGAGTGGGCACGGACTTGAAATGTCAGTCCCGTTTCACCGAGATTGATACTGGTCTGTGGTGACAATCCTGTTAAATCATAGCTATTTACGGATGGTATCAGGCTGGAGTCTGGCGAACTAATATGCAGAGTAGTGACATGATTCCCCGTATTTAGACCCCTGTTTCGTACACTCAGTTCGCTATTCACAATCGTTTCAAATTGTAGGACATCATCAAGCCTCAGCGCAAAATTTTCAATTTCAATCCAACTGCCTGCAACTGCAGCCAGATGCCTGTTCATGCTCAGGTTCGCCTCAGCCATTTCAAAGATTAAGTCTGTTGGAGGCCAGAATCCACCTTGGGCCCAGGTTCCTACTTCAGGTGTAAAGTTTATGATTCCCTGATCACCATACATATAATCTACGGCATCGCCATTGGTTAGATAGCCCACAGTTTCGGCTCCAGTCCCAAATAAATAATTATTGTCGGTAACAAGATCCTGGCTCATTTCCATAAAGATATCCCTATCCTGGATCGGCAGCTCGACAATGAGCTCATATCCGAATGGACGGATAAGTAAATTTCCGTAACTGTGGTAATTGAACACAGTCTGAAAGTCATGATTCAGAACGAAATCCCTGATGGTCTGGGTCTCTGGTTCAGAGAAGGGTCCACTTCCACGATAGGTACTGCCACAGGAATCTGGACTAGATCCCTCATCGTCATAACCCCATTCATAGGACCAATTGCGATTTAAATCAATGCCTGGTGAGCTGGTGCAACCGAGATGTCTGTTCTTGCGGTGCATTCCACCGCCATTAGGGTTGGTGAATTGGTTGTAAACATAGCCATCTGGATTTACCACTGGGACAAACCACATTTCTCGTTCGTTCACGAGATAGGTCATTATCGGGTCAACATCATAATTTTCTGCCAATTGCCAGGCGAAATACATAAGCGTCATCATGGCTGCTGGTTCGCGGGCATGAATCAGTGAATTATAAAATACTTCAGGTTCGTTTTCATCCTGCTCAGGATTGTCAGAGATCTTAAATGCCCAAATCGTCCGACCTTCATAACTCTGCCCAATACTATCTCTGGCGGAAACAATTCCGGGATACTGGGCATGAAGCGAATCCATACTTTCCACGATCTCATCAAAGGTCAAGTACCCGCCCATACTCCCATAGCCCAGTTCTCGATTGGCACTCTGAGTGAGTTGTGACTCGTAATATGTGCTCAGGTCTTCAATGACTTCCTCAGCGATCATCCCTTGAGTCTCAATACTTTCCCTTTCGCTTTGATTTACAATTACATCCACATACACACCTGGACGGATATTCATCCCTTCAGGATCTATCCCTAATCGTAGGAGTTCGATGAGTGTCAGATCTGTGTCAGCAGACCAAATTCTTAACTGATCGAAACGCTCCTGTCCAATACTAGCCTGACCAAGCATGAGGAGCGTAATCGTTAAAGTGGTAAGTTGCCGCAGCATATGATTTTCCGTTTCAGTCAGTTAATTGGATATTGAAAACACCCAGGGTTTGCCCATGAGCGTGCTCACCCATTCCGAATTCTCATAACGGGTGATGGGAAACTCCAGCTTTAAATTTATGGGGCGGATAAGGGTCGTTAGCCAGCTTTTTCGTTTCCAGGCAGGTTTGTAGCTAATACTGAAACCTGCATCACCTAACATTTCCCATGTTCGTCCATCCTCTGAGGATTGTCCAAGATCCATAAAAAGACCAAATTCAACCTCATCTGACGTGTGCGGTATATTGCTAAGCGTAATATCGAGATTGTTGGACCAGATGAAATTCACGGGGACATCTAAAGAGTCTGCGTAACCACGCATTCTGCCACCGCCAATAAGATAGTATCGAGAACCCAGCAATCCTGCACTGCTTAAGTTATGAAGGCTGGACGCGCCGCGATTAAGGTATGTTGATCTAAGATCACTCGAAGCAAGCCTGGTTTTAACCAAATCCGGAGTGGTTTTTCCATTGACCAGCAGATTGCTGCGGTTATTGATTTTGAACAGGTCAAAAGACCTGGTAAAAGTACCCATGAACGCGAGCTGACTGAAATCTTGGCCATAGGTGCCTAAACCTGCTGGTGAGAAATGGGCCTGAGCACTGAATCCAAAATTGCCCTTTAAGAGTTTATCCTGCAGCTCATATTGAACACCAAATCGTATAAAACTATTGCGGTTATTCTGAGAGAAATCCGCAAACTCGGCATCTGTCTGCTCAAGTTTGAGCGTTAAATAATGGACCGGATTTACCCAAAACTTTCTTGCCCAATTCAGCTCGTATTCCAGACTACTATAACTCAATGATTTCCAGGTTCCTAAAGAACCAGACCAGCTGGCCTTTGTGTGAGGACCTACCAACTCATGATTAAAGGAAATGGACAGATCGGGATTGCCGGATTTCAGATTATGATCTACATCCATGCCAACGAAGTTGCCAGTATTTCGATAAACTCGCTTGACTTGTAACCCTACCCCAAATCCAGTCGAATCACTCAAACCCACTTGTGGTTTCCACAAAATCAAATTTCTATCGTCGGGATATTCGTCCCACCCTTTGTAATTATAGCGCCAGGCAATTTTGTGCTGAGAATCATTATTTCTACGATCGACATCTAGAAAAACATTATCAGCATCCAGAAAAACCCGTTGCGGCTGGAATTCAGAGTGGACATCAATGGTTCCGGCAGAGCGAAATTTAAATTCTTTGAGGGAGGCTGTTGAGACTTCCCCTGCCTTGCCATATACAGTGGCTGATAGAGGTACAAACATTCCGCCCCTATTTTCAACATTAATGTGAGTTGTGAAATGATCTTGATCAATCCTCTCAACATCCCAATCCGTCAATTTATAATCCACATACTTCGTGGTGTGCAGCCACTGATCAAAGAACCAGTCCAATTCTTCCCCACTACCAGCTTCCATAGCCTTGATAAAACGATCCTCGTTCACATGCTTCAAAGCCCAGCGATCAAAATATAGACGCATACCGTTGAGGAAGCGTTCTTCACCCAGATACGCTTTAAGAGAGTACATCATCAGGCTGGTTTTATCATACACGTTGGAGCTATAGGATCCATAATTTGCAAAATCGAAGCTATGCATGGCGACAGGTTCGTTGCTGGGAGATAACATGTACCTGATGACCGGTTTCATGTCTCTTTCGAGATACATCTGGCGGGGGAGTTTCTCGGCTTCAAACTTTGTAATATAGTCGCGCGTCAACCGGTAACCATTGTCTGGATAAATTTCTTCCATATACCAAATTGTTGCAAAACTGGTAAACCCCTCATCAAGCCAGGCTTCATCTAACTCATCATTTCCGAATATACCGTAAAACCAATTGTGCCCAATTTCGTGGACTATCAGGCTTTCACTATCTGTCTCGTCCATAACAAGCATGGGGTATTCCATGCCACCGGACAAGAGACCTTTTGTCACCGTCATCTGGGGCCAGGGGTAGGTTCCAAATTTTTCGGAGAGCCATTTGACTGCGGAAATACCATGGGCTACAACCTTTTTGGTCCACGCCTCACCTACCTGAGAGGTAAACAAAACATGGATATCTATTCCGTTCCATTTCCCGTGTTCGTAGACAAAATCCTGTGAGCACAACCAGGCGAAATCATGGACATTTTCTGCATGGAAACTTATTTTGCGTCGAGCGCTGCTATCCAATTCAGCCAGGTAGGCACCCCGATCTTCTCTAAAAGCTTCCACCCATTCCAGCCAGGACATTGAGGTGTCTACAGCGACCTCACGCCATCCAGGATCACCTGCAATTACTACCCCCGTTGCACAAACGATCTGATCCATGGGAATATCTAAATGCACGGTATAGTTGCCTATTTCTCCATAGAACTCTCCCCAATCACCAAAGGGGTCATCATGCCAGCCATTCTGATCGTAAACCACAAATTTTGGATACCATTGCGCAAAATCAAATTGTTGGGACTTCCATCCTGATCGATCAAGAAAGGGATGTATTTTAGTTTCCCATTTCAATGACAGAACAAGCGTATCACCGGGACATAGAGGTTGGCTTAATTCAATATCAAGGATTGTATCGTCTCTAATTTTAAAGTTCAATTCGAGCGAATCTATTGTGGCAGATTGAATCTGGATTCCGGTCCAACCCTTTTCCTGCCCAAACGTTTGACCATATCGACCCCAAACCTCCTGGGCAATTGTTCCTTCGTTATAGGCATTAGGGAATAGATGAATGAGCATTTGAGCTAAAGTATCAGGCGAGTTATTAACATAAATGAGCGAAGAGCTGGCAGTCAGGGTCTTTGCTTCAGCATCAAGGAAGACATCCATATCATATTCAACCCACTGCTGCCAGTAATTTCCCAACACCGGGTTGGCCATCAAAAAGATGGCTAGAACTGATCGAAAGACCGTTTTCCGCATTGACGCCATTTCATCACCCCCTCAGTTGAGCCCCAATATCTACTGGATCAGGATCTGAACAAATTACTTAACCCTAACAAGATTGGGATGCTGCACACCCATATTGCCCATATCAATCAAGCAATTTTATGTGTAATTCCTTCAGCTGATGTTCATCGACCCAGGAGGGAGCCTCATCCATGAGGGATGCAGCCGAGGTTGTTTTTGGGAAGGCAATAACATCACGTATGTTTTCTGTACCAGCCAAAAGCATGATAAGACGGTCAAAACCAAAAGCAATTCCGCCGTGAGGTGGTGCGCCATACTTGAAGGCTTTCAATAGAAATCCAAATCTAGCCTGAGCCTCTGCTTCATCCATTCCAATCAGCTCAAACATGCGACTTTGCATCTCCCTGGTATGAATTCTGATCGACCCACCTGCAACCTCATAACCATTGATCACCAGGTCGTAAGCTCGAGCTCGAACTTTAGCAGGATCGCTTTCCATTAACTCGATATCCGCCGGGTTCGGGGAAGTAAATGGATGGTGCATTGCAATATATCGTTGGCTATCCTCATCCCAGTCCAGGAGAGGAAAATCCAGAACAAATAATGGGCTGATTATAGCCTTAGGAATAAGATTCTCACGTTTGGCCAGCTCCAAACGCAAAGCCCCAAGAGACTGCAAGGTTCGCTGTTCTGTATCCGAAACAAAAAATACAATATCATTATGCTCAAGGCCGAGATCTGAAACAATCTTCTTTTGCAGGTCGTCTGGAAAAAATTTGCTTATCCCGGCTGAAAAATCGGATTGTTCAAGCTTGACAAAAGCCAGACCTTTAAGACCATAGTATGTTTTCAACCACGCCGTCAAATCGTCAGTCACTTTACGTGAATATTTATCGGCTGCATTCTTTAATACCAGTGCTTTAACCCTGCCGCCTGCAGCAAGATTGTCTTTAAAGACAGCAAATTGTGTTTTTTCAGCGTAGCGGGCAAATTCAATCAATTCCAATTCAAAACGAATATCCGGTTTATCGCTTCCATAAGTCTCCATGGCATTTTTGTAGCTCATGGTAGGGAAAGTTTCGGGTAATTCATAATCAAGGATATCTTTGAATATCCCTCTGGCGATTCGTGTGGCAAGACCAATGACATCATCTTGGTCGACAAAAGACATTTCAATATCAATCTGGGTAAATTCAGGTTGTCGATCCGCCCGCAAATCCTCATCACGAAAACACTTCACAATCTGAAAATATTTGTCAAAACCGGCAATCATGAGCAATTGCTTATAGGTCTGAGGTGATTGGGGCAGGGCATAAAAACGGCCTTTGTGTATTCGACTCGGAACCAGATAATCACGGGCACCCTCTGGAGTCGATTTCATCAATACAGGCGTTTCAAACTCCATAAAACCCTCAGCATTCAAGCGCCGTCGCGTACTTTCATAGGTTTTTGAGCGCATGGCCATGATTTTTTGCAATGCTTCGGTACGAAGTTCCAGATAACGATACTCCAGGCGCAAATCCTCACTGCCACTCTCACGATCTGAAACCAAAAATGGCAGGGGCTGGGCTTCATTCAGAACTTCCAGTTCTGAAACGATCAGTTCAATTTCACCTGTAGGCATCGTGCTATTGATGTTTCCATCAGGGCGAGCACGTACCATTCCTCTCACAGCAATGACATCTTCCATACCAAGGCGCTTGGCCTCGACCGCAAGTTCAGGGGTCTGGTCAGGGTTGAATGTTACCTGGGTTTTTCCGTATCTATCTCTGAGATCAAGGAATATTACACCGCCATGATCCCTGCTGGTGGCTATCCAGCCGTTCAGAATCACTTCCTGATTAATATTTGCCGTTGTTAGTTGACCGCAGGTCACCGTTCTTTTCAGTCGCATACTCGCTCCATAAATTAAAATCGGGGCAATGTAATCCCTGAGGCCTGGACTTCAATGGTTGACATATTAGCTAAGCAGAGAATCTTGAAATAACTTACGGGGAAAAGGTTGATTACTTTCGACGGAGTCTTTGAATGAGAGGCATAACATCTTCCTGCTCCTTCTTGAAAGGTTGGCTCTGTTCAACCCAGGCAGGTCCAACGTTGTCAGCTAACTTTTCAGCAGAATCTTCCATAAACTCATCCTGATCCTCCAAGTCATCCGATAGGGTGTCTGGCATTACATTGAACATCTTGCCAATACCACGGATCAGCCAGTTGAAATCAAGATCATACTCATCAGCCAATGGTATTAGTTTTGTGCATTTTATCTCTCGCTCACCCATTTCCCAGTAAATGATAGTCCGTTTCCCAAGCTTACACAGACTGGCCACTTCACGTTGGGTCAAGCCTACAGCTGCCCTAAATTCCCGCAATCTTTCAGCAACTGGTGTCATATTACCTCTTTTTTAATGTTGCAACAATATGCACTCTGCATTGAATATTGAAAATTGAAATCTTTGAAAGAATTGGTTAAAATCTCGTAGTCAGGAGTTGTGCTGATTTTTTTTGAAAATAGTCAGAATTGATATCCTAATAGGATGAAAACCAATAGTGTGACCACGCCTCCCAGTAAATAATGATAAAGAGTTTTTGTTACTTCAACAGGCTGCTCATCCCATTCGATTTCAGTCATCACAGAGCCTGGCAAGTGAAAGTCCAAAGCAAATTCAACGTTTTTGGCAACAGGTTCTCGATATAGCCTGGCTGGGTTCCAATGGCTCAGCTCAACGGCAGCGATCGCAGCATCGAACAATAATTCTGGTCCCAGTATGGGCATCACGTCCTGTGGATAGCCATCAATATCAATAATGCATTGGATGATTACGGTTCCTTCAAGGTTCAAAACCAGGGCAGTATCCGGGTAAATGATGTGGTTTTGAATGGCTTCGTATCCCCCCAATGGGTGAGGAAGATCAAGATCGACCAAGGGACCTCTCTCCCGATTAAACGGATTTTCTACTGATTGATTTCGATCCGTCGCCATGACAAAAGACAAGGCCAGGAATAGCAGAACGTACAATTTTGACCGCATGAATCCCCCTCGGTATTTGGGTGAATAACATGGGATTCTTAGCTCAGTATCACAAGCTACTTTTTCGCTCCTTAAGGTTGAAATTTTGTCGCTGAATAATTGATCGATGTCCAACTTAGCACTCTCCCTGATCTCTTTAAAACAAATCAATTACTGCATAAATTTGAGCGTGATTATTTGCTAGTTTCTAGCATATTCCCTGCATGAAGAGAACACTTTTTTCGGTATTAATCTCGAGTATGCTCCTACTTGCCAGCAGCCTGGTAGCCCAGCAGAATATTCATGGTTTTATTAGAGAGAATGATACTGGAGAGCCGCTTCCCTATGCGAATATAATTTTCCCAGACTTGAATCGTGGAGCCAGCTCAAACAGTGAAGGATATTTCGTAATCAGCAATCTACCTGTGGGGACCCACACTCTCATTGTATCGATTATCGGTTATAAGAAACATATTCAAACTGTTCAACTTCCAGTAGACACGAATCTGAGACTGGACATTCGACTTAACCAGGAAAACATTGAGGGACAAACCATTGAGGTCAGTGCCGAGCGAGAGAAATTCAAAGAGCTGGTCAGTACCAGTACTGTCACATTGGATAGAAG
>ERZ889078.2658-NODE-2658-length-12487-cov-15.494208_pt1 | contig 12487 bp, 12 predicted proteins | sample MGYA00521266_ERZ889078 | MGnify/ENA primary metagenome ERZ889078 (study PRJEB32303, sample SAMEA104408618) | aquatic metagenome | biome: Brackish water; feature: Pelagic; material: water | place: Baltic Sea | collected 2014-06-16T06:34:00 | depth 76,534 m ... | reverse complement strand
GACCAGGCTTTTGGTGGGTGCAGATTTCTTCCCCGGGGGATTCGCTGGATTCCTTATGATCACGAAACCCTTGGGGGTACTGCGTTCCGATGGTTACTTCTCTAACCTCTGCCCGGTCGCAGGAGTCCTTTGTGGTTAGCCAGGTAGAAGCAGCTTCTGCACAAGATAACCTGCCATAAGAACGAGCAGAAAAACGGCCGTCAGGATCCAATAAAATCTTTTTTCTGACAGGTACTCCGCAACCAGGTCACGATGCCGCAGAATACAGCCTTCATGACTGCCTCTGGGGGGAGACAGGACGCTCACCCCATACCCAATCCCAAAGGAAACCAGAAACCCGAACACATTCCACCATAACCAGGAAACCGCATTGCCGTAGAATTGCCAGAGAAAGATATTAAAACCAACACCGGCTGCCAGTCCGCTGATGGCGCCTGTTTCGGATCCGCTCCGGGTCAGAATGCCCAGCCAGAAGATGGCCAGTATGGGGCCATAGAACGCGGATCCGATTTTGTTGACCAACTCCAGTACAGTTTCCGGTCCGCCGATCATCTGCAGTGCAAATCCAGTGGCAACCACACCCCAGAAAACGGTCAAGCACCGTGAAAACCGAACTTTCCCGGCATTGGACAGGTTGGATAGCTTCGGAAATATCCGGACCAGGAAATCCTGATACGTGGCTGCGCTCAATGAATTGAGAGCGCTGTCAATACTCGACATGGAAGCAGCAAAAAACCCTGCAATGAGAATGCCCAGTATTCCCTTCGGGAAATATTCGATCAGAAAGTAGGGTACCAGAAAATCCGGCTGTTGATGCTGCATTCTATCCGCAAATTCCGGATGACTCAACAGGAATGGGATCAGCAGAACGCCGAAAGCGCAATAGGTGAGGACCAGGAGAAAGCGAAGGATGCCATTCATCAGTAATGCCTTCTGCGCTTCTCTGGGAGTGGCGGTGGTCAGCAACCTCTGGGCCTGGCTCTGGTCGCACCCGTAATAGGAGAGGTACAGGAAAAAACCACCGATGAGCATGGGCCAGAATCCAAAGGTTTTCCCATCCCCTAAACCTGTGGCCGAAAAATCGAATACGCGCAATCGTTGTGGCTGCTCCTTCAGCAGGGAGAGGGTTTCGCCATCCAACATGCCGGCGAGAATGAAAATAGCCAGAAATGTTCCGGCCCAGAGGATGATGAGCTGAAGGATGTCTGAATAGATGTCGGCCACAATCCCACCGAATGTGGTGTATAGAATGGAAACGCCCCCGATGAGCAGGATGGTTTGCCAGAGCGGCCATTGGAGGCATACTGCTGTTACAATGGCGGTGGCCAGGAGGGCTACACCGGAACCCAGACCGCGGCTCACCAGGAATACTGCGCTGATGCTCATACGGGTCAATCGGCCGAACCGTTTTTCCAGATATTCGTAGATGGTAATGGCCCGGGTCCGGTGATAGAGGGGGACCATGATCAGCATGATTCCCATCATGGCCAGGGGGATGGCAAATTCATACTGGAGCCACAGAAGGCCGCCGTTTCCTTTGAGGGCGATAAACGCGGGTGCGCCCACCAGACTGATGGCGCTCACCTGCGTGGCCACGATGGAGAGCCCAACCTGCCAGGACGGCATGGTGCGCCCACCCAGGTAATAGTCCTCCTGGGACTTCTGGCGACGTCCGATCCATCCGCTCATACCGATAATGGAGAGGATGTACAGGCCGAGTATGACCCAGTCGATGCATGTCATGGGGATAACGCCGAGCTTGGGTTTTCAAACAATAGAGGGGAAAGGAGAAGGCCGTCACCTTTCAGGGGAGGCTCCCTGCAGATCCCGGTTCACTTTGCAGGTAATGGTTCCCTTCCTGATGGACGCAAAGCATGCCATGCACTCCTCGCACGGAATGATTTCGTTATCCTTTCCGGCAAGAATTTTGCCGGCCGCCTCAGGGTCCGCAATCATCTGCCGGCCAATGGCCACCAGATCCATCAACGAACCCTCCACCGACTTGGCGGCCATGCCGCCGATCCCCAGCTTCCCGACACCGATTACCGGAAGGCCCGTCGCCTCCCTGATCTGCGCCACAAACGGAATATTTGCTCCTGCGGGCTGTTCTTTGGGGAAAGCGGCTGTGGGGACCAGAAACTTTCTTCCGTTTTCCTCCTGCCAGGAACCCTGTGCGATCAGCGAAACATCCAGGGCATCCACACCCTCGTGCACCAGGATCCGGCTGATCTCCAGGGCATCCGCCGCTGTCTGTCCGCCGTCCACCTTTTCCACCGCATTGAGACGAAACAAAATGGGATAGTCCTTTCCGAGTTTTTCCCTGGTGGCTTTTACCACGTCAATGGCGAATGTGGCCCGTTTACGGGCATCTCCCCCATAAAGATCATCCCTTTGATTGGTAAGGGGGGAGAGGAACTGGCTGATCAGATAGAAATGGGCGCCGTGGATCTCCACTCCGTCAAATCCGGCCGCTGCCGCGCGGGCCGCAGCGGCCGCAAAGTCGGAGGCCATTGTGTCGATCTGCTGCAGGCTCATGGGAAAAGGCGCTACATCGGGCCGCAGGGCGATTCCGGACGGCGAGGCGCCCTGCATTTCCCCTCCAGAGGGAAAAGAGCGGGCGCCTGCGTGGTTGATCTGCACCACCGCAGCGGCGCCAGAATCCCGGATGCTGCTGCAGAGTCGCGCCATGCCGGGAACCTGTCCGTCGTTCCACAACCCCAGACTGCCTGGAACAATGCGGCCGTCAGGCCGGGCCGAAGTGGCCTCCACAATGACAAGCCCAATGTCTCTTGCCCGTTCGTTATAAAAGCGTATGACGTCGTCTGTAACAAGCCCTTCAGGACTGCCATAGTTTGTTGTCAGAGGTGGCAGGACAATCCTGTTTCGCAACCGCATTCCATTGATTATCACTTCATCGTGCAGAGTTGGCATTTCTGTTTCCTCCATCTGTTGGGTAATTTAAAAAATTCAGGTTCCTTACAGTAAACCGTAGAGAAACTATACCCGTTGCAATGTGGCAAGTAAAGAAAATCCAGATTTCTTTCAACGCCCCGTTTCGCGAAATTTCATAAGATGGTATGCTTCTGGTAATCACCGACGTAGGAAAGAGAGTGGAAATCATGAAATCAGGGGTGAAAATAATGAGCAAGAAGATGATCGTCTACAGCGTTATCCTCCTTCTGCTTCTTCCGGCAGTGGGGCTGAAAATCCTGAATCGACAGGGAGAAAAATCCTTTCAGATCCTCACGGAGAAGTCGTTGAATGTCTTTTATGGTGAGTCTCCGGAGACATCCCGCACCGCTTATGAATCACGCGACTGGGCATCACTGCCGGAGGCCGTAAAAAAATACCTCCAGCGAGCCATGCCGGCTGGAGGGTTGCGTATCAACAGCGTTCGGATCAGGGAGAAAGGGGAAATCAAGGTGCATGAGGAGGCTTCATGGAAGCCGTTTACTGCGGTTCAATATGTTTCCGTCAACCCACCCCGAATGGTTTGGGCAGGAAATGCCGAGCACTGGCCCCTGACAAATCTGGGAATTTTAACCACCTATCTTGCGGACGAGGGACAGACATCGGCTTATCTCTGGGGATTGCTGCCCGCTTTTGAAAATCGCGGGCTTGAAATGAAGGCCTACCTGATGCTTAGATGGCTGGGGGAGGCCGTATGGTATCCCACGGCCCTGTTGCCCAGCGACCGGATTTCCTGGGAGGCGGTTGAGTCGAAGCAGGCAGAGGTGAGCAAGGCCAGGGTTCGGTTTACAGATGGGGAGATGCAGGTGAGCGGCATTTTTGTCTTCATGAAAAGCAACGGCGCCCCCCTCCTGTTCAGGGTGGAAGACGGAGCGATGCCGCAATTGAGCATCTATCGGTTTTACTGCACCTATTCGGACTGGACCCGTTTTGGAGATTATCAGGTTCCTCGAAAGGTGACGGAAGGACTGCAGTATGGCGCATTGCGGGAAGATCGGCTCAAAATAACGGTCTCAGAGTTGTATTTTGAGCAATGAAAACGACCTCATAACTCATTCTCACCAGGATTTTTTAATATCGTAAATACAAATCTATTGAAATTTGTTGCCATTTTGTCCAATATATGGCTAAATAACTTATGACCTTCGAATGGGATAATGAGAAAAGTTGCAGTAATCAAGCCAAACATGGCATTGATTTTGATGCTGCCAAGGCTTTATGGGACGATGGCAACCGGGTTGAAATCAAGAGCTCATATCCTCTTGAAAGCAGGCGTATTTTGATAGGTAAGCTGGATAAAAAACTGTGGACGGCAATTTTCACACTGCGCGGGAATGCCCTCCGAATTATATCCGTTAGACGCGCTAGAAAGCGGGAGGTAACTCTCTATGATCAAAAATAGAATGGCTAAAAGCACGGAAGAATTTGACCGGCGATTCGATGATGGTGAGGATATCCACGACTTGATCGACATCTCCAAGGCCAAAATTGTTCGGCACGGTAGAAAGGTACGCATCACACTCGATGTAGCGGAAGAACTGGTTAGAGAAATCGATGACATTAGAGATACCATAGGAGTGGACCGAGGGGCTTTGATCAAGGTTTGGCTATACGAGAGGGTAAAGCAAGAAAAGGTGTTGACTGTTAAAAGCTGAATACATCTTCATCAAAGAAAATCTTCAAAAATTGTGAGTTTCTACTCCTCATGGTGGGGTGAAAAATGGAAATGGTTTTATTCTCCCGCCGGAACAAGATGGTCGTGATTACGGTGACATGTTCGTCCGTTAAAAAAAAATCCGGAGGTGGTTGACATTCCCAGAAGGAATTTGATAAGTTTAAAATTCGGGTGAGGGGCGCCCGTTAAGCCCATGCATCCATTCTTCTTCCTGCATTCATTTTCCGTGGTGCTCCTTTTTTGCAGCAGATCAGCTGCAACCCTCCAGATAAGTGCGCCTTGATCTGCGACCATCATGGTCTCCCGTTGTAGATTGGAGTCGTATCTGCCTGCCATTACCAAACCTTTATGAAGGTTCAACTTCAGAAATGAACCGAAAAGGAGGTGGCCATGGGATTTATCGGGAAACTGTTCGGAGGTGGCAAAAAGTATCCAACCCTTGCGGCCGATACAAGTGCCGCAAAAAATCTGGAAGCCATGAGGGATCCTCTGGAAAAGTTGACTGAGAAGGTGAACGACCCGATGGAGGTGATTCCTGCCGATGACAGCGCCTTTGTCTTCATCGGCAATCCTCCAAAGAACTTCGGCATGGCCTGGGTCGAGGAAGGGAAGGTGCACAATTTTAAAACCCTTTCTGAAGAAAAGGGTGTTCCGCAGAAAAAGTTATTGAAGCTTGTGGACGCCTTGGCTGAAGCCTACAGACGATGTGACATTAAGAACAGGTATTCGACCACCATTGGCGGCAGGGTGGTGACCGTGACCCCTTCCCAGGACTTGGCCAGGGAAGTAAAGAATATTTTAGCCAATGCCTGAATGCGGTAAAGGTATGCCCGGCGGCGGGAGAACGCCGTGGTTACACAAATAAATAAACAAGGCTTGAGGTGGCAGGAAAGGCCCGTTTCCCTGAAGGGAGACGGGCCTTTTTAATGTAGCTAAATGGCGGAGAGGGTGGGATTCGAACCCACGTGCCCCGCTACTAACGGGACAAGTCGATTTCGAGTCGACCCCGTTACGGCCTCTTCGGTACCTCTCCGTAAATTTTCATTCGGTTTTCCTGCGCCGAGCAAGGAAGAATTTCTGCATAATGGTCCTGCATTCCTCTTTCCGGATCCCGGATACAATGACCATCCTGTGATTCAGACGATGATCTTCCCCCAGGTTATACAGCGACCCTGCGGCGCCTGCCTTCGGATCGGGAGCGCCATAGACAACCGTGGCCACCCTGGCATGGAGAGCTGCGCCCATGCACATGGTGCATGGTTCAATCGTTGCCACCAGGATGGAGCCATTCAACCGGTAATTCCCTGAAACCAGGCCCGCTTTTCTCAGCGCCAGGATTTCCGCATGGGCTGTCGGGTCACAGGTACCGACAGGCTGGTTGTGGGCACTCGCCACGATTTCCCCGTCCTCACGGGCCAGGACCGCCCCCACCGGAACTTCCCCCTCCGCAAGGGCCAATTCGGCTTCGGCAAGGGCATGATCCATCAAATGATAAAGATCGACAGTCATATGACAGGGCTTTCTACAATAATTTTTCCCTTTCCGTCAACTCTCTTTTTACGCATCTTTTTCCTGAGAATTTTCAACGCGTGTCAGCCCGGGGAAAAAGAGTTGAAAAACGGTGCCTCCGGATTGATGACAGTCCGCCTCCGTAGAACAGAAATTGCATTCACTGATTTTCCCGGGGCAGATATCTTTTTCATTCGGGATGAATCGGCACCTGGTTGATTTCATATTAATTTTGAACCCATACCTTTCTGAAAAGATCTTCATTCGCAAAAGGTCTGCTCCTTTGCCGCCTGCATTGAAATCAAAGACCCTTTTAGAGGAGTAATCCATGGTGTCCTGGGTGGTGAAAAATCCTTCGAATATTCTTCTCTGGGCATCTTCAACGATGCCGACACCATAATCATGAACCATCAGCTCAGCGCCGGAATCCACTTTTTTGACGGATATTTCAATTTTGCCTTCATCCGGCGTATTTTCTATGGCGTTCTTGATAAGACCTTCCACGACCTTTTTCAACGGGTCCAGCGGGATGCAAATAGCCGGTACGGGTTCAATATGGGTGATGATGTTGATTTCTCGATGAGAAAAAAGTGTTTTTATGTCCTCCAATCTCTCCTCAACAAAACCGTTTAAAAAAACTTGTTTGGGTTCCATCTCTTTTGGCCCGAAAAACTCATCGATCCTTTTTCGGATCATATTGAGGTAGGGGCCTTCTCCAAACTCTTCTGCCAGAAGCGCTTCCAGTTCATCTGCGCACTGACTGAGAATTACAGAGAGAAGGTTGTGAATCATAGAATGCCTGCCTCGGATGATATCTTCCACCTGGTTCTGAATTTCGACAATGCGGTCCAGATTCCTGCGGATTCTTGCCATGGTAATCTTCCATTTGTCGTCGGGAAGGACGTCCATCTTTTTTGCAAGGATATTCATGGAACCGGAAAGGACGGAAACGGGGGTTTTCAATTCGTGGGAAAGGTGGTTGATGACCTTGTCCTTTGCCCGGTTCATGCTGGTGACTTCCTTTATGGCCGTCTTGAGTTCCTCAGAGTACCGGGCGTTTTCAATGGAGAGAGCCACTGTTCCGGCGACCATGCTGAGAAGTTCCACCTGTTTCTGATCAAAATTCCCCTTTTTCTTGTTGATGGCGCACAGGACCCCGATGATGCGATCCTTGCTTATCAAAGGAACAAGAAGCAAGTTCCTGGTATGATAGCCCAATATCTTGTCCCGTTCACGATGGAGTTCGGAGTCTCCTGTGGCATCCGAAACAATGATCGGTTTTCCGGTTTTTACCACCTCCCCCGCCACGAGGCTGTCGATGGGGAATTTCATTTCCTTCACCCTTCTCTGGGTGGTCATGTCGTCGTAGGAGGCGCCGATGAAAGAGAGTTCCTTCATCGCCACATCCGCCAGTATCACAAGCGCTCCTTCCGTTCCAATGAGCTGTTTCACTTCGCTGCTTACGAAATCCAGGAGTGTATCGAGATCGGGATATTTGGGCAGCGCGAGGCTTATTCTGAGAAGCGCTGCGTTTGTGCGATAGGCTTTTCTGATATCCTCTGAAAAGCGCGCGTTTTCAATGGAGGGGGCAACCGCGCCCGATATCATGCTCAGCAGTTCCACGTCTGTCTGGTCGAAGTTCCCTTCCTTCTTGTTTCTGGCGCACAGCACGCCCAGGATTCGATCTCCGCTCCGAAGGGGAACATCCACCAGGTTTCGGGTATGAAATCCGATTTTTTTGTCCACTCCTTGGTAGAAAAGGGGTTCTTTTGACGTATCATGGACAATGATCGGCCGGCCTGTTTGTGTCACTTTTCCCGCGATGCTCCTGTTCAGGGGGAAATGCATCTTTCTGGATTTTTTCTGGGCGATGGTATCGTCGTATACGGCGCCAGAGTAATAGAGCTCCTGCTTTTCCTCATCCAGTAGCGCAATCATGGCGCTTTCCGTATTCAGAAGGTCCTTGATTTCATTGCTCACATATTGCATCAGGTCTTCCAGATCGGGGTATTCCGGCAAAGCCGTACTGATCCGAAGGATGGCTTCGTTGTTCCTGGCAATTCTTTTTTCTTTGGTGATATCTCTGAGGATGACAAGTTCTCCGCCATGTTCTCCTTGCGCTTCAGAATAGATGCCCGCTCTCATAATGACGTCCAGCACCCGGCCGTCTTTTGTCAATCGCCTGGTCTCGTGGCGAAGAATGATCTTTTCTTTGAGCAGTTTTTGAATCATGGCGCCGGTTTCTTCTCGAATGTCCGGGGGTGTGTAGGGAATGGTTTTTCCATCCAGTTCGGCAAAGGTCCACCCGAAAGTTTCCGTAAAAGCAGGATTCAGATAAAACACCCTCCCCTCTAAGGTGAAGACGGCTATGGGGTAGGGAATAAAATCCAGGAGCGTTCGCATGAGACTTTCGGATCTTTGGAGTTTTTCCTTGGCCCGTTTTTGCTCCGTTATGTCCTGGAGGGTTTCAACGGCTCCGATGATGTTGCCCTCGTTGTCTATAAGAGGAGAAGCGGTGAAAAAAATCCATTTCTCTCCTGTTCTCAGGTTACTAAACAGTCTTTCCGCTTCATATCCGTTTCGATTGACTGCGGACTTATGGCTCTTCCCGCTGTAATAACCGGCAACTTCCTCTTCAGAAGCCCCATCTGCCATAAGATCCGCCATGGTGGGCCTTTCAGATGCATAAAAGGGAAGCCACTGTCTGTTGGTTCCTAAAATTTCGTCAGCGGAGATGCCCGTAAGATTTTCATACGCCTTGTTTACATGGGTAAGGATATGCTTATCACTAATGGCAAAGGCCGGGATGGAAATCTCGTGAAGAATCTGTGATAACCAGTCTTTCTCTTGGCGCAGTTTCTCTTGTTCCGCCTGCTGTTGAGCGAGCCGTTTTTCCAGGTCTCTGATTTTTTCCTGCATTTCGCTGAAGCCGGGTTTATCGGTCATGAAACATTCTCCGGAGAAACTGATAAAAATGTTTTTAACGTATAGCGTGTCAGTTCTTTGATACAAGGCTATGAGGAATTTTTCAAGCTTTGTTTGGATTCTGAACAGTCTATTACGGCTTTCTCCGATTTTCGGGCCATGGTTTTGAAAAATCACATCTTAAAATTGACACTCGAAGCGAATTTCATTATATACTGCCTAAACAAAAGAATTTGGATGCCGACGACAGCAGAATATCTCTGAGTTTTTTAACAAAACGGAGGGAAAGATAGAATGAAATGCCCACACTGTGAAAAGGAATTGTCTGATTCGCTTTGTCCCGAATGTGGAGAAGGCGTGCTTGAAGGCGCAAACTACTGTATGGCGTGCGGTGCGCCTCTTGCAGAGGGATTGGCCCATGTTGCGGAGGAAGATGGATTTTTGGATGACAATGATGATTTTGATCTGGAAAGTCGGGTGCTTTGTCCTGACGGCTCCTGTACTGGAATTATCGTTGACGGGTTATGCACGGAGTGCGGGCGGGCGCCCGGTGATGTGGAAGCAACGGATGACAAGTTGGTTGAGGCATCGGAGGATAAGTCTGAAGAGGCAACGGAAGATAAGTCTGATGTGGCATTGGAAAATAAGTCTGATGAGGCAACGGAAGAGAAAGCCGATGAAAAACCAAAGAGCGACGACAAGAATGCATAAGGGGTTTTTTCATGTATGAATTGAAAATCATCTCCCAGTTCGCGGCCGCCCATCAGTTGCGGGAATTTCAAGGGGGATGTGAACGACTGCACGGGCATAACTGGAAAGTTGAAGTGTTTGTTCAAGGGGAAGACCTTGGAAAAGATGGTCTTCTGGTTGATTTCAAGGAGATTAAAACGGAAACCAACAGGATACTGGATGAACTGGATCACCGGTTTTTAAACGATATGGAGCCTTTTACTGCTGTAAATCCGTCCTCGGAGAATATCGCCCGTCATATTTTTGAAACCCTTTCAGCCCGGTTTGGTGGGGAGAGGGTCAAGGTCAGCAAGGTTACCGCCTGGGAGTCTGATTCCGCCTGCGCCAGTTATTTTGAGTGAGGACAACATGAAGATCTGTGCCATTATTCCTGCCAGGTATCAATCAAGCCGCTTTCCCGGAAAACCGCTTGCGCTTATTTCAGGGAAACCAATGATTCAGCACGCCTATGAGCGTGCACTGGCATGTCCGGAGCTTTCTGACGTATGTATTGCGACGGATGATTCCCGTATTACAGACTGTGTTAACGGCTTTGGGGGAAAAGCGGTGATGACCTCAGTGAATCATCGTTCAGGTACTGACCGGATTGCCGAAGCCGCCGCCGAACTGGGGCTGATGGATGACGATATTGTGGTCAATGTTCAAGGGGACCAGCCCTCGTTTCATCCGTCCGTGGTGACGGATCTCGTCAGGCCTCTCGTGGAGGACGCATCTATCCCCATGAGCACATTAAAGTGCAGAATCAGGGAAGGGTCGGATGTGCACAATCCCAATCATGTCAAGGTGGTTACCGATCGGCAGGGCTTCGCGCTCTATTTTTCCCGATACCCTGTCCCTTTCTGCCGGGACGGGGAGTCCACCGGGAACCATTACAAGCACCTCGGTTTCTACTGTTTCAGGATGGATTTTCTGAAGCGCTTTTCAGGGCTTTCCGAGGGGACGTTGGAATCGCTGGAGAAACTGGAGCAGTTGCGGGTACTGGAACATGGGTTCAAGATAAAGGTGGTGGAAACCCTGTACGATTCCATCGAAGTGGATGTTCCGGAAGATATCGGGAAGATCGAAGCATCCCTTCGCTCTTCCCGATTTTAGAAAAACTAATCTCTGAAGATTCTGGCTGCCAGTTCGATATCTTCGGGGCAGAACACGAACAGCGCCTTGTTCTCTCCCGGGAGAGCCGAACCGTAGACATAGTTGATGTTGATCCCTTCCTCTCCGAATTTTCTGGCCATCTCCGCAAGGGTTCCGGGTTTATTCTCTATCTCCAGTGCAATAACGGGCATGATGTCGAACAGATAACCCTCTTTGGAAAAGTAATCCATGGCCTTGTCCGTATTTTCCACCAGGAGTCGTATCAGGGCATGGTCGACCGAGTCTTTCTTCATGGAGCCGTAACTTGCCGCCGGCGCCACTCTTTTCAATGATTTTCCCCTTGCCTTGAAGAGTTCCTGAACATAGGCGGATGCATCCTGGATGGTGAGCGCATCGATATTGATTCCGGCATCCGAGAGCATGCCGGTCAGCTTTCCCAGTTCCCCCGGGACGTTCCTCAGAAAGAGTGAGATCTCGGTTCTTACCATTAGTTATCTCCTTTCCTTATTTGAGGAAGATCAACGGCTCCAGCGCTGTACCCTTTAAAGTATTTCAGGAAATCTGAATCGGTCGACAGGAGGAGGGAACTCTCCTTATCCATGGTCTTGTCGTACACGTCGAGGGATTTGATGAATGAATAAAATTCCGGCCCCTTTTCATAGGCGTGGGCGTAGATCAGCGTGGATTCAGCATCGGCCTTTCCCATGACTTCCTGGGCGGTTCTGTAGGCTTCGGAAGTAATTCTTTTCAGTTCTTTTCCCCTGTTTCCTTCAATGATCCGCGCCTCCCCTTCGCCCTCAGATCGAAATTTCTGGGCGATCTGCTTTCTTTCCGCAATCATTCGATCATAAACTGATTTACGGACCTGCTCCACATAATTGAGCCTTTTGATTTGAACATCCACCAGTTCTATGCCGAAATCCTTCAGTTTGGGCTGGGCCTGTTCCATGATGCCGCGTGTGATTTTTCCTCTCCCTGTCGTGACATCTCCCAGAATTCTCTCTTCATCGGCGCGATCTACGCCCATTTCAAATTTGTCCAGCTCACGGTTGCTGTTTCTGACTGTTTCGATAAGAGGATAAGAGGTCACGAAATTTCTTACCGCCGGATCGATGATATCATCCAGCCGGGCCAGTGCGCCCGTTACGTTGTTGACTGTCTGGAAAAACATGAGGGGGTCCACGATTTTCCATCGTGCAAACGTATCCACGTAGAGAAAAGTCTTATCCAGAGTGGGAACCTGACCTGCATCGCCGTCCCATTCCAGCAGGTTCTTCGGGAAATAGTTCGCCTGCTGTATTACGGGAATCTTGAAATACAGGCCCGGTTGCAGTTTCGCCTTACCGATCGATTTTCCAAACTGGGTAATGACAACCTGTTCCGTTTCATCGACTACATAGGCGCCGGAAAAAATGGCGATCAGGATGATGACCAGTGGGATGATCAGGAGTTTCATTTTCATTTTTTGCCTCCTTCAGTTCTTCCGAGGTTGAGCAGGGGAAGAACGTTGTTCTGGTCTGCATCAACAATATACTTGCTTCCCAGTTTCGGCAGGATTTCCTGCAT
>ERZ889078.2657-NODE-2657-length-12487-cov-21.809122_pt1 | contig 12487 bp, 12 predicted proteins | sample MGYA00521266_ERZ889078 | MGnify/ENA primary metagenome ERZ889078 (study PRJEB32303, sample SAMEA104408618) | aquatic metagenome | biome: Brackish water; feature: Pelagic; material: water | place: Baltic Sea | collected 2014-06-16T06:34:00 | depth 76,534 m ... | reverse complement strand
AATTGCAAGGCGAAGTGCAGGAACTGGCTATAGAAGAATGGTTGGCCGACAATTTTCCCTTAGATACCATCGATGAAATTAAAAAGGGTGCACGTGGAGCAGATTGCCTACAAACTGTGCATACGCGTACCAAACATAATTGCGGAACCATTTACTACGAAAGCAAACGTACCAAAGAATTTCAAGCTGGTTGGATTGATAAATTCAAAAATGATATTCAGGAAAAAGGCGCAGATATTGGCGTGCTGGTAACCGAAGCTTTGCCAAAAGACATGGAAAGAATGGGTATGAGAAATGGAATTTGGATATGCTCATTCGAAGAATTTAAAGGACTGAGCGTAGCTATTAGGGAGTCGCTGATTCAAATTAGCAATGCTATTAGTTCTCAGGAAAATAAAGGAGAAAAAATGGTTATGCTTTACGATTACTTGACCAGTAACGAGTTCAGAATGCAAATTGAGGCCATCGTTGAAGGATTTAATCAAATGAAAGCAGACCTTGAAACCGAAAAACGCTCAATTATGGGACATTGGAAAAAAAGAGAAAAGCAGATTGAAAAAGTGGTTCTAAATACCAATCATATGTATTATTCCATCAAAGGTATTGCTGGAAATGCCATTCAATCAGTAACTGCACTCGAACTTCCAGAAGCTGATATTGAATTGGATGAAGATTAGTTTGTAAATCTTGCCTTGATTTTATCTTAACTTTTGCCAACTAAATAATTATCCTTTAATTTGTCTTTTATTTTAAATCAATTTATTTATGCCGAGTACGAGTCTTTTTCCAAAGAAATCATTTTTAAATATTCGAGGTCAATTATATACTTTGGATAGTCCCAAAATTATGGGAATACTCAATATTACTGAAGATTCATTTTTTGATGGTGGTAATTATATTCAGATTGATTCTCAATTGCAACAAGTTGAGAAAATGCTTAATAATGGTGCTGATATAATTGATATTGGAGCTCAATCAACAAGGCCTGGAGCTACAGAAATTGGTGAACAAATGGAATTGAATAAAATACTTCCATCAATTACTGCCATTCGGAAGCGTTTTCCTGAAGCCATCATCAGCATCGATACTTGGTATTCAAAAGTGGCAAAAGCAGCCTTTGAGGCAGGAGCAGATATCATCAACGATATATCTGGCGGGCAGTTTGATGAAAAGATGTTTGAGACTATTTCTCAAATTCAAATTCCATACATATTATCCCATACTTTAGGTCGGCCTGGCGTTATGCAAGATAATCCACAGTATAACAATGTATTAAAAGATGTAATTCTATTTTTATCAAAGCAAATCAACCAACTGAACCTATTAGGAGTAAATGATATTATCATAGATCCAGGTTTTGGATTTGGTAAAACATTAGAAGATAATTTTGAACTTTTAAACCAGCTAAATCACTTTGCATTTCTAGAAGCACCCATTTTGGTTGGACTATCACGCAAATCAATGATTTATAAATCATTAAATAATGACCCCAAAGACGCACTTAATGGCACTACAGCTTTGCATATGATTGCCTTAAAACAAGGGGCTCATATTTTGCGAGTGCATGACGTAAAAGAAGCTAAAGAGTGTATTCAATTATTCAAATCACTATAAATTCTGAACGTATTTTATATGAAAGATAATCCTAAAAAAGAAAGCCTTCGTTTAAAATTACACACCATAATTTTTGAAGCAGATACGAAGTGGGGAAAGTGGTTTGACGAGGCTTTGATGGTACTCATACTATTGTCGGTAATAGTAGTGATGCTCGATAGTGTTGTTGAATTTAGGACGAAATACAGTACGCATTTATTCTTCCTTGAATGGTTCTTCACTATCATTTTTAGTGTTGAGTATTTGCTCCGAATCTGGACAGTAAAAAAGCCCGAAAAATATATCTTTAGTTTTTACGGAATTATAGATCTACTGAGTATACTACCAACCTATGTGAGCTTTTTCCTTATTGGCTCACATTATATGATGGTAATACGAATCCTTAGAATACTGAGGATTTTCAGAGTTTTTAAATTGGTTAAATTTTTAAAAGCTTCAAATCTACTCATGAGGTCGCTTAGTAATAGCAAATATAAAATTGGTGTTTTTTTTCTGATTGTACTTTTTACGGTAACAATTTTTGGCTCAATTATGTATATTGTTGAAGGAGCAGAAAGTGGTTTTACGAGTATCCCAAGAGGAATATATTGGGCCATAGTTACCTTGACCACAGTTGGTTATGGAGATATTGCACCAAGTACAGTTATCGGTCAATCAATCGCATCAATGGTTATGCTCCTGGGTTATGCTATTATTGCTGTCCCAACTGGAATTCTTACTTCTGAAATCGTAAGTGAAAGCAAGCGCGAATCCAATCTTAATAATACGCAAGTTTGTAGTAATTGCCATGAAAAAACACATACTGATAATGCCAAATATTGTGATCAATGTGGTACGAGTTTGAATATTAACTTTGAAGAGTAAAACGTGTTAAATCAATCAAGTATAGGTATTAAAAAATAATGAGAAAAGTCATTCAATTTCCACAAGCTGAAAATAGTAATTTGCTAAAAAAACTAATCCATTTAAGCTCTGATTATACGGATGTTTGCATTCTTAATTCAAATGATTATCAGCATGATACTTATTCAAAATATAAATGGCTAGCTGGTTTTGGGCAAGTTGATTCACTTGCTATAAAAATAAATGACGAGCAAGTATTTGAAAAATTAGATGATTTTCTAAAGCAAAATAAGAATGAATGGGTTTTTGGTTATTTAGCTTATGATTTAAAAAATAAAATCGAGCTATTGGATTCCAGTAATTTGGATTTGCTTAACTTCAATACTATTTATTTATTCGTACCACAGTTTATATTAACATCAGCAGAAGAGATAGAATTATTTGGACACCAAAGTATTGGTAATGATGCCATAACAAGTTTTACAAACTCCATTCAACAACAAAAATATAATAAACCAAATTTCAGAAAAAGCAGTATACAGTTTAAACAGAGAATCCAACATGACGAATATCTGCAGTCTATTTCTGCAATTCAGCAACATATTAAACTAGGTGATATTTATGAAATGAATTTTTGCCAAGAATTTTATTCAGAGCAAGTTATAGTCAATCCAGCAGATATATTTACTCAATTAAATGAGGTCACTCCTGCCCCATTTTCGGCCTTTTTCAAAGAGAATGAGTGCTACCTGATGAGCGCTAGTCCAGAACGATATATACAGAAAATAGAAAACCATATTATTTCCCAACCTATTAAAGGCACAGCAAAACGGGCAAAGGATATTTTGGAAGATGAAAAACTAAAATTAAGCCTAGAAAATAATTCCAAAGAAAGAGCAGAAAACATCATGATTGTTGACTTAGTGCGTAACGATTTATCAAGAATAGCAAAACCCAAAAGTGTAAACGTTAGCGAATTATGTGGCATTTATACTTTCCCACAAGTACATCAAATGATTTCAACAGTGACCGCAGAATTGCCAAAAAACACTGCATTTTCAAAAATTATCAAAGCCACTTTTCCTATGGGAAGCATGACAGGTGCTCCTAAAATTAGAGCTATGGAATTGATTGAGCAGTTTGAGAAAACGCAACGTGGACTGTTTTCAGGTTCAGTAGGCTATATTGATCCACATGGAGATTTTGACTTTAATGTTGTCATTCGCAGTCTTTTATATCATGCTAAAAATCAATATTTGAGTTTAAGTACTGGCGGCGCAATTACTTTTAAGAGTAATGCGGAAGAAGAATATCAGGAAAGCCTTTTGAAGGCTCAGGCTATTCTTGGATTATTCGATTAATGATTATTGAAAAAGGATTTCTATAAATCTCTTTTTATAAAATTCTTCCTTATTTTTTCACTACTTTCGTTTTTTACAAAAATTTCAAAAGCATTTACTAACGAAAACAATATAACTTCATGAAAGCCATGATTTTCGCAGCGGGATTGGGAACTCGATTATTTCCAATAACTCAGGACAAACCTAAGGCCTTGGCTCCTTTTAAAGGCACTACGCTTTTGGAATATAACCTACGATTCCTAGCCAGTCAAGGCGTGACTGAATTTGTAATCAATACCCACCATTTTGCCAATAAAATTGAAGAATATCTTATAGAAAACAACAATTTTGGACTAAAAATCCAATTGAGTTTTGAGCCAATTCTCCTTGATACTGCTGGCGGTCTTGCACAAACCGCTTCGTTTTTTGATGAGAATGAAGATTTGCTTTTATATAATGTGGATGTCATTTCTAATATCGATATTCAGGCCATGTACCAAAAGCATCAATCTTCAAACGCTGCTGCAACATTGGCCATAAGAAACAGGAAAACATCTCGTTACCTACTATTTAATAAAGAAAACACCCTTTGTGGCTGGCGAAATAAAATCACCAATATGGAAATTTGGAGTAGATCGAAAAAGGGAATTATTTCAGAATTTGCGTTTAGTGGTATCCATTTTATCAATATGTCCTTGATTAAATCATTGGAAATTAAAAACCTTTCCATCGTTCCATTCTATCTTACAGAAGCTAAAAAACAACGAATTATGGGATATCAACACGATTCAGATTATTGGTTCGATTGTGGCAAAATTGAAAGCCTTAAAGAAGCAGAAAAATTTATATAAATAGCTTTAAAGCCAATCGTTTAATCAATTAGTCAATAATAAAAACCTTGCTATGCAATCATTTTTAGAACAATTTGCGCAACAAATCAGCAAACTCGATAAGGACGAATTAAGGGATACCTTAATTATTATTCCCAACCGCAGAGCAAAATTATATTTGACTAAACATTTAGCTCAAAAAATTGACAAACCCATTTGGGCTCCTCAAATATTTGCAATCAATGACTTTGTTTTTTCGCAAATCAAAATGAAGGAAACAAACCCTATTGAGTTGATTGTTAAGCTTTATGAAGTGCATAAAAAATTAGAAAAAAGGAATCCACAGAGCCTTGATCAGTTTAGTTCTTGGGCCGAATTATTACTCAGTGATTTTAATGAAATTGACCTTTATTTAGCTCCTATTGAGCGACTATTCAGCTATTTAAGTGATGCCAAGCGGATCGAAAGTTGGGAATTAGATCCTGATAAATTAACTCCTCAAGAAAAGAACTATCTAAAATTCTATGAGAGTTTATCTCAATATTATTTTGAGTTTCAAAAATTGCTTATCCAAGAAAATAAAGCCTACCAAGGTATGGCATTTCGCCTTTTTTCTGAAAAATTGAGCGATATAAAACTCGATTTCAAAAGAATATATATTGTAGGATTCAATGCTTTAAGCCCTTCTGAATCAAGCATAATAGAGCAATTTAAGCAGGATTACAAAACGGAAGTTATTTGGGATATTGATGATTTTTACTTTGATAACAAACAACATGAAGCTGGATATTTTTTAAGAAAACAATTAGCCCATGAAGAGCGAAGTAAAATCAAAAACATTCACAATTATTGGAAAACATCCAATAAAAATATCAATATCTACGGACTTGATGGCAATATTGGGCAAGTAAAATATGCGGCTCAATTGCTACAAAACAAGTTACAAAATGGCGAATATTTGGAGGCAGAAACCGCTGTTATTTTGGCGAATGAGGAATTGATGATTCCTATGATTAACTCAATTCCTGAGCAAGTTAACAAATTTAATCTCACCATGTCCTACCCACTAAGATTACATGCTGGTTATGATTTGATAAGTCGTGTTTTTAATTTGTTTTCTGAATATAATTTCAAAGATACTGATTCACAAAGTGTTAATTTTTACCACCAACATTTCACTTCCTTTATCAACCATCCTTTTATTCAAAAATATTTGATCTTGGACGGGAATAATTTGACCCAAGAAATTGAAAATTATATAAAAAGCAATAATCTCTATCGCATCAATTTCAATCATGATTTCCTTATAAAACTTGAAAAAGCGAATCCACATTTGCAAAAACTGATATCTATATTAAAGCAAGATAATTATCAAGTAATAAACATTTTAGGCATTTTAATCGATCTCTTTAAGGAATTATCTTCTGATGAAATTTTTGAACATGAGCTGCATTTTATATCACATTATATTGAAGTTTTACAGCAGCTTATGGATACTTTATCGGGCTTTGGGGAAATTGAGCGCTTGGGAACATTGAAACGTTGGGTACAAAATTCGATCAACCAATCTCCTATTCCGTTTACTGGCGAACCACTAGCTGGATTGCAAATGATGGGTATGCTCGAAACCAGAACGCTCGACTTTAAAAATATAATTATACTGTCAGTCAACGAAGGAGTTTTGCCTAAAACAAAAGCCTATCAGAGCTTTATTTTATACGATATAAAGAAAGAATTTAACTTACCATTACCAATTGAAAATGATGCTATAACAGCCTATCACTTCTATCGATTATTGCAACGTAGCAAAGAGGTTAATTTAATCTATAGCCGAAGTTCAACTGGCATGCAGTCTAATGAACCAAGCCGATTTATTAAGCAAATTGAATTGGAAATTCCAGACATAAATCCTGCTATAAAAATCGCCCATCATTTGATAACTTTTCCTGTTCAGCAAGAAGAAAAGGCCAAAGAAATCATCATTCAAAAGACGGATGACATCATTCAAAGACTGATTGAAATTGGATTAAAGGGTTTTTCGCCTTCCAGTTTAAATAATTATAAAAAATGTGGCTACTATTTTTATTTGCAAAGAATTGTTCGATTGAAGAAAGATGATGAAGTGGAAGAGCAAATGGCTTATAATACCCAAGGCAATATTTTGCACGAAACTTTGGAAGATATTTTCAAACCCTTTATTGGCAAGGAGATATCACGTGATGAATTTGTAAATTGCACTAAAAATGCTCAAAATATATTTATAGAAAAACTAGCAAAAACATTTGGGAAGCAAAATACGGAGCAAGGTAGAAATTACCTTACGCGTAAAATATTAGAACAATATTTAGAAAATTTCATTAAAAAAGAATCACTTTTCTTAAAGGAAAATCCGCATTGTAAAATAGTGGGTGTTGAACAAATTTTAGAGAAAAAAGTAAATTATACCATTAATAATCAAGTATTTGAATTTATTTTTAAAGGCTCTGCAGATAGAATTGACCAAAACAAATCACAGATAAGAATTGTAGATTATAAAACGGGTTCCGTTACGGAATCTACCCTTCAAATTACAGAAAGTAAAACCGCTGACCAATGGAATAAGATGTTTTCCGACGAGTACGACAAAGCGTTTCAGTTGATGATGTATGCTTGGATGTATTGGGATCAAAAGCCCAATTATACTTCATTAAGCAGCGGTATCAGTGCATTAAAAAACCACAGCGACTTCTACCCTCTCAAACTTTATAATCAGGATGTGATTAGTCCTGATCATATCAAACGATTTGAATTGGACTTGGAAGTATTGGTATCAGAAATATTTGATACTGAAATACCATTTAGCCAACGCAAGTATGATAAAGTATGTGAGTATTGCGATTACAAACTAATTTGCATGCGGCAATAAAAAATTAGATTTAATTTTGGATTAAATCATATAATGATTTATTATCAACGAAGTCAAAAACGAAAGTGCTTAAAAAACATCGTTTTAGCTAAAAAAGTGAATACCATCATAAATTTATAAATAATTACTCATACAGCTTAAAAGTACAAAGAAAAAATTGTAAATTTGGCGCTTTGAAAATTACAAACCCACAGACAATATGAGTGTATTAGTTAATAAAGATTCTAAAGTAGTTGTGCAAGGATTTACTGGCACAGAAGGAACGTTTCACGCCAGTCAAATGATTGAATATGGAACCAATGTAATTGGCGGAGTAACACCAGGAAAAGGTGGACAGATGCATTTAGACAAGCCCGTATTCAACACCGTAAAGGACTCTGTTGATCAGGCAGGTGCAAACGTATCCGTTATTTTTGTACCACCAGCATTTGCTTCTGACGCAATTATGGAAGCCGCCGAAGCAGGTATTAAAGTAATCGTTTGTATTACCGAAGGATTGCCAACCAAAGATATGGTAAAGGTAAAAGCTTATTTGGCAGACAAAGATTGCCGTTTAGTTGGGCCTAATTGCCCTGGTATTATAACTCCTGGCGAAGCTAAAGTTGGTATTATGCCTGGCTTTATTCACATGAAAGGCCGGGTAGGAATTGTTTCTCGCTCAGGCACATTAACTTATGAAGCGGTTGACCAATTAACTAAAACAGGTCTTGGACAAACTACTGCCATTGGAATTGGTGGAGACCCAATTATTGGAACTACTACACGCGATGCAGTTGAATTATTGATGAATGATCCTGAAACAGAAGGTATTGTTATGATTGGAGAAATTGGTGGAAATATGGAAGCCGATGCCGCATATTGGATTAAAGAAAATGGTACTAAACCAGTGGTAAGCTTTATTGCTGGCGCAACTGCTCCAAAAGGCCGTACGATGGGTCATGCTGGAGCAATTGTTGGCGGACATGCTGATACTGCTGAAGCCAAGAAAGAGATCTTACGCGAATGTGGAATTCACGTAGTGGATTCTCCTGCTGATATGGGAACTAAAATGCTTGAATTATTGAGCTAGTTTCATATATAAAGAACTAAAAAAGCTACCATTAGGTAGCTTTTTTTTTGCTTATCAAATGCTAGATTTTTTGCTTGGACTTGTATATTTTAATTGCCTTTTTCGTTTCGCTTACACCTAATTCAATGATCTCTTTAGATTTATAAAACTCATAAGTACCAAAGGCATTTTTAGAAATCTTGATTAAAATATCTGGCTGATACTTTTCTAAAGTTAACATAGAAATTCGCTGCACCATTAAACTTGTTGTTCTATTCAATAGGTCTAAATAACCTAATTTATCCTCATTATCCTCTTTGATTTTAGGAATATAATAATTAAATTTATCTTCTAATTTACTAATATACTTATGATTACGCGCTCTATTTTTGATTTTTCTTTCTATTCGAGACTCAGCACTATTCTCTGAAGCAAGGTCAACAACAACCAATATATCGTCTTGATTACGTTTTATTTTATCGATTGGTATTGGATTAAGTACACCGCCATCAACCAATTGTTTTCCTTTATAATTAAAGGGAGTAATCACCGTAGGGATGGCAATAGAAGCCCTGATAGCATTATATAAACTTCCCGAATCAAAAATTACTTCCTGCTCATTGATAACATCAGTTGCTACGGCAACATAGGGTATGTTTAATTCCTCAATCTTACGGTCAGGAATCATTTTTTTAATTTCAGCTAGCACCTTTTCGCCCTTAATAATCCCACTAAAACTAAAAGTGAAATCAACCAATCCCAATACATCGCGCTTGCTTAAAGAGCGCATCCATTCTTCAAAAACTGGTAACTGTCCTGTAGCATAAATTCCACCAACCAAAGCGCCAATAGAGCTACCAGAAATAGATGTAATTTGATATCCTTGACGAATCAATTCATTAATTACTCCGATATGTGCTATGCCCCTAGCCCCACCACTGCTTAAAACTAATGCAATATTTTTATTCTTCATTCTGCGAATTGGATTTTTAAAAGCTCCCATGTTTCTGATGAAATAGGACGTTTGTAATTGGAAGTAGATGGCTGACTATATTCGATGATATATTCAGCTCTTTCTTGGGTATCGGGATGTGTGCTTGTCCATGACAAATACTTCATAATTTCATTGTCGTCCAATGATAATCTAAATAAAAAATCCGCGAATGGTTTGGGATCTATTCCTGCTTGGATAAGATAATCTACAGCCTTTATGTCCGCCTCTTTTTCTAAGCTTCTGTCAAATGCTGATGACGATAATAGTTTTGCTGTCTCTTTTGCAATTGCTGCTCCTCCTTCTCCCGTTGTCATGGAGATTAAAACAGAAAGCCCAACTTCTTTCATCAATTTCTTCATGACATGATTAAGTTCAATATGCGCTATTTCGTGACAAATTACGCCGCTTAGTTCTTCTTGATTATCGGATGCCAAAATCAAACCACTGTATACAACTAAATGTCCATCTGGTAATGCAAAAGCATTGATTTCGTCTTTATTGAGAATATGAATCTTTATTGATTCTTTATCAATCTCATTTTCTAAACATATCATCGTTACAATACTATCTAAGGTATTGATTACAAATTGGTTTGTATTTTCATCTTCTTCATTTTGGAATGTTTCCCAAAAGAGGTCGCCAAGCTTTTCTTCAGTTTCAGTTTTAAGTTTTTGGACTTTAAAAATAGTCATCCAATCAATTTGTTGTAAAATTAACAAAGTGGAGATAAACAGAACGATGATTAGCAAGCCTTGTATTAATATCTTTTTCATAATTCAGATTTGCAAATTAGACTCGTTAAACTACCATAAAACCACCATTCAACGTGTATGCCTTTCCTCGTTTGAATGGCTGTATAAATAGTTGCAATAAGCTCAGTTAAGTTAAATATAAGTACTGCCAAAATATAAGCAATATAATTATTGGTTACTGGCTGAGCAGTGAAAATGATGGAAATAGTCCACCAAAAACCATAACTATTTATCATGAGCATTGAAAATTGCGAAAGTAAAGCTTGAGTGCAATGCCAACGAACAAAGTATGTTCCTTTTCTATTTCCCACATAAAAAGCCAGAGTAGCAATCAGATTAATTATTGGCAATGGTAAACCTGCTATTAGTGCAATTAATGACATGAGATAACTCGATGAAGCTTTCTCTGCCTCATGCTCTCCTGGTTTGTAGGCAAATTCTTTTATATCTATCATAATCCCTTTGTGATATTCCAAATCCAATTTATAACTATAAGCAAAATTAGCGGTATTGAATATTGCGGTTTTTTCAGTATTCTTTCAATTTTTTGATAAAAATCAAATAGTGTTTTTCTTTTCGTTGCAAGGTCTAATAAAATCCATAAAGGTGTGATAATCATGATCAAGGCGATTATAAAACCAAGAGGATTTATTAAAAATGATTTAGCAAAATCTCCATGTAATATGGAAACAACTGACCTTGTGGAGCCGCAGGAAGGGCAAGGTATATTTGTTACGTGCTTTATAAGACAAACATCTGCTGAATTTAATTCAGTTATATTAGCTGTAAATCCGTAGTAAAGCCAAATATACCCTGCAATACAAGCTATAAACAAAAAGGTGTATAGCTTAGACCTGCTTTTTGACATTAATATAAAACTTGTTGAAGTTTCTCCATATTTTTCTCTCTAGTAGCACCCATTATTAAAAACCAGTCAATGATAGCCCAAACTCCTAATCCACCACAAGTCAACAGTTTACCTATACCAAGGCCCGTATCACCTATGATAAAACGATCGATACCCAAACTACCTCCAAGTAATGAAACTATTAGACTTGTTGTAGGGTCTTTAAATTGTAATGTTTGAATAAAAACCCATTTAGAATCGTCCAATTTAATCAGTGAATCTCTAATTACAGGTACTTGATGGCTTTCAAAGAATTTACCATTTGCCATGATAAACATGTCAACTTTTTGTGCTTCCATTATTATAGTTTTTGTGATACTAATATCCTACTCATTAGGCTTTTCGGTAACGCCCCGTTTTTATAGTGGTCTCTGGACTCCACTATATGATTTTATTATCTATTTCAAAGTTAAATCTATTTTTGATTAAAATCTCCTTCATTTTATAAAAAAAATGATTTATAGGAGTTTTAATTGCAATCAAAATATTAAATAATATTTTGATTTTTCAAATTAAATAGGAGGCCAATTATAAAATAGGCCACCTATTAAAATTATTACTTTTGATTACTTCGCAGCATTAGCCATTGTTGCTGTTCTAATCGTTTTCAACTCTACGTTTGTGTTATAGCTTTCAACAGCTCCACCAAGTGTGAATAGGTCAATCAATGAACCTATTCCAAATACACCTCCTGTTAATATCCAAATAATTCCTTTGCCAATTTTACCTAAGTAAAAATGATGGATTCCTAACCAGCCAAAACCACTGATTAGCCATAACAGATAAGCTACTCCTTTTGATTTCATAATAATTTGAATTTAGTTCCCTACTCATAAGGCTTTTCGGATTCGCCCCGTTTTTATAGTGGCCTCTAGACTCCACTTTTAGTTTTGTTTATATCGAGTTTTTAGAGTTTCTTTTGTTTGGCTTTGGTTTGTATTGTTTGTGATAAGTTGAATATTATATTAATATTTTTGATTTGTATCGAGTATATTTAATTTCTCTTCATTAATAATTTCGTTACCAACTTTTATAATGAATAGAATCATCAAAACTGATGCGAGAATTGCGTCTTTTACCCAGAGCATGTAAAATCCAACTCCAAGAATTAATGTAGCAAAATAGTCGATTATTTTGCTAATAATGCGTAGATAAAATATTGTTTTATCAGATAAAATTGCATAAAACCTTTCTTTTATTTTTTTTAATAATTCTATTATTAAATATACAATGGTCAAAAAAATTATTACCGAT
>ERZ889078.2656-NODE-2656-length-12498-cov-6.319376_pt1 | contig 12498 bp, 10 predicted proteins | sample MGYA00521266_ERZ889078 | MGnify/ENA primary metagenome ERZ889078 (study PRJEB32303, sample SAMEA104408618) | aquatic metagenome | biome: Brackish water; feature: Pelagic; material: water | place: Baltic Sea | collected 2014-06-16T06:34:00 | depth 76,534 m ... | reverse complement strand
CGACGACAATGAGCAGCTGCACAAATTGGGCCATGGCGCTCACTACGTGTACTCCAAAAGCGAGCGAGTGCTTATCCCATTCGGCCATGCTCGGTTGCCTGCAAAAACACTAGCGCGACGTCACTAGGTCGTCGACGGCGTCAGCTAGATCTTCGGGATTTGTCATCATGATCCCATCGAGAGACGCCCCGCGAGCTTGTGCCAAGCTGTGCATGATTTGGGTAGCAAGCACAGCACAGCCGGCCAAATTGGGGTGCAATTGATCGGCTTGCAGAAGTCCACCCATCACCGCGGGATCCCACGTAAAGTCGCCAACCCGAAGCGGCTCGCCTTTTCCAACGATCTCATTGAACTCGGCCAGCGGTACCACGATGACGTTTGCTTTCGAGGCTGCCCACGCGCGAATACGACTATTCGCATCATCAAAACTATCAGCGGGTGGCATAGAGGCAATCGGTATCATTCCACCGGCTGCCCCAGCCATGTTCGGTAGGTCCCCGACGAGCACAGGACAGTCAAATTGATCGAGTAGTGCGATCCCCGCCTCGAGCCGCTCGCGTCGAAACGCCAACGTGTTGCCCGGGCCTCCCGCTCCGTAAAAAAACCAAAACAAGAAGTCGGCGCCGATCACAAGCGTCGGGTCTTCGGCAAGCGCGCGGGTAACAGCCTTACCAGCGATACCTTCGGGGTCTAGAAATGTCATCTCTGTCGAACCGTCAAATGCCAACTTGCTGCCGGTGAAGAGGCCCGCCTCAAAATAATCTGCCAACCGCGTCGGAGCGCCAGTATCAAGCTGGATGTTGAAGCCAGCCGAAGCACTCGAGCCGAGGATCACATAGCGCTCAAATAGGTGGGTGTCCAGGGCGACGGTTGCCGCCACCGCCTCGGTATCCATAGGTTTGGCCTCGGCCGTAGGCGCCACAGAAACAGGCGCCCGCGTGACTCTAGATTCGCTACAAGAGATAGCGAGAGCGAGGACGATGCCGAATAGGAATGGAGAGCGATTCATTTGAGGATAAGGTGTCTTCAGAGAGGCAAGCGTGCGCACCAGGGGCCACGACAAGACTAGAATGCCAAGTTGGAAGCCGAAAAACAGCGAGACTGTTCTACCGCGCTCGACTAAGGTCCCGACTATGCCAAAGGATTACGAAGCTCAGACCCCACCCGGAATTGCCTCTTGGATGATTCCGACACTCGCCCTTGCGGTGATCGCAGCATTTTGGGCTGGTCTTGCGGGAGGATTTGTTTTTGACGATCTCACCCTAGTTGCCCGCGACCCGCTGTTGCGCGATCTTGGGAGGCTACCGGAGCTCCTAACCAAGCCGCTGTGGAGTGGTCTGCCCGAGCTTTCGGGCTCCGAGGCCGCAACGATCGGGCACTGGCGCCCCCTCACCTCGCTCACTCTCGCACTTGGCTACGCACTTGGAGGCAGCCCTTCTAGCCCGCTCCTCTTCCACCTAATCTCCCTGCTCCTGCACGCGCTTGGGACGTTTGCCGCCTTTCGCCTCGCCCTGCGAATCTTTCCGGCAAGCGCGACTCGCTCGATCGCCTCCTTCTTCGCGGCTCTGCTCTTTGCGCTCCACCCACTACACGTCGAAAGCGTGAGTTGGATTTCAGCAGTGAACGATCCACTCTTTGGCCTGTTCTCCATACTCGCACTCAGCGCATGGCTCGATTGGCGCTCGAGAGATTCCAAAGGCCTGCCACTCGCCGCCGCTGTGCTGTTCTTATGCGCACTGCTCTCCAAGGAGCTCGCAATCGCCTTGCTGCCCATCGCATTTGTCCTCGACCGCACCGTTGTTGGAGGCCGCACAGACAGCTCGCGAGGCTGGGGCGCACTAGGTGCTGCAGTCGCCATCTGGTACGGCTTACGCACGGCTGTCTTCAGTGATGCACTTGCCGGCTTCGGACGTACCAATGCAGAGTTCGGCGAGCTCGGACGCTCGCTGATGTTGCGTCTTGAGATCTTGGGAGGGGGCATGTTTCACCTCCTCTTGCCCTTAGAGCTCTCGCCCTTTCGCCCCTTCCGAGTTGTCCTTCCCGAGGGCGATCACCTGCACTTTGTCCAAATGATCGGCGCCATGTGTTTTGTTGCGGGACTCACTTTTGCCCTGCTCAAACGGGACCGCATCAGTATCGCCGGGCTGCTCATCCTCCCGGCGGGACTCCTTCCCGTGTTACTCGCAGCGGGCTCCCTTGGACAAACTCCATACGCCGACCGCTACTTGTACCTGCCGGCGTTTGGCTACGCGATCTTGCTCTCCCACCTCGCATTTCGCGCACTCCCCAAGAACGCCGCCGTTGCGCTACTCTCCACGATCGCGCTTGCCTTTGGAGTGAAGAGCACCCTACAGGCCGACATGTGGAGCGATCAAGAGACCCTCTACCAAGCTGCCGTTGTCGACAACCCCGACTACCCGATGGTGTATTGGCAGCTTGGTGAGATCTATCGACAGAAGTTTCTAGCGGAGAATCATCCAGGTGATCTAGAGGCTGCCTTCGATGCTTTCGACGCATCCAATCGACTGCTGGAGCGCGCGAATAAAGACCTCTCGATTCCGCGCACTGAAATCGATAACTTCCAGACGGCGCTTGGAAAGGCCTGGTGTTACCTGCACCAGGCCGAGGGAGATACGTTTAACGATTACGACACTCCGCGGACGATCCTCAACATGCTGCTTGAGAAGGTATTCGAACGCGAACAAGCCAATATGGCGACGGGCGGGAAGCGCGCCTCTCTCCCTGTCGAGCAGGTGTTTGGCGGCCTTGGTGTTTGTGACATCGCCATCGGCGACCTAGCTGCTGCCGAGAAGAACTTCAAGCAGGCGCTCGAGTTCAACCCCAACTACGCGCCTGCCGTCCACAACTTGGGGGTCGTCTACTTTCGCCAAGAGAAGTGGGAGCTCGCACGCAAGACTTTAGAGCGCGCACTCGACCTCAAACCGAAAGACACACGCGTACTGCTAGATTTGGCCCGCAGCTTGTTCGAAGGCGGTTGGCCTGACAATGCGCTCGTAGTGGCGGCGCGCATATCCGAAATCGATCCATCGACACCCGAACCAAAAATCTTAGAGGGTAGCCATGCCTTCAAGCGTCGCGATTGGCGCGCCGCTCTCGCCGCATTTGACGCGGCGATCGCGCTCGATTCGCGAAGCTCCTTTGCCCATTTCCGGAGGGGCATGACGCTGTACCAGATGAACGAGATGGAGTTCGCAATCACCGCTCTGCGACGGGCGTGCGAGCTCTCCGCTACTAACTTTGAGGCACACTACAACTTGGGTAGCTTCCTCATGCAGAACGGTTCGGCGTCTATCGCCCAACCCTACCTCGATCGGGCCTATTCCATCGGTGGCAACCCCCAAGCGCTCGCGGCGATGCGCTTGGTACTCTATGACCTCGACACTCTAAACGGCGAGCGCCTACAGGCATTCGCTCAGCTCGACGAGACCCGTGGCGATCCCGCTGGAGCTCTTTGGTGGGCAGAGCGCGCGCTTGCCGTGAATCCCGACAACGGTAACCTGCGCTTCTTGAAGGGCCGAATCCTGTTGGGGGAAAACGAGTTTACTTTAGCTCTGCCCGAGCTTGTCGACGCTGTACAGCTGCTACCAAGTGCGATCGATCCGGCGATCGACTTGGGCCGCTGCTATGCGGGATTGGGCAATGCAGCCCTTGCGCGCTTTTCGTTTGAGCGAGCCCTGAAGCTCGCGGCTGAGCGGCCCATGCCGGCAGCTATCGATGAGCAAGAGGGATTCCTCATGATGCAAAAGCAGTACAACGACCGCGTCAACAAGCACCTCTTGCAGCTGTAGGCACAAGGGCGCACCACGCTCCGATCAGAGGGCGCGAAACCCACGAAGGGCGCGAGCAGTCAGCTCGCCAACCTAGGAGGAGATTCGCTCGCCGCCTGAAGAGAGGCGAGCATGGACCTCTTGCCAGCGCGACTCGCGGCTGGAGGAATAGCAAAACTCCAGCAAAAGCGGAGCTCCCTTCAAGAGGTAACCCGCGACTGCACTGATGATGAAGGACAAGAAAAACAATCTCGCATCCCCCATCGCAAGCGCCATCAGAAACAGGTAGAGCCAAGAGCCAAAACCGATCAATCCGAAGGTGCGAATGATAAGACCAAATACGTCGCGAGGTGTCATGGGACTATGGGGGCCAAAGAAAGATGTCTGGAAAGCGAAGCGATTGTTCACCTGTATAAATCACTACCCCGGGCACACCCCCTAGATACAAAGCGGAAACGAGATGGGCTTGGAATCGCCGCTTTGGAGGCGGCGAGCCTACTTTTACGCTCTATTTTTTATCTTGATCACCCGTGCGAAGGGGCTTGCGGAACAGGTAGACAAAACGCGAGGTCGTATCGCGCCCATCGTGTTTCGGGTCAAAGATACTCCAGTCGAGCGGGTCGGTCGGGTCGGTCAGGACATAGGACTCAGCCTCGAGCACAAAGCCCGCGGCCTCGAGTTCGGCCTGCACCAGGCTCGCCTCGACTCGATGGAGTCGCTTGCCCTCTGAGATGTCCGCTCCCACTTTGGCGTGGTGGTCAACAACACCAAAAACGCCTCCGGGTTTCAGGCTGTCAAAGACGACCTTATTGAACCCCGGGCGATCCACTTCCTGCCAGCCGAAGTCGTGATAGAAGCGCACCAGTATGGCGGCATCAAGCTCGCCATCTGGCAAGCCGGACTCTTCGAACTCTGTGTCGAGGCGGACCACATTGGGCAAACGATCGTCGGCCAAACGCGCAGTCAAAGGAGCCTCGGCAAACACCCGCAGGGGAATTGCGGTGTTCTGACAATAGACCACTCCACCCTCTCCAACGGCGCGCGAGAGAATCTCCGTGTAGTAGCCGTCGCCGGCCATCAAGTCCGCGACAACCTGTCCGCGCTTGATGTCAAAGAAGTCCAAAATGCGGCCGGGTTGTCGATCGGCATCTCGCGCGGAGTCACTCTTCAGTCGATCTTTGTGAGTCACGGCTTGGCCAACGGGGTCGTCGACAGTAGAGGGAGTGTTGAGGCCAAGTACGATGGACGCCACAAGGCCTAGGGCGATTTGAATTCGTTTCGTATTCTGCATAAGGCAAGAGACTAGAACAATCAGCTCTACCCAACTCCCTACCCATTAGGAGAAAACAGAATTTAAGTGTCTACGGAGTCCTCGCGTTTCCCGCCCTTGACGAGCACAACACCGATTCCCGTCACGACAAGCAGCGCAGAGGCATAACCCAAAAGGCCAACCCGATCTTCCGGTACCCACTCGACCTCAAGCGCTTCGAGGGTCTTCATCGTCATGATGGTAATGAGCGGATTCAGGGTCACGATCAGCGCGACCTTATACGCTGGGAGCCGTTTGAAGGCCTCTCCAAGAGCGCCATAGGCGACTAGGGTATTTGCGCCTAAGAACACCATGAGCATCCACATTCCAAAGCTCAACCCCGCCAGCAGTTCGAAGTCGACAAGCGGCCACATCGTGATCGCGGGTACCCCGTATAGCAAGAGGTTCAGATCTTGAGGCTCATGGCCCCGCATCAAAAGGGCCTTCTGAATCATCGCATAGACCGTCCAAGCGAAGGCGCCCAGGAAGATGATCGCGTTCCCCATGAGCAGGTGATTGCTAACGACGTTGGAAGACTCGAACTGGTCCCAGCCGAAAACCGTAAAGCCGATGAGTGCGAGAACGACGCCATAGATCTGGGCTCGCACCATGCGCTCTTTGAAAACAAACACGCCTCCCGTGGCAAGCATGAGGGGCGCAAGTTGAATCAGCACCTGGGCGTTACTAGGGGTCGTCCAATCAAGGCCGGTCAGGTAGCCCACGTAGTTCAGGGTCAGCGCAAGCGCTGCAACAATCCCAAGCGGAGGGGGCCGCACCAAAATCCTAAGCCTCTTTGGCCTGCTCAAGCCGACGATTAGCGCCAACATGACAAAGGCGAAGGCAAAACGAAACCACACGATTGTGTTGACCGGAACGAAATCCGTCGCGACCTTCATGGCGATCGCCAAGAAGCCCCAGAGGAATGCTGTCAACGAGGCCATCGCCAGGCCGATCTTCTGCTCGCGTACCGAGCTCATCTGTCTGGACCTAGCTGGAGCTGCATGAAAATCTCCGTGAAGAACTCGCCATCAATCTGGAGCGAGAGAGGCTCCCGGCCCCACTCCACAAAGCCCAAGGACTCATAAAGTCCTTGGGCGACAGGTGCCGTCTCGCCAACACTCAAGCAAACCAAGCAAACGCCATTTACGGTCCGAGAATAGTCGATTAGAGCCTGCATGAGCTTTCGGGCGAGTCCCCTCCCCCGTGCCTTTGGGGTAACGTACATGCCCCACACGGAGAAGGCGTGGGCGCGTTTTTTGTGGGGACCCTGCTTGCCTCCGCCGACAACTCCGAGCAGCTCGTCGGTCGCTCTGTCGAATGCGCCAAAGGTGCGATTCACGCCTTGGTTTTCCAAGCGGCTCCGGAGCCCAACAAGGTCGCTGGCAACGTCCGTTTCGGGAGACGCCCCAAACGAGCGCGGCGACTCCAGTAACATCTCCTTGCGAAGAGCGACGTATAGCGCGGCTTCACCGGGAGTGAGGATTCGAATAGAAGCGGTCATACCAAATCTAAAGTACGACCGCGTTGGTATTGAAGGCGGGTCCCTCGACGCAGCACTTGGCGTTCGGCCAAGCTCCGAGGGGGCCATCGGGTTTCGTCTCGACGACACATCCGTTGCAGATGCCAACGCCACATCCCATGAGGTCTTCAAGACTGACGTAACACTCGAGGTCGTTGGCGCTCGCAAACCGCTCCACTGCACGCAACATCGGCATCGGCCCACAGGCCGCAATTCGCACTCTCTGCGGAATGCTTCCCGCTGCTTGCAGCGCCTGGAGCAAGGTCACGACATTGCCCTTGAATCCGAAGCTGCCGTCGTCGGTCGCAACGTGGAGCGCGCAATCGAGCTCGCTGAACGCCTCGGCGTCATAGACCAGCTCGCGAGTCCCCGCGCCATAAAGTAGGAACGGTGGTGGTGTCGGTGCGCGCTCGCCACTTGCCTCGGCCTCATCCGCGGCCGCGGTGATCGCCTCGACCGCCATAAAAAACGGCGCGGACCCAATACCTCCCGCGAGGAAAACCCAAGGGGTCTCGTCCGCCGGCTCGGTAAAACTCGGCCAGCCTTTCCCGAGTGGGCCGATCAGGCGGAGGCTCTCACCCACTCGCGTATTCGCCAGTGCGCGTGTCCCATCGCCGATGACCTTGATCATGAAGACCAGGTCGGCTGGGCCGTCCTCCCTAGCGACTTCGCGATAGATCGAAAAGGGCCGCGGGATCTTGGGCGACAGCCCGTCTTCGCGGCGCAACATGAAGAACCGGTTGGGGTCGAGCGGTTCGAGTTCAACACTCGGCCGCACGGTTATCAGCACGCCGTCACCGGGTAGGATCTCGATCGCAATCAACTCCGCTAGGGCGGAACAAGCATCTTTGGGCGGGGCAACCATGGCGAGCAGGATACAGCCAGCGCATCGGAAGTCGGCCAACTTCGAGGCGAATTCGTATTCCCCTCCCCGCCCCTCTACCCCGCCGCCAGCTAGCCGCCAAGAGCCTCGCCCAGGGCCGCGAGAGCACAGCCGCCCGCGGCTTCCAACTCCCGCCTGGAGCTGCACCCCCACAGCACGCCGGTCCCGGGCGACTCCATGCGCGCCCAAGCCCCGAGCGCCACTTGTCCAAGGCCGCCCAGCCCTTGGGTGATCGCCCACGCCCACTGCCCGTAAACCGAGAGGGATGAGCCGGGTTTCTCAGCCCGTGCCCCGTCCATGTCGAGGCCCTCGACGGGACGCAAGAATCCATCGGAATAGAAGTCCGCCATGATCTGCGTCGCAAAATGTGCCGGTTTCGAGGCTGCCACAAACCTCAAGGACCCCTCCCGTTACAAGCTCTCAGGAAAGGCGAGAATCCCGGGATAAAGGACGTTCTCGAGGGTGCAGAGGCCAGGTAAAGGTCGCTCTATACGTGCGGAGTTCTCTGCTTGCAGGGGGTTAGTCCATGAGGCGCAAAGAGGGGGGACCAACATGGCTACGGAGCTGTTCGCCAGCCCGGGATTCCCCCTCAAGGTCCATCAGTCCTCCGTTCAAGCTAGGGGTGATCCCCTCTCCAGGATTGGCAGATGCCGTCGAGGTCTAAATAAATGCGCCTCGACATCCATAGATAAGATCACCTCGAATCGGGGCTCGCTCGCTAGATTTCGGGCTCTCCGCGCCCGGTCCGATTCTTCGCCGTTATCATGTTCGGCCTATTTCCAAGATCACAGCTTTCCGTTTAATACAAATTCTTCGCCATGAGCATTCTGACCGTCTCCGAACTGAAGCGCCAATTTGGTGCCCTTGAGGTACTCCGAGGAGTCACTTTCGCGGTCGAGCGTGGAGATAAGATCGGTATCGTCGGTCGCAACGGCGAGGGCAAGACGACCCTGCTTCGCCATATCGAAGGCGAGGAAAAGCCCGACAGCGGCAAGGTCCACGTCGCCAAGGGCTCTCGTATGAGCTACGTGCGCCAGCGCCCGGACTTCGGCGACTACAAAACTGTTCGCGCGTACGTCGAGAGTGGCCTCGATGCAATCCACGCACTGCAAGCGCAGTTGACTGAGCTCGAAGAGGAGATGTGTGTTGTCGAGGGCGACCGCTTGGACTTCGTTATGCATCGGCACGGTGAGCTTGTCGAGCGCATGGAGTTCCTAGGGGGATGGGATGCGGATCACAAGGTCGGCGCCGTCATGCACGGCATCGGGCTAGAGGACGAGCTTTGGGAGCGCGATCCGAACAGCCTGAGTGGAGGCGAGAAGAGCCGCGTCGCGCTTGCACGCGAGCTGGTCTCGGCGCCCGATTTGTTGCTGCTCGACGAGCCGACAAACCACCTGGATTTGGAGGGTATCGAGTGGATCGAGGGTTACCTTAAAGATATCAAGAGCGCCGTTGTCATCGTCAGCCACGACCGTCGTCTGCTGAACCGCGCGACGACGCAGATCCTCGAGCTGGTGTACGGCGTCACGACGAAATACCCTGGAAACTACGACAAGTATTTGATGCTCAAGCAGGAGCGCTTCGACTCGGAATCCAAAGCCTGGAAGCAGCAGAGTGAGATGCTCCGCAAGGAGGAGAACTTCATTCGCAAGCACATGGGCAGCCAGCGCACCGCCGAGGCCAAAGGCCGCGCGAAAAAGTTGTCACACATCGTCCGTCTAGTGCAGCCGCACCACGATGTGCGCAAGCCGCACATCAGCATGGGCGACGTCGCGCGGGGCGGTGAGATGGTCTTCGAGGGGCTCGGCCTCGATGTGGGCTATGACAACACGCCGCTGCTCTCCGATGTCAACGTGCGTTTAGGCCGTGGAGATCGCTTGGGTATTGTTGGACCAAACGGTGCGGGTAAGACCACCTTGCTCAAGGTGCTTGCCGGCCTGATGGAACCTCTGGGCGGCGAGCTGCGCTTGGGGCATAAGGCGAGTGTCGGCTATTACGACCAGAACACGAGCCACCTCGACGACAACGAGTCCGTCTACGAGCACGTGCGCATTCGCTACCCCCAGATGACCCACCTGGAGATCCGCTCGCACCTCGCCAAGTTCTTGTTTCGCGGCAAAGATGTCGAGGCGATCGTTGGGCGCCTCTCCGGTGGCGAGCGTGCGCGTGTCGCCCTCGCCCTCTTGATGCTTGAGAGTCCCAGTTGGCTGGCGATGGACGAGCCTACCAACCACCTCGACTTGGCCGCGCGAACTGCGATCGAGGAGTTCCTGTCGAACTTCCCAGGTGCGATCATCACGATCAGCCACGACCGCGAGTTCCTGGATACGCTGTGCAACAGCGTGCTGGAGATTAGAACCGATGGGAGCGCTCGCCAGATGCCTGGCAACTACACCGATTGGCGCAACACGCTCATCGCCGAGCGCGACCAGAAGAACATCAATAGCGACAGGGCGAAACAGCTCCAAAAGGACGCTAACCGCAACGCTCAAGCCAAACCCGGGAACAAGCCCGGCGTGGCAAAAGGCGCCCAAAACAAGCCGAAGGTCCGCAACCCGTGGGCTTTTGAAAAGCTAGAGCAGACGATTGAAAAGCTCGAGTCGCAACGCGACAGAATGCTCGCCGAAATGCAGAAAGAGGCCATCTACAAAGATGCGTCGAAGCTGTCTGGTTTGCAATACGATCTGGCCGAGGTTGAACGCGACCTGGGTCAGAAAAATGACGAGTGGGCCAACTGGGGCTAGGATCACCGAGCTATGAAACGATTCGCAGACGAAATCCGAGCGGCCATCGCCGCGGCCACTGGAATAGACGCGAGCGAAGTGCGCTTGGAGAAGCCTCGTGACATCGCCATGGGAGACTTCGCATTTCCGTGCTTCGCCCTTGCTAAGACGCTGAGGCAGGCGCCCCCGGCAATCGCAGCGGACCTTGCCGGCAAGCTGAACGGAAGCTTTTCCAAAATCGAAGCGGTCGCCACTGGTCCCTACCTAAATTTCAAGGTCGAGGTCGCCGCCCTTAGCCAAGCGATCATCGAAAGCGCAATCGAAGGTGGCCTCAGCTACGGCAAGTCCGACGAAGGTGGCGGCCGCAAAGTTGTGATTGACTTCTCGTCGCCGAACATCGCCAAGCCGATGCACGTTGGCCACCTGCGCTCGACGATCCTTGGCGCTGCCCTGCACCGCATGCACGCGCTGCTCGGCTACGAGCCCGTTGGCATCAACCACATTGGCGACTGGGGCAGCCAGTTCGGCAAGCTCGTCGCCGCCATCGCACGCTGGGGCGATACCGTCGACATCGACGCGGATCCGATCCCTGCGCTGCTCGCCTTGTACGTGCGCTTCCACGACGAAGCCGAAGGCGACCCCACCCTGGAGGAAGAGGCCCGCGCTGCATTCCGCGAGCTCGAGAGCGGCGTCGATGGCGAGGTGCGTTCGACGTGGCGCAAGATCACCGAGCTGTCCCTCGCGGAATTCAACAAGACCTACGAGCGCCTGGGCGTCGAGTTCGATCTCGTGCGTGGCGAGGCCTGGTATGAAGACAAGCTAGAGGCCACCCTCGAGCGCATCCAGGCGAGTGGCATCACAGAAGAGTCCGACGGTGCCACGATTGTCGATCTCAGCTCGATCCGCAAGAAGATGGCACCGTGCCTGCTCAAGAAGACCGATGGCACCACGTTGTACGCAACGCGCGATATGGCCGCACTGTTTTCCCGCCAGGCCGAGTTCGATTTCCACCGCCTGCTCTGGGTGGTCGGCTCGGACCAAAAGCTCCACTTCGAGCAGCTCAAGGGAGTGCTCAAGCGCATGGAGCTCCCCTGGGAGCCCGCCTGCGAGCACGTTGCATTCGGCATGATGCGCCTGCCTGAGGGCAAGCTCTCCACTCGCGCCGGCAAGGTCGTCTTCCTAGGCGACGTGCTCGACCGCGCCGTCGAAGAGGCGCGCAAGACGATCGCCGAAAAGAACCCCAACCTTCCAAACGCCGGCGCGGTCGCCGAACAGGTTGGCGTAGGCGCGATCGTCTTCAACGACCTGAAACGCGAGCGCATCAAGGACGTCCTCTTCCAGTGGGAAGAGGTGCTCTCCTTTGAGGGCGAGACCGGCCCCTATGTCCAGTACACCTTCGCACGCACGCGCTCGATTTTGCGCAAAGCCAAGGCCGCAGGTGAGGACACCGCGACGACAAAAGTGGCGCCCGATTGGGCGGCCCTTGAAGACGCGCGTGGGGTCCTCTTGGCCATGGGCCGCTACCCCGAAGCGATCCGCACAGCGGCGGCAGACGCCGAGCCGAGTCACCTCACGCAGTTCCTGTTAGGCCTGTCCCGAGAGACGAATAGCTGGTACGCAAACCACCGTGTTTTGGGCGAGGCCCCCAACATTACGGCCGCGCGCCTAGCCTTAGTCGAGGCTGCGGGTTCCGTGATCGAAGCCGGCTTGACCATGCTGGGGGTAGCCTCCCCCAGCGAGATGTAAGAGCCAGGATCACGCCAATCCCGACTTACGGCAGGAACTTCAGCTCGACTGCGTTGCTCGCAGTGAGCTGTGTGCCGAGCTGAAACGACTGCACCACTATGGTCGCGGGGCCGCCACCACCGGGAATGGCGACTTTCAGCTCTCCGGCTAGGTCCGTCGCAAAAGCGAACACAGCTGTTGGTGGGAAAGGCACAACCGTCGTCCCCAGGAACGTCGTCGGCGACGCGGCTGGACCGATCGCGACAAAGGTCGGAGTCATGGGAGGCGCGCCGAGAAGCGCCAACTGGGCGTCGTTGCCCAACGAGAGGTCGCCCCCGCAAACTTCCAGAATGGGTCCGTCTCCAAAACCCAAATCGGTTTGACAGGTTGGGGGAGTGACCTGTAACCAGACCTGCGTCCCTTCGCGCCTCGAAAGCACCAAGTCCCTCTTCCCGTCGCCATTGACATCAAAAGCGGCAACGTCATGAGTCCAACGCAAGTCGTCCGCCAAGAGCCCATGCGCGCCAAGCCAGCTGCTCTCCGACAAGCTC
>ERZ889078.2655-NODE-2655-length-12506-cov-25.974701_pt1 | contig 12506 bp, 10 predicted proteins | sample MGYA00521266_ERZ889078 | MGnify/ENA primary metagenome ERZ889078 (study PRJEB32303, sample SAMEA104408618) | aquatic metagenome | biome: Brackish water; feature: Pelagic; material: water | place: Baltic Sea | collected 2014-06-16T06:34:00 | depth 76,534 m ... | reverse complement strand
AAGCACTTCCATAAGATCAGAATGCATTATAACCTTGGAATAATTGACTTATTTGTTTTAAATGCCGAGAGTTGCTCAAGAGATTAAGGCCTTAGATGTAAAACTTAAAGTGGTAGATGTTGAAAATATTAAGTAGCCGAAATAGTCGCCTACGTGCGACTTCGGTAGCTTAATATTTATAAAAATTCAAATATTGGCCAATATAAATCTTTTGTGGACTCATCTGGAAAGAAAAAAGGATTACTCGAGTTTCTTCTATATGCACTTTGCTCTTTTAAATCATTTAAATACCCTTTCCACAACTTTTCTTTAGTGTTTAAAGATTCTGGCAACACGGATTTATAATCAATATATCGATTTGGAATTAGGATGTTAAAATATTTTTTAGCCAAATCCATACGTCCATTTCTCACAAGATCAAATAAGTCTCCGTACACGTAACCTTTACGCGGATCTGATTCTCTTATTCTTAATAATCTAAGCGGCCATTTTTCTGATGCACTGTCTGGTGCCCAAAAATAACTCCATTCTTTTTTACTATCAAATGCTTTTGTAATTTTCTTATTAGATTGTTTGGCATATGTCATCAATCTAGCAATTTCTTTATTTGAAAAGCTAATCACTCTAGCTTTAATCGCATCCATATCAAGTACAAATACTTTACCGGTAGACTGGTACTCTTTATCACTAGTCAATCGATACGACACCTCATCAGTCAAATGGTCAGCATTACTTCCGTATTCTGGCCAGTAATTCTGCTGAATATCGATAATGTAATTACCTTTGGGGTCTTTGTAGAAACCTTCATAACTCGGCCCAATTTCAATTATTTTTTTAAACTTATCTTGCGTTGAGTAAAGATGATAGTAATAACCCTGCCCCCACGAGCCAAAACTTGTATCTTTTAAAACCAGGTAAGGAAAGTTATTTGGCATTCTTTGCAGCTTAACCACATCTCCAAAGATCTCACTATTCAAGCTTAAAGCATCCAAATTACTAACGCCTCTAAGAATAATATCATTATGTTGATCGGTAATTAATACTATCATTTCACAATCTATACCACCTTTACATTCGTATGAATTATCTGGTGTCATGCCGCAATAATCACTATCTTTACAATAGTGATTATTGTTACGGCAAGATGGATGAAAAAATTCAACACTATAATTTTCATATAGATATTTTCCACTTGAATCCATGCCGCCACATTTTTCGTAATTACTATCTATCGTAGAATCGCTTTTTACATTCAGCCCCTTTTCATCTTTAATTTTCTCAATACGCTCATCAGTTTTTACTTGTTGAATTGGATCGTATACATACGTCGCAATATAAATAAATAATAGATAAATAATCATCAAAACTATATATTTTAAAATTCTCATTTACTACCTTAAAAAAACATATAAATTACTAAGAAAGCTACCGAAGCCTTTAAATACTTTTTTAAAATCATTACACACAATAAAAATATAGCTATAATCGAACTAGTATTAATTTAAATCAAGGGTAGAAAATGAAAATGAATAGAAAAGGTTTTACGCTAATTGAATTACTGGTTGTAGTTGCTATTATTGGTATTCTTGCTGCTGTTGGTATTCCAATGTACCAAGGCTACCAGGCAACTGCAAAATTTAACGCAGTAAAAGCCACTCATAAGCAAGTTGTTACCTTTATATCCTCTGAAGTTACCAAATGTGGTATTGGTAAAAACTTAGACCTTAAGGGTATAGATGGTGAAAGAGCACCTACCGCTGTTGACTGTAAAATAATGACAAACAGACAAGGAGACGTACTCGGCCCATTGTTTGTTGATCATTTTGAAGGCGATCAATGGATGAACCCCATGAATGTTGATGACCTTCAGGTTTACTATGTTCAAGCCGAACCTAATACACAAGAAGCTGGAAGAATTCATGTGTTTGGAGTTAATAATCAAATATTTATACGCACACTGGCTCTTGATCCTGATATCGAAGACACCTTATCAGACGAAGCAATGGTTAAATTTAAACATGTTGTTCGTATTGAATAATATTCATTTCTAGTAAAACACTATTTTTAAAAAAATGAACTAAGGAAAAAAATGCAAACAATCACTCAAAAAAGATCGGCCTTCACCTTAATTGAATTATTAATTGTAGTAGCAATTTTGGGCATTCTTGCCGCTGTTGGTATTCCGATGTATCAAGGTTATCAAGATACGGCTAAATACAATGCAACGCGTGCTAATTTTAACAATGCATCGTCTTTTATTTCAGCAGAAATAACAAAATGTGGTATTAGTGGCACTATGCAATTAAAGAGTGAGGCCAGCCCTGGCGGAGCTGCATATACTGAATGTCAAACTGAAAATATGGCGACCTCGGCAAAAATGATTGAAAAATTACTTATTCACTTTAAAAAAGATGGCTGGAAAAATCCTTATGGCAATGTTGACAATGCCACAGATGGTGAATTCGCCTTTAAAGGATCAGGAACCGCAAGCAATACACAAAAAGGGTATATTTTCATAACAAGTGTTGATCAAACAATTGAAATGAAAAGTCAAGCAAAAACAGATGAGGATCCTTTAATTCAAGTATTCCACCTTGAGTGGTAAGTATTTAGCTAAGGGGTTTACTCTTGTTGAGCTTCTTGTTGTTGTTGCTTTACTAGGCATTCTATCTGCAATAGCCATCCCAGCCTATAATGGCTATATTGACAGTGTTAAGACAAATTCAGCACAAAATTCTCTTCGGCTGATCTACCTTACAGAAGTTGAGCAATTTTCAGATAATGGTGAATACTACTCGATAACCACTAGTTGCGGGTCAAACTCTCATCTTGCGAATCCGATTAATATAAATCTTTTTGGTGGCTCGAAAACCATTCCTCAAGAGAATAAGCCTGATTTTTACTTTTGTATTGAATCAAATGATGTTGCCACAGAATACAGGGCTTTTGCTTATAAAGTTAATGGCAATGATTGGTTTTCAATTGATCAAAACAACAATCATGTAGGGGAGCAAAATGGAGCTTCTATAGATAATTGGTGATATTAGCCAACCATTTGACCCATCTGGAAGATTGGCAAATACATGGCAATAATAATAAAACCAATGGTTCCGCCCATAAATACAATCATAATAGGTTCTAACATTGCTGTAAGTCTTTGTACGGTATTGTCTAATTCTTCTTGATAATAACCAGAAATAGATTCAAACATTTCTTCCATATTACCAGTTTCTTCACCCACCTTGATCATTTGAGAAAATGTTGAAGGGATGATTTCTTCTTTATCAAACAACTCTGAAAGCGGACTTCCTGAGAAAACGCCTAATTTGACATTATTCATTGCTTCCGTCAATGGAATGTTATCAGTTGATGTGGTAGATATTTCCAAAGCCTCAATCAAAGGCACACCGGCAGCCGATAAATTACCCAAAATCATGCCAATCTTAGAAAGCCCTGACTTGATGATTAAATCTCCAACTAAAGGCATTTTTAACATCATTCTATGGTACTTCCTACGCCAATTATAGTTTGTTTGAACCTGTTTTTTAAGTAGGTACAAACCCACTGTTATAGCGATAAAGGTAACACCTCCACGCATTGGATCACGGACATAATCACTAGCAGACATAATCATTTGCGTGAGCGCTGGAAGCTCTCCTCCTACTGAAGCAAACAACTCTACAAAAATTGGTACCACATAGATTAGCATGATTGAGATCACCGCCAAGGAAACTACCAATAGAATTACTGGATAGAATAATGCACTCTTGATATTTGCCTTTATTTTTGCAGTTTTTTCTAAATTTTCTACCAATTTAGCAAGAAAAGTATCTAGCTTTCCACTTGCTTCACCTGCTTTTACGAGATTGATATATATATTACCGAATAAATTATTATATTTTGAGAATGATACTGACACTGAGTTTCCGCTTTCAATATCTAAATGAATTTGTTTTAAGACTTTTTTAAAAGCCTTGCTTTCCATTTGATCGGCCAGAAGTTCTAATGTATCTACTACTGGAAGGCCGGCCCTTACCATGGTGGTCAACTTTTTAGTAAAAACTAAAACATCCTTTTCCTTAATATTTTTCTGAGATTCCTCATTAGGCAGTAAACCAGCAAAGATATTTCTGCCATTTTTTTGTTTTTCTAAGCTTTTAACTGAATAAATAATAACGTGATTTTTCCTAACAAGATAGGTAGCCTCATTCTCATTTTTTGCCTCAATAGTGCCATCTTTATAAGCACCATTTTTAATTCCCTTCCATATAAACTGTGGCATAATCTAAACAATCATCACTCGATGAAACTCCTCAAAACTGATATCACCCTCTTGCAAGTGACCTTTAGCACTCTCTTTCATGGTAATAAGGCCTTCATCTTCTGCTATTTTCTGAATTTCAAAAACAGAGGCAGCATCTAAAATAGCTTCTTGAATTCTGTCTGTGATTTTTAATACTTCATATATCCCTCTACGACCTTTATTTCCTCGACCACTGCATTTATCGCAGCCTTTTCCCATGTAGGTTTTCACTCTTGTAGATTCTTCAAGAGAAAACCCAATAGATCGCAACATATCACCAGTAACCGATTCATCTATAACTTTACATGAAGGGCATACCTTTCTAGCTAATCGTTGCGCAATAATTAACGTCAGTGATGATGAAATAAGATAGGACTCTACGCCCATATTTAATAAACGAGTAATAGTGCTAACAGCATCGTTAGTATGCAACGTACTAAGTACCAAGTGACCTGTTAACGCTGCTTTTATAGCAATATCTACCGTTTCTTTATCACGAATCTCACCCACGAGAATTACTTCTGGATCTTGTCGTAGAAATGAACGTAACGCGGCAGCAAAAGTTAGGCCGATTTTCTCCTTAACATGTACTTGCGCAATACCATCTAAATTGTATTCCACGGGATCTTCCGCTGTCAGGATATTAATACCTTCACGATTAATTCTTTGCAAGGCGGCATACTGTGTTGTGGTTTTACCGGATCCAGTTGGTCCGGTTACTAATACCATCCCTTGTGGTGCATCTATGGCGCTTTTTACTTTTTTTAGATCACTCGCATCAAACCCTAATGAGTCAATCGACATTGATATAGCGCCTTTATCTAAAATACGCATCACCACCCTTTCACCGTTATTAGTTGGTAATACAGAAATACGGAGATCGATATTAGCATTTTTAGATTTAAAAACAATTGCACCATCTTGGGGTAAGCGTTTTTCAGAAATATCCAGTGTAGCCATAATCTTAACGCGTGTTGTCACTGCTGCATAATGTTCATGTAAAAAACTAGACTCTGATGAAACGCTAAAACCTGTCATTATTTTTTCAGATTGAGTACTGAGAACACCATCAATTCTATAGCGTAATCTAGAATCAGTTCTAAAAGGTTCGATATGAATATCACTCGCACCTTCACTCACTGCAAGCTCAATAATTTGATTTACATAGCGAATAATCTCTGAAGACTCCTCTTCATCCTCTTCTGTACCAGTAGATTTAGACTTTTCTACTGAGCCAAACTGAGCACTGGTACGCTTCACAATAATATCCGAAATCTCTTTAAAAGTAACAACAAAAGTTTCAACCCTTCTACCGCTCAAAACCTTGATATTTCCCATGACACTCAGCGCAGCAGGGTCAGATATCGCCACTTTAATGATTTTTTTACTTAAAGAGAAGGGAATGACATGATTTTCAGTAATAAAATCTTCACTTAATAAAGAATATGCCTCATCTTCAACATCACCAGCCTTGTGCAGAGTAATCCTCTTAAGGTCGTATAGCTTTGAAATCTCGTCCGCTAACTCTTCTTGGGTAATATAATTACTCTCAACAAGCTCCTGAATAAGGCAGCATTGTTGCTCAGATGCCGATGCCTTAGCTTGATTCAACTGCTCCAATGTAATGGACTCTCTATCCAATAAATAGCTAGAAATTTTTTCAGTAATATCTTCGGATAAACAAATCATAATACGATAAGCCTAACTAAATAACATGCGGAGAAATAAAAATTAGCAATTCGTCTCTATTTGAATCATCCACATTCGATTTAAATAAATTTCCAAAAAATGGTATATCTCCAAAAAATGGCACCTTGGTTTCAGTATTTTTAGTCGTATCTTCATAAATTCCACCAATAACCACAATAGATTTATCCTCTACTAATAATCTTGTTTTAATTGACATCTTGTTAATTGGGGGAGGGTCTCCAACACCAACAGTATCTTTTTGTAGAGATATATCTATAATGATATTTCCATCGCCAACAATAGTTGGCGTTACATCAAGTTTTAATAATGCCTCTTTAAAAGAGGTATCCGTTCCTCCACTCCCATCACCGCTAGAGCTGTCATATGGTTGCTCTTTTCCTTGGGATATGGTGGCAGTCTCAGTATCCAAAGTATAGATTTTAGGATTTGAAACTGTTTTACTTATCATTTGCGCTTCAAGTGCGCTCAGCGCCACTTTTAACTGATGAGTGCTGGTATTAAACAAGATGCCAATTCCTCCAGCAGCACCCGCTATTGGCGCATTAACAATTTGACCTGTATTATTAATTAGAGTTGGTGCGCCACCAGTTCCTAAAATACCGGATATTTCATTACTTTGCTGACGATGGTATCCAAGCTCGGCACCTAACCGCATATCAAAATCCTTGCCCGCTTCAACAATAAAGGCCTCTATCAAAACCTGCTTAGTACGCACATCAACCTTGTCAATCAACCCTGTAATTTGATTCAATTCCTTTTGTGGCGCTTTAATAATCAAACTTTTTTGCCTATCGTCAGCAGTAATTTTTATTCGTGAATTTTCAGGGCCGCTAGAACCAAAATCTTGCATCATTTCCAATATTTGGGAACGTACCGTCTGCAAGTCTGCATAATGAATTCGTATAATTTCAGTATATAACGGCTCAACCCCTCTTTTTATTGAAAGATTTTGTTTCATTCTTTCAATTCTATCTCTTTCAAACTCCTCTTGAGAAATAAGCGTTTGACCTTTGTGAACCCTAATAATATTAGCCTCATGATCCACATGCATTGCCAGTCCTTTAATTTTTAATAAGGCATCTAGAGCTTTATTCCAAGGGACATCTACAAGCTGCATAGAGACAAAACCTGACACTTCGTCACCTATTAAAATATTCTTACTAACAATTTCAGACATCATTTTCATTGCAGCGTGTATATCAACAGTATCTAGGTTGATAGTTACGTTGAAGATTCCATCTTGTATATCCATTTGTTTATTAATAGATGTGTAGTCTTCCACCTCTTCACGACTTACAAAAATTCGTTTTTTATCTAAACTTTTAACCTGTGTAGATTTGCTAATAACAGGCCCAATCTCCAATGTATCCTGTGCAATTTTGGCACTTTTCTCCATAAACTCTTTTGCATGAATAGTGGCATTATCTTTTGTTTTGCTATTCTCACAGCCAGAAACCATAAGCAGCACTAATGCTGTAGCCACAAAGTTGATTATTTTTCTCTTATTAATATCCATAACGAGCAGTCTCCTCAGTGTTTCTAACCCTGATTACTATTTCCTTTTCATCTTGTATAAGCACAATCCTATCTTTTAAAACTTTCTTAATAACTGCACCAGCACTGCCTATTACGTCATCTTTATAAGCAAAATAATCTTTACCCGGTCCAGCATTAATGATAACAATCGAATTATTTTTAGACAATATCACTCCCTTTACAGAATACTGAAGAGTATCAAAAGCTTTCAATGGATGAACTGATGTTTGCTCACCTGTGGAGAGTGTGCTATCAATCAAGTCTCCAGAGTTAACTGGTACTGGCTGAACTTGCTTTATAAATACATGTGGGGTAAATGGATTTGGCAATGTATCAGCAAAGACAATTGCAGAAAACAATACGGTTAAAGACAAATAAACTACTGCATTTTTTTTCATTTTTTACTCCTTAAGGCAATCGATAGGTGGAAAGAACCAAGTGCACTTTAACATTGCCACCGCCATTTTCACTGTCCATATTAATCGCCTCTTCTTCTGTGTTGACGGCTTTTTTAAGATTGGCTAAGCCCGTTCTAAACTTCATATATGTCAGATAATTCCCAGACATATCTATATTAACTTTCATCTTATAGTGCGTTATTTTTCTATCGCGGTTTTTCTTTTTAACAACAACTTCATAAATGGTTTCTGGTTTTTTCCTACTAAAACTAGCCACCTTTAAGCCGTAACGAATTGCTAATTTACTAATACTTTCGTACAATTCCTCTAATTCACTTTCTGAATGAAAAATACGGGTTATTTTTTCATATTCTCTGCGCTTTTCTTGCAATAGAGCATTCTCAATATCAAGCTTACCATTGATTTGAGCAATTTCGTTTCTCATGATAGCTATCTTTTTATATTTAGCCTCAAGTGCATTAATATCCTCTTTATAAGGATAATAAATTGTTGTCATAATAATAATAATTGACACAATCACTAAGCCCAGAGCAATTAATAAATTACGATTAACTGAATCTGTATCATCACCTAAACCAACTATAGGAGTGGAGATACTGCCAGACTTAACGGGTAACTTTATGCCTTGCTTAATAAAATCTTGAATTTTTTGAAAGAAAGAGATATTTACATTCATTGCTCACCTCCTTTTTCATTTGACTTATCTTTTCTACGTGGCGGTTTAAGCTTGACTACTAATTTAAAAGCCTTAACTTCATAACGACTTTCAACTGTCTCATTGTCAAAGGTTTTCAACTCCATTGTTTTTAATGCAACTTCCTTTACTTCATCACTTTTAGCAAGTGCTGATATATAGTCAAGAATATTTTCATCACTAATCGCATAACCCACAATATTAACTGAATTATCTGATTTGTATTCAATAGAATCTAACCAAGTTGATTTTGGAATTGATGCTCCCATATCATTATAAAAATCTCGCAATTGAACTTGATTGGTTGTTACTTTCTGACCAAATTGGAGGTTTTTATCCATTCTTCTTTTATCAGCAATGTTTTTTGCTAAAAGAGCTTGTTTTACATCTAGCTCCGCCCTTAATTTTTCATAAGGAGCCACACGCTTTGATAATGTATCTTTTTCATTAGAAAGCACAAGATATTGAATACCTCCAATACCAAAGCTTAAGGTGAGTATTACAATAATTAACAAACGTAATAAAATATTTGCTTGTTTTTTCTTTTTAATTTTTGATCGATCTGGCAGTAGGTTGATATTTTTAACACCGGTTGTATATTTATAATAACCAAATATATCCAAACTCCTGCTTGCAAGTCCTATTGCAGCAGTAAACACTGATTTATTCTTATGTTTTTTGATAATGTCTTTTTCTTTGCCAGATATTGACACTTGGGCAAAGGGGTTATAAAAGATAATATTTAAATCACTTAAAGAGTTTGATAGTAACTCTAAATAATTTCTAATATTAGACATATCAGAAACAACATAAAGTGTTTTGATTCGGCCAGAACTATACTTACTCTCGTAATCTGATAATATCTGCTTAACCTGCATGGTGTATCTGCTAAAAAATCCATCTAACTCCTCATCGCTAAAACTTCCTCTTTCCAAGTCTCGAGTGTCGCTTTCTTTTACAAAAATATCAGTAATATGTGGGGCATTATCTTTAACTACGAGCAGGTAATTTTCAACCGAACCAAGCTCTACAATTGCTATTGCTTCGCCTGAGTCTTTGGCTTTTTGTTTAAGGCCAATATCAAATGCATTTCTAGTGGCAAAACACTTTACGTCGATAATAATTGTTTCAAGGCCAGCATTGCTAATAATTTTATTGTACGCATTGATATCAGAAACTTTTGATGCTACAAATAGCAAATCCATTGTATTAGTTTTTATATGGCGTTTAATTATCTGATGGAAAATTGCATATTGGCTCAGGTCTTCAGAAATACGGACAATGTTTTCCCATAGTGACTCATACTCAATTGCACTCTGTATTTCATTATCTGTCATCGATGGCATTTCGATCACTTTAATAATAGCATTGGAAACCGGAATCGATATTGCTACATTTTTTGTTTTTATCTTCTCTTTTTCTAAAATGTCTTTTAGCGCACTTGTGTAAATATCAGACTGGTCAACAATAGTTGTGCCAGGGTCTATCTCAATAGACCTTTCTATTAAATTAAGAACATTCCACTTTTCATCCTTAAATTCAAGGCGAGCCACCCTAATATATCCTGGAGACATATCAACACCAAGAATCTCTTCGTCAGCACGGGAATACTTGCTGAGTAAATCTAAAAAAGCGTTTATTATTTTTGTTTGATTCATTATATGCCCATCATACTACTGTTCATTATACTTTAAGTCAAATTTGACACCTAATTTATTCAAAACCCCTCTCTCCAACTTTTTGTTTTAACCCCTTGCCAAGTTGACAGATCTCCCGGCTCTCCCATAAGCAAATTGTCTTTTTTAATCCAGCCTTCAGGTGGGGTAAATTTGTTGATCGCATCTCCACTAATACCAATGTATAGCTTACCTCGATAAAGTGTCGGCACTGTTGATATGCCAGTACCCAGATCAACCGTAAACTTTTCACTACCACACTGGTAATCCACGCCAGTAATTGATGTTTTACCAAGGGCACATTGATCAGTAGTCAATGGTTCATACCTTGAGAAAAATACCGTTCCATAGCTAACCATTGCCTTAGAGGTTACTTTTTCTCCTGGTTTTAACTTAATCTTCCAGCCTTGATCATTTTCATCAGAACACAAACTTGTATCACCCGTTGTATCTAACAAGCTATCTTCTTTAAAGGTAGGACTTGCATCTTCTGATGGAAATTTTTGCTCCTTAAGACCTAAGAAACGATTATCAATTTGTAAAGATCCAGACATTAATTTCTGTTGATCTCCTGTTCCATAAAACATTCTTAGTTTATTATCACTACCCATTGTAGGAGTTACAGAATGATAAGACAATCTACCATTAAGATTATCTGCCTCAACATCGAATACTTGCTTCATACTATAAGGCACGCCTTGATTTGTTAAATTTAACTTCCACAGCTTACCTTCAAGATCAGCAAAGTACACCATTGCACCTGTATAGTTAGCCTTGTCACTACTATCTGGCGTAATAGCTGTCAATGATGTGGGTACAGAATTAAAAATCTTGTTACCACTCAGGTCAGAAACATCAATCTTCTTAATCACTCTGCCGCTATCTTCCAAATCAAGTACATAGATTACCGAACCATATTCGCGAACATTGCCGCCATTAAACCCGCCACCAATAACAGCTACCCATCGACTACTACCACCAATAGGCACACGAAGAATAAGTGGCTTAGACCAGGCCTCTCCAAGATTATCAAAGTTATCAGTAATGGACTTTGTACCATTTCTGCCAGTCCAGGTATTTCCTTGCTTAGTATCAGGATCATACGAAAAACTAAATAAATGCTCAGGCGAGCCTGGGTCAGTCACATCCAGCGCATAATAACCATGCCCGCCCATACCTAGTCCACCCATTACAATCGTTCTCCATTTACCACTTAAAAATACATCCTTAACAACAGGAGTGCTATCTACAGCAAAAATACTCATACTTTTATTTGGCTTAGCAGACACCATATCTTTTAATTTTGAAGTTATCATTGGCGGGATAAATGCCCATAGTTCCTCACCAGTATCTAAATTAAAAGCGTGTAACATGCCATCATTTGCACCAGCAAATACAACCTTAGTTCGATCCTGGTATGATTTAGAAAAAGTAGCGTATTTATTACTAAATCGATAACCTGCATCAGTATGCTTCTTATCAGGATTGTCCGTTATCTTCGCAGTAGGCATACCCATAACCGCAAGCTCTGCATGATAAATATCGCCTAATTTCCATCTTTCAGCCTTATTCTCAACCTCATCAAAAACATCGACCCCGCGCACAAAATTAATTAATTTTTTAGCATCTTCAACATCAATATTTATATGACCATCCCCATACAATATTGGCTTTAATTTATCAACGTTACTTTCTTTAAAGTTGTTATGTCCAAATACGGTTAATCCATCACCCACAGTAAATATGTTGCGATTACTTGCCTGCTTATTGTCATTTAATAGTTTTCCAGCATCCCACTCTAAATTGCCAATTGAGCCATCTTTGTTAAGTTTGTATTTTTTAAGATGCCCCTCCCATTGATGACCAATACTAATATTAAATGAGGCTTGTAATATAGCATCATCGCCTTTAGGTCGATCTCTAGGGATGATTAATGGTGGTGGAAAAGTGAGCAGCATTTCTACATTTAAATCTACCGGCTCTGGCTCAGGCTCGTCATCACCTGGAGAAATCCCTTCACAAACCTGATTACAAATACTGCCTGCTTGATTTGAAGAAACCACAGTGCACTGTGGCAGGGTTTGTGAAACCTTTGGTGACACCCCTGATGATTCACCATAAGGCGCTGACAAAAACGGCACATAAGGAATAAAACCATAGATGTTAAT
>ERZ889078.2654-NODE-2654-length-12507-cov-46.532204_pt1 | contig 12507 bp, 10 predicted proteins | sample MGYA00521266_ERZ889078 | MGnify/ENA primary metagenome ERZ889078 (study PRJEB32303, sample SAMEA104408618) | aquatic metagenome | biome: Brackish water; feature: Pelagic; material: water | place: Baltic Sea | collected 2014-06-16T06:34:00 | depth 76,534 m ... | reverse complement strand
GCTCTCGTCCCATAAGCTCACGGAAAAGCTCACTCATACTTTTTGAGCCTCCGCCGCGTAAGACGATGTTGAGGTATTCAAGAGCTGTTGGCGAATTAAAGATTCCCTCATCAACCACTGAGAAAAATGCATCTGCACTTAAAACCTCCGCCCATTTGTAGGAGTAATATCCAGCCGCATACCCACCTGCAAAGATGTGTGAAAATCCATTTTGAAACTTGTTGTACGATGGCGTTTTAATAAGCGCTGTGTCTTCTCTGATAGAATCAAGTAAAGCCTGCACCTCTTCACCGCTATGCACTTTCATGTGCAGTTTAAAGTCAAAGAGTGAAAACTCAAGTTGTCGCAACATCCCCCAAGCAGAGAGAAAGTTTTTACTCTTCACCAGTTTTTCTATCATTGCATCTGGAATCACTTCACCGCTCTCATGATGATGTGCAAAAAGTTTGAGCACTGTCGGTTCATAAGCGAAGTTTTCCAAAAACTGTGATGGAAATTCAACTGCATCCCATTCAACCCCATTGACTCCGCTCACTTCATTTTCATCCACGCTGCTTAGCATATGGTGAATAGCGTGTCCCATCTCATGAAAGAGAGTGACTATGTCATCATGTCGTAAAAGGGAAGGGTTCGTCTCGCTTGAAGCTGGAAAATTACACACAACAAAGGCGGAAGCAAGTTGCTCCGCGTCATCTTCAGTTGTACAATGCGCTTGCCAATTATGCATCCAAGCACCACCGCTTTTTCCTTTTCTTGCTTCTAAATCAAAATAGAGTCGCGCAGAGAGTTTATCATCCACATACAGGTTATATGAAGTGGCTTTTGCATCCCACAAGACTTCATCAAGCTTTTCAAATCGAATGCCAAAGAGGGAATTCAAAAACTTAAATGTTCCATTGATAACACTTGCCTGCTCAAAGTAAGGTCTATACTCTTCCTCATCAATATCATACTTTTCTTTTTTTAGAATCTCTGAATAGAATGCGCTATCAAAGCTTTGAAGTTTTTGCGGAGCTATTGCCTGAACTTCAGCCAATTCCACTTTTGCCTGTGCTTTAGAGTTTTTGATTAAATCTCCTAAAAATCCTAAAACAACATCTTCACTCTCTGCCATTTTCCCAGCGAGTGAATACTCGGCGTAGTTGTTAAATCCTAAGAGTTGGCTCATCTCATTTTTAAGTGCTAAAATCTCATCAATGATTGCCGCATTTTGTGGACATCTTGTTACATAAGCCTTGTATAAAGTCTCTCTGATTTGTGCATTTTTTCCATAAGTCATATACGCGATGTAAGAAGGCATCTGCAAGGTAAACTTGTATTTTACTTCACCATTGTCATCAAATTTCGCAGCGCTCATGTCACTTTGGGGTAATCCCTCAAGATCTTTAGCATCTGTGATGATGTACTCATAGGCATTCGTAGCGTCAAGTAGGTTTTGAGAGAACTTATTTGAGAGCTCACTTTTTTTGATGTTTATCTCTTGGAGCCGTGCTTTTGTAGCGTCATCTAAGTGTGCACCGCTAAGTTCAAAGTGCTGAATATTTAACTCTAGGACTCTGTTTTGTGCAAAGTTTAAATGCTCTTTTTCTTTTGCCTCTATCTCTTTATAAGCTTTATAAATATCGAGATTTTGGGAAATTTTTGTTGAGTACTCTGTGATAATTGGGAGTGAATCACTATACACTTTTTGTGTCTCGTTCGTGTTGCTCACAGAGTTGATGTGGGAGAGTGGGGTAAAAAAATGTCCCAAATATTCATCCATCATTTGAAGTGGTTTTACAAAATTAGCGTAAGTTTTTTCTTCTTGGGCTAAAAGTGTGTCTACTTTTTTCTCATTTGTTTGTAATCTTGTTTGTAAATCTTCTACAAATGTGTCTAAATTTACTTTAAATTCTAAAAATTCTTTCATTTTCTTTAGTCTTCCTCATCTCTTTTTTGTTTGATTGCACTGTATTGCTGTATTAAAATATCATCATACTTGTTTGAATACTCCATAAGCCTATTTATAGCTGTTTTTCCTTCATTAAGCGTTAAAGAAGAATCCACGATAAGATAGGAAAGGTAGATACTATTTTCATTGATGGAAAATTGTAAGTAAGATAATTTTGCATTTTCTTGTAAAAGAAAATCATATAATTTTTCTATGTTTTTTGAAGGTATACCGCAAAGTTTTGAATCGCCTATGATGATGCCATTTTCGTAGTAATTAATCTCAATACGCGCTGTTCCATGATCTATACGCCATGATGACTGACTTCTTCTAGATAAATCGACATCTACATCAAGTGAACTTAAAATATCTTCTAAAAGTTTTGTGGGTCCAGTTGGCTTGTAGCCTTTACGTCGTAATTTTGCAGTCTCAATCTTTACGCCACATTCGTAACAATAGTCATTTTTAATAAGCACTTCTTCAACAAGGTTTTTACATGAAGTACACTTGATAATATTTTTTTTCTTTAAAACTAAAAATGCATCCAATGCTTCTTGCACATAAAAATAAGGAAGTGCAAAGCCGAGGTTATTTGCATTTTCGATTATGAAGGTGTTGACACCGATTACTTCACCATTTTCATTTAAAAGTGGACCACCACTGTTTCCAGGGTTGATTGCAGCATCAATTTGTATGTACTCTAAGTCATCTTGCAACCTCGATGCACGAGAAACTATCCCTTCAGTTGCTGTATAGTTTAGTCCATAGGGATGACCGATTGCTATGGTTGTGTCTCCGTCTGAAACAACATTGCTTGAGAGTTGTAGTATGGTTTTTGGATGGATTAGTGATTCTAATTCTATAAATGCTAAATCAAAATAAGGATCATCGTATATGACCGGTGCAATGATTCTTTTGATTTTTTTTGCGCTGATGACAACCTCTTTGAGTCCAGCAACAACATGAGAGTTTGTGATGATAAGGTTTCCAAGGATAAACCCGCTTCCTGTTCCATAAGGGGTCATAATCTGAATGATATTTTCTATGTAGGTTTCGAGGATATGCTGTGTGTTCATCTATATCTCCTCAAAGTTGAGATTTTGAATTTGAAGATAAAAACTATTTGAAAATTCATTTAAAGAACTAAAGTTCAGTTCCTCGCCAAAAGCTTCTAAGAGTTTGTATCGTGTTTGATGTGGCTCTATAATTTTATCTATTCTTGAAATGATGATTTTTTTTGAAAAACTTTCATTTTCTTCATTATAAAGCTCTGTATAACCAAGAGATGTAAAAAATGAAGGATTCTGTATTTCTACTAGAGTATGAAGCAGTTCTTTCATAGCAGGATTAATGCCATAGTTATAGAAGATATAAAAAGATATATATTTGTATATCGTTGGAATAATTTGTTTATAACGATTGTTTTTATACCAACGAATTTTTAAAAGTGATTCGTTTATAAAGTTATCTATATCTTCTTTGAGTACTTTATTTGTTGGATTAAAAGTATATTTTGCATTGTAAAAATTAGAAGAAAAGTCTTTAAAATCCATAGTTTTAAGTGTATTTATATAGATTCTTAACTCATTGTTTCTTGCTTGCATAGTTGTGTTTTCTTCGGTGAAGTAATCTTGAATCTTTTTACTAGATTTTTGGTAAATATTGTACTTAGGAACAAGAAGGTAATCGAGCATATAAAGAGTATTTAAAAGAAAAAACGCTTGCATTCTATCGTTGTCATTAGAGGGAAGGGTGTCTATCTTAGCGTCTAGTTCTTTGATCGTTTCTTGCATAAAGTCATATTTTATTTGCAGTTCATTTTCATCTACTTTTTCTAAATGCTCAATATCTTCTAGGTGTATTCCAACAAACTCATTTTTCATGTACTCTTTATCAAAGTCGGCATTTAAAGCAATTTCACGAAGAGGAAAAAATATCTTTTGTGGATTCATAGTAATGTTGTCATGATAGAGTTTTAATTTAATATATTCCTCATCCATAAAATAGTATGCATAGGTAAATTGATAGTTTCTATCGAGTATATGCCTTTTTAAAGACACATTCGCTGAGGAGCTTTTTGTCATGATGGCTTCTGCATAAAGATGCTCTTGGCTGACATAGCCTGTGATTCTTGCGCAGCCTTGAAAAATTTCAAATTCAAGTTTGTCTTCTGTGAGATTTGTTCGTGTATTTTCATTGGATTCTTCATCTGTGAAATTCTCTAAAGACTTAAAAAAATATTCATAAGCTTTTAAAATATCTTTATTCTCAAAAGCCTCATAAGATTTGTCAAAAAGTTCTTCCTCATCTTCAGAGAGTTTTGCGTTTATGCCCCTTCCAAAAGGATGGTGAAGAGTTGTTGTAGTCTTGTCAAAAAAGTGGAACCAGTTCATTTATTATCTTAATGTAAATTTTTATTATTTTGTATTCATCCGTATAAGCAAGGTGAAGTTATGTATTGTCATTATATTGAAACCTCCCTTATAGGAAGTTAAGTGTAAAGTAGCTATTGCATATGTAATCTGATGTTTTAGCTATACTTTTATTATGAATAACGAGATAAATGTAACTATAAAACAAGAGTATGTATCAAAGTATAAAGACGGCTATCCATTGATTTTAAAAGAAACTTTAGAGAGCACTGATAGATTAAGCCAAGAGGGCTTAGTGCTTAAGCTCTTGGATAATAAAAATAAATTTATTGCCAAGGCTTATTATGGTCTTCAGAATAAGGGTATTGGCTGGATTTTGTCGCTACAAGAAGATGAAAAAATAGATTTTGATTTCTTTATAGCAAAAATACAAAAAGCTATTCAATCAAGAGAGGTTTTTTACAGAGACACAACTACAAATGCTTTTAGAATTTTTAATGGTGAAGGTGATGGAGTAGGCGGTTTAAGCATTGATTATTTCAATGGTTTTTATATGGTAACTTGGTACAGCATAGGCATATTTGAATTTAGAGATGCTATTGTAAAAGCTTTAAAATCCAGCGTTGAGTATAAAGGTATCTATCAGAAAAAAAGATTTGACACCAAAGGAATGTACCTCGGTGAAGCGGATGATTTTATATGTGGTGCAAAAGCTCCCCAGCCTCTTATAGTTCAAGAAAATGGCGTTAATTTTGCAATATATCTAGATGATGGTGCTATGGTTGGAGTGTTTTTAGATCAAAAAGATGTTCGTAAAACTATCCGAGATAAGTACGCAAAGGCGAAGAGTGTTTTAAACACTTTCTCTTACACAGGGGCATTTTCTGTATATGCAGCGCTTGGCGGAGCAAAAAAAACAACAAGTGTTGATTTGGCAAAACGAAGTCTCTCTAAAACGAAAGAACAGTTTGAAGTTAATGGCATTGATAGCGCAAAGCAAGAAATTATTGTAGATGATGTTTTTGATTATTTTAAGTATGCTGTGAGAAAAAAGCTTTTGTTTGATATGGTAGTTCTTGATCCTCCAAGTTTTGCAAGAAGTAAAAAACGCACCTTCTCCGCTTCTAAAGATTATGCTAAACTCTTAAAAGAAGCAATCCAAATCACAAATAAAAATGGAATCATTGTTGCCTCAACAAATGCTGCGAATGTTTCTATGTTTACTTTTAGAGACTTTATAAAAAAAGCATTTAGTGATTTAAAGCTCAAGTATAAAGTAGAAGAGAGTTTTTCTCTGCCAACGGATTTTAAGGTAAATCCAAAGTTTCAAGAAGGAAATTATCTCAAGGTAGTTTTTGTTAGAAATTTAGGCTAAAGATTTTGATTCCTAAGTAATCAGCTATAATTCTTACAAATTTTAAGGAAGTCCACGAATGTCTGAACAAACTGATAAGCAAAAAAAAATATATTATGATCAAAGAAGTGTAGCGCTTAGAACAAAGCAAGTAGCATATTTTGTTCAAGAACATGATAAGCCTGTTATGCTTGCATTACTTGTAGAAGAATTTAAAGATATACAAAGTGTGATTGTTGTAAAAAGCAAGCGTCAAGCAGATAAACTGAGTGAACTTTTACTTTCAAAAGATTTTAAAGTTGCATCTGTTCACGGGAACCATAGACAAGAGCAACAAATCCAAGCTGCTACTCGTTTTAACTTGCGTGCTGTTACTATGCTTATAACGACAGATACGATTTTAGAAACTCTTGAATTAAAAGATATTAAGTTAGTTATCAGTTATGATCTTCCTCTTGTGCCTCAAACCTACTTTAACCGACTTGCATATATGAACGAACTTGGAAGTGCTATAGCTTTGGTAAGTCCTGAAGATGATAAAGCTTTGAGTGCTATAGAGTTTAATATGAAAGCTGAACTTGAAGCAAAAGAACTTGAAGGTTTTGAACCCACTCCAATTCCTCAGGGCAATAGACTAGGCAGAAAGATTAAAGATAAAAAAAAGAAACCTCGACATAGAAAAGTTAAGGTGAAAACTAAAAAAGCAGATGACTAAATCATCCCTTGTGTTTTAATGAAGAGTCCACTGATTTAGCTTCTTCAAACATAGCTAATGCTGTGTTTTCTGTTTCGACAATAACATGTGATAAATTTAATCCAGCTAAAGATTCCTTCTCTTCAAATTTATTCACTTTCACTATTGTTTTTTTATTTTTTGTTAACTTGTGAACCACTTCACAAATATGATTGAGTTTTTGAGAATTTCCTATAGATATGATTACGGCAGCAGCATCTTTTATATTTACAGATTCTAAAATATGCTCTTGTGAAGCGTTACCAAAAATCACAGGCAGATGTTTTTTTTGTGCTTCTTTTACAGTTTGAATATCTCCCTCAATAGCGATAAATTTTAAGCCGTCTTTTTGTATAAGTTTTGAGATAAGTTTACCTAGCCGTCCATATCCTATAAGAATTATGTGGTCTCTTAAATCGTTTTGCTCAAGCGTGTTGCATGTATTATCTGAATCTTTTGTTTTGTGAATTATGTCTACAATTTTGGATAAGTTATTTAGCACAAATGGTGTGATAATCATAGATATAACCACAGACACTATTAATATTTGACCAAGGATAGGATCGATTAATCCTTGTGCGAAAGAGAGTTCAAATATAACGAGTGCAAATTCGCCTAATTGAAAAATGGAAAATGCTGTTTTGAGGGATTCTCTCGCAGTTAACTCAAACCTGAAGATGGAGTAAATAATCGCTATTTTTATAGCTATCAAAGTAGGCAGAAGTAAAGATAAAGTAAGAATATTTTCAAAAATTATTTTAAAATCAAGTTGCATACCGACTGTGATGAAGAATATTCCTAAGAGAAGATCTCTAAAGGGGATAAGATCAGCTTCAACCTGATGTTTATAATGTGTCTCAGCAATCATCATCCCAGCTACAAAAGCACCAAGTGAATAGGAAAATCCAAGCACATGTGCCAGATAAGATGCACCGATCACAATCAGCAAAATGGAGCTTATAAAGATTTCATTCGATTTAGTTTTACTTACTGCTGTAAAAAACGGATCAAGTAAATATTTACCAACAACAAATAAACCTGCCAATAAAAGTATAGCTTTGGAAAGTGTTAAAAGAAGTAAGTCTGAAATAGAAGCATTTTGAATTGAAAAAATACTTATCATAAGTAAAATTGGGATTACAGCAATGTCTTGAAAGAGTAACACACCTAAGACTTTGCGACCATAGACTTTGTTTATATCACCATTTTCGTTAAGTAGTTTGAGTACAATGGCAGTTGAAGACAGCGCAAGGGCAGCTCCAATAATAATTGCCGATTTTATCTCAATACTAAACAAAACATTGGCTAAAAATGCGAAAAGAATAGCTGTGAGAAAAACTTGTAAAGCACCATATACAAAAACCTCTTTTTTCATCTTCGCAAGGTGTTTTACAGAAAACTCAAGTCCAATAGTGAACATCAAAAAGACCACACCAAACTCCGCGATCTCTTTAAGCTCATGATTATGCACTGCTTGGTGAAGATCAAAACCATAGGCTATGATTGTTCCTGTTGTAATATAACCTATGATGGTGGGTATAGCAAACTGTTTTAAAAATAAATTTAATAAAGTTGATACGAATATGGTGAATATTATAATCTCTAACACAATAGTGACCCTTTAGATCCTAGCTATTTTATTTTTATGTGCCCTTAAAATTAAGAACACTCCAAGAACACCGGCAATGAATGATGCAAAGAAAATACCTAGTTTTACAGCATCTATAACACTCTGATCTAAAAATGCGAGTTGCGTGATGAAGATAGACATAGTAAAGCCTATCCCACCTAAGAAACCGACTGCGATTACTTCATCCCAAGATAAGTCTTTAGGTTTTTTAACGATATTTAATTTTTGAGCTAGGTAAGTAAAGCCAACGATACCTAGAGGTTTACCAACTATAAGACCAAGAACAACACCTACAACTATCATCATATTTTGAGATACTGCGGAGAAGTCAAGTATAACACCGGCATTTGAAAATGCAAAGAGCGGCATAATGAAAAATGCAGATAATCCATGGAGTTGATGTTCTAACTTCACCAAAGGATTTTGCACCTTGTCATAATTGTAAGCTATATCTTCTAGAGCATCAATTTGATGATGATTTAAAATCGGGATGGTGTCGATGTTATTTGCAAATTCCTGAACCGATTTGCTAGTGCTTTCTAAAAATTCTCTTTCATCAACTTTAGAGCTGATTGGGATTGCAAAGGCAAGCAGAACTCCTGCAATAGTTGCGTGAACACCGACTGAGTGGATAAATATCCACAAGGCGATACCAAGAAGCAGATACGGCATAAGCATGGTCACTTTTTTAAGGTTGAGTATCCAGATGAGGGCATAGACTAAGCCCGCATGTAAAAAGTACTCAGCATGGATTTCATTTGTATAGACAGTAGCCACAACTATAACAGCACCTAAGTCATCTACAACAGCAAGAGCGACAAGAAAAAGTTTCAGAGCAGGATTCACTTTTTTCCCAAGGAGCATTAAAATTCCCAAAGCAAAAGCAATATCTGTAGCCATAGGGATACCAAATCCTTTTGGATCATCCATATTAAAAGAAACATACACTAAAGCAGGGATTATCATACCTCCAATAGCGGCAACTATCGGAAAACTCGCCTTTTGTACAGAAGATAATTCACCAATTAAAAGCTCTCTTTTAATCTCTAGCCCAACCATTAAGAAAAACAAAGCCATAAGACCATCATTTATCCAATGGGTTAGATTCATAGATATTGTATGTTCACCTAAGGTAACTCCCAAAGCCATGTTCCATAATGCAAAATAACTATCACTAAGTGCTGAGTTTGCGACCATTACGGCGGCTATTGTTGCTACAAAAAGTAAAACACCACTGAATGATTCGTCTTTTATAAACCTTTCAATTGTATGAAGATGCTGAGTCATGAAGATATCCTTTTAAAATTTAGAGTCAATCTTAACATTAATTCTTTAAACAAATAGCATTATTTGAGGATATGTATTGATAATTTAGAGATAAGATACGCTGAGTTAAGAACATAAGGAATACAACAATGCTATTGATAAAACTTCAAAATGAAGAAAAATTCGCCTTTTTAAGTCTTGCGCATCATATTGCTCATATTGATGGTGAATTTGAAAAAGAAGAAAGAGATACTATAAAAGAGTATTGTTTAGAGATGGGAATCGAGAATAAAGTCTATGATGAAAGCAAGTTTAATATGGATGAGGTACTAAGTAAAATCAAAATTCCTCAAAGTCAAAAAATTGTTATTTTAGAGTTAATGGTCTTAATCCATTCAGATGATAAATTCCATCGTTTTGAACATAAGATAATTGAAAAAATAGCAGACCGCTACAATATATCAAATACTCAAGTTGCTTTATACTCGCAATGGGGAAAAATAGTCTCAGCTTCATCCACTCAGGCTAAAATATTTTTAGAAGAATAAACTTCAAATATTTTTATACAAAATTTCAAAATTTCAAAAAATCAAAGGAACAAATGTAAAGCCATAGTGTTCTTTACCTTCTAGTTCAGCATTTTCCTTTTTTGTTATCTCATAGATTGAGTTTCCCACCGGGATAACAAGCTTTCCGCCAACTTTTAATTGTTTTACTAATTCCTGGGGGAACTCACTTGCAGCGGCAGATACCAGTATGCGGTCAAACTTTTTGCCAACTAAGCCTAATTCATCTTTAGCGGGAATAATCTTAACATTTTTAAAGTTGTATTTTGCAAGATTACTATTTCCAAATTTTACAAGTTCGCTCACTCTTTCCACTCCGGTTACAGAACCTTTATCGCCAACAATAAAACTAAGAAGAGCAGTTGTCCAACCCGAACCGCTTCCTATATCTAAAACCTTATCCCCCTCTTTTACTTCTAACATCTCCATCATCATCGCCACTGTCCTTGGCTGAGAGATAGTTTGTCCATGTCCAATTGAAAGCGGATAATCCTCATATATATCTTGAGCACTCCTATCAAGAACAAAATCCGCTCTGTCTATCATCAAAAAAGCATGAATAATACTCTCAGTACGAAGAATATTTATGTTTACAAGAAAGTTAGTTAATTCAGTGTTAGAAGTCATCATCTCCATACTCCTTCAAGAGCATATCCGCAATGAGGGCATGTGCCGCTTTTATCAAGCTCATTTATAACAAACTGTCCGATATTCCCACTTCTGTCTATTACCCTTTTTTGACAGCTAGGGCAGTATGTGGATTCATAATCTTCATTGTCCACATTTCCAATATAAACATATTTTAAACCTTCTTCCTGACCTATTTTATAAGCACGTAAAAGTGTAGACTCAGGTGTTCGCGGAGCATCAAGCATTTTGTATGTTGGATGAAATGCAGAGAGATGCCAAGGTATAGATATATCAAGGTTCGCTATAAATTTGGCAATAGAGCGAATCTCTTCATTTGAGTCATTTTTACCGGGAATGAGTAGAGTTGTTATCTCTATCCAAATCCCTTTTTCATGAGCATAAGTCACAGCGTCGAGTACGGGTTTTAACCTAGCTCCACATATTTCTTTGTAAAAATCATTTGAAAAACTTTTGATATCTATGTTCATCCCATCTATATATGGGGCAAGAAGATCTATCGCTTTTTTAGTTTCATAACCACTTGTGACATAAATGTTTTTTAGACCATTCTCATGGGCTATTTTAGCTGTGTCGTAGGTATATTCAAAAAATACGATAGGCTCATTGTAAGTATAGGCGATAGAATCACAGTCATGTTCAATCGCCATTTCAACTATACGCTCAGGTGGAAGTTCACGACCTATAATCTGATGATCATGTTCTCTTGGGTACTGAGAAATATCATAATTTTGACAAAATGTACATGAGAAGTTACACCCGACAGTGCCTAATGAAAATGCTCTGCTTTTAGGCAGGAAATGAAACATCGGTTTTTTTTCCACAGGGTCAACATTAACGGCGGCCGCTATTGCATACACTAAAAGCCTAAGCTCGCCATCCTCCACTCTTCTCACCCCGCATGTTCCATATTCACCTTCATAAAGTGAACATGATTGTGAACACGCTTGACACAATATTTTTCCACTGTCGAGTTTTTTACTTAACCATGCAATGTGTGACATATCATTCTCCTTTAGAAAAGGGCTTTTAAGACGCTGTTTTAATCTCTATTTTCTTCGTATCTGCTTTTGGAAGCATTTTTCTTGGTATACTAATGCTTAATACTCCATTTTTATATTGTGATGTGATATTATCAGCATCAGAATCTTCTGGAAGATCAAGAATGCGCTCAAATCTACCATAACTGCGTTCTATTCTATAAAAATCTTTATTTTGTTCTTCTTCTTCGTGATGCTTTTCACCTTTTATTTTCAAGGTGTTATTAGCATATTCGATACTGATATTATTTTTATCGATGCCGGGAAGTTCTATTTTAACACTATACTCTTTTTCATCTGAAGCAATATCCAAAGATGGTTTTAACCATTCATTCTTAAAAAGCAAATCATTTGACGATCCTCCTCCAAAACTATGTCTTAATGACTCCAAGAGATGATTGAATTCCGACTCTATATTTTGAAATGATGCGGCAAGACCAAAGACATTCTCCCCCTTTTTAACAGGAACAACACCACCACTTTTCTCTTCCTCTTCTTTAAACCAATTCCATGGTACTAATTTTGTAAAATCCATAATAACTCCTTTTTGTTTTTGTATCATAAATTCTACATGATAACTATGAAGGAAGTATGGAGAAAAGAAGATTTTGTTCATACGACGGCTTATCTCCATAAATCCTCCATACTTATAAAATACAATTCTATAAAATGGTAGAAATGGGGATACACTATGAAAGATTTTCAAACCGCAGAATTGATTATGAACGGATTTGCCAGTAAGACTGGTTTGGCTGATTTGAGTAAACCTGGCAGGCGTTACTTATGGACGGATACTTTTGCTGTGTGCAACTTTCTAGAACTTTATTGCCAAACAAAAGATGAACGTTATAAAGAGATGTCTCTTTTACTTGTTGATTCGGTTCATTCCTCTCTTGGACACTATCATAACGGGGACAATCGTAAAGGTTGGATAAGCGGTCTTAGTAATGGAGATACGCATCCTACTA
>ERZ889078.2652-NODE-2652-length-12509-cov-10.664365_pt1 | contig 12509 bp, 8 predicted proteins | sample MGYA00521266_ERZ889078 | MGnify/ENA primary metagenome ERZ889078 (study PRJEB32303, sample SAMEA104408618) | aquatic metagenome | biome: Brackish water; feature: Pelagic; material: water | place: Baltic Sea | collected 2014-06-16T06:34:00 | depth 76,534 m ... | reverse complement strand
TAATAATGTAATATGGAGTTGAAGGAGGATAAGGTAACTCAGGCCGACTGATTAAATCCTGAAGAAGGGTTGGGAAGGTGGAACCCATGGTAACAGATCTTGATTTTGAGACGCAGTTCAAGTGCAAGCCCTGAGGATTGAAGGCTTACACTTGAACTGGAGCAGGTGCGGTGTGGACACCAGAAAAGGGAGCGTGGATGGCCACTCTTCAATATGTTTGATGCATAGTTCTGATGGTCTCGCCTGCGAATATCCAGCCCCCAGGAGCGTTTCTTGCTTTTAATCAACTCACCTGCTTGCGGTGGGGTTGGTCATTGTTGTCTTGATTGAGTGATTTACCCAATTGTAAAAGAGAAATGGGGCCATCAACCTGGTAGCAAAGTGTGTTTTCTCCCGACCGAGAGATTGCATTATCGTCAGCAACTGTCGGTCGTGTCAAGAGTGTTCCTGGCAAAACGATAGAGGTGGTCGTTGACCATAAGCTGCTGGTCCAGGGTCATGCTGTCCCAGGAACCATCTTTGGCGCATTGTGGATATCTCTGGGCAAACACCCGGTTCCAGCCTTTTGAGCTCTTGGATTCTCTCCAGAGGACAGATGCACCCTTGTCGTTGCCAACCTGATGACAACTTTGACATAAACTTTTGAAGGTTTTACCACCTTGACCCCAGGCACTGCTCTCCCATTCGAGAGGGCCGTCGCCAATGCGTCGGAGGGTCCCGGTCGATTCATCAAAACGGGACTGAGGTCGGGCATTGGCGTGAACGGTAAATCCAATGAATAACATGACAAGCAATACAATTGTTCCCTGTTTCATGAAGATCTCCTTTAATGTCGCCTTGATTATGTCCCCTGACCTGATCGCAGCGACAAAAAAACAACGTGTACCACATTTTGGTATATATAGGATAGACTATCAGTTAATTTCGTCAAGCTCTTTTTGTAACGATCGGTACAAATAAATCCAAGCTGTAGGGCGTATGATATTCGGGTTGATTGTGGCAAAAGAGCTTGATAATCGAACTGTCTAGAATTACAATGATTTGTTAAAAGTTCTGGATGGATGGCGGGTCAATCTTCGTTGCTGATTCTGACCACAATATGGTCGGCTTCGCTGTTACGAAGGGTTAGCGTACTCCCCATGACGCGCAGAGCAACTGGATCATAGAGTGGTGCCCGGCCTTGAATGGTGACCACGGTTCCAGGGACCAGACCCATCTCACGCATTCTTCTTCCCATCTCACCTCCAGCCTTGATGGCAATGATTTCCCCGCTTTGGTTTTTTTTCATATCTCGTAGTCTGATTTCTGCCATGATTTTCTGATCCTGAGCTTAAAGGGAGTGTTGGGTGTTCCTAACTTTGTTTGAATTGATTTTATAGCCACTTGATATGGTCAAGTCAAGTAGCTTGAAGGATTGAGGGTAAAATAAGAAATTTTGTTATAGTGTGGGCAGGAAGGGCGAACTGAAGCAGTATTTTGAGAGAAGCGTTGAGATTAAAAATTTGATCAGGTGTCCTGAAGCGTAATCCAGCAATCGTTGCGAGCTGAGCGAAGACAGGCGTCACAGACCTTCATCGCGGCCAGACCTTCGGTGACCGGGATCGGATTTGGGCCCTGATCAGTGAGAAATGCATACCAGTCGTGAAGAAGAGGGATGATGGTTGAGCATGGTTGGGCATGTGGCAGTTGTATGATTCTGTTTCCCTGGACAAGTTCCAGGCGGTCATGGATCTGGTCACCGTGCAGTTCACCGCTGCTGCCAATAAATTCATAGCGTCCACATCGAGCCGGGCTGATTTTACTGCTGTTAACCGTACCGATGATCGTTCCCATTTCAATCTGCGCGGTGAAAAGATCTTCGAGATTGGGGTTATGGATCAGGCGAATACTTGCCCGGACCCTGGTGATTTCCTGGTTTGTAATGAAACGCAGGGCATCAAAAAGGTGCACTGCGGTGTGGAGGATTACCCCGGCACCTGCCTGGCTCGGGTCTTCAAGCCATGTCAGGGAAGACGGTTCGAGCCGATGGCTGCCCGTGAAGCCGTAAAGCGTGCCTATCAATTTGATAGAGTCTCGCATGGCATGGATGATCGGGTTGTAGCGTAGGGTCTGGGCCACGGTCAGGCGCAGGTTCTGGTTTCGGGTGAGAGAGAGTATCTCGCGGGCCGAGGCGAGGGTGTCTGCCAGTGGTTTTTCCAGAAGCAGTGGTTTTCCAGCGATGGCACATTCACGGGCGATTGCAAGATTGAGCGTCGGGGGAGTTGCTGCAATCACCGCCTCAATATCCTGGCAATAAATCAGCTTGCGCCAGTCGCTCAGGTAATTGGCTCCCCACTCCGCCCCTTGTTGCTGACCGATGGCAGATCGTCTGGAAATTGCCTTGAGCCGTAAATTCGGGCAGTCGTTCAGGATATGGGTGGCATAGCGTGAACCGTGCTTACCGGTCCCAATGATTCCAATGTTGATTGTGTTCTTTCTCATTCTTGAATAATGCTCAAGGAGAGAGCAACTTGTCAAGAAGCTCTTGATTGAAATATCAATTGGTTGAATGGCCAGTAGGGCAAATTAAACTGACATGGCAGTAAGTATTGACAATAGTGATTTTTTATCTATAAGAACCGATGGTTAGATGAGTTGCGCAAAAAAATTCGGTAAGATATGTCAAGTTATCCTGTCCAGTATGATTCTTCAGTGTCTGGCGTGTTGTGTCATAAATCTTTTTATTTCAGGATATTATCGTTCTTAATGTAAATCCGTTTTCTGGCATGAATCTTTCATTCGATTATTCTGAGATGTATGCAGGCGAAACCTTTTTCAACAGTGGAAAAATGGTTGTCTGTTGTGAAAAAGAATATATTGAGAAAGGACAGGATATGACGGTTGGGTTGAGCAGTGAAGAAAGTTTATCAAGCAGTTCTGTTGTTGATTGTGCGTCTGATAAGTATCATCTCTGTCCGAGCTATTTTGCTGAGATGGGCGAATATCAACTGTTGACCGCTGAAAAGGAATGTTATTACAGTGAGGTGATCAGAAGCAGTTTTGAGTCCATTATTTGCGAAATCATTAATGCTGATATTGAGTTGTCTGGTTTGCGAGCCCTGCAGAAAAAGTTGTCCGTTTACCAGAGCAAAGACCCTGCTCTGTCCCCAAGAAATAAATTTCTGCTATCCGTCTGTGCTAAACTTGACCAACTGGTCAGTCGAAATTCTGATCTGGAACAATTGCTGGTTCTTCAGCACCAGGTCCATTCTCTGCGTCATGAGTTGGAGGTGGCTAAGACCATCATGGTGAATTCAAATCTTCGCTTGGTGGTTTCAATTGCCCGATATTATATTCATAATGAAATGCCGTTCAGTGATATCATTCAGGAGGGGAACATCGGGCTGATGCGCGCTGTGTTCCGGTTTGATGCTCGGCGTGGAAATCGCTTCTCCACCTATGCCACCTGGTGGATCAAACAGTCAATTACCCGGGCATTGATGGACAAGACCCGGACAATTCGTCTGCCGATTCACTTTATTGAAAAGCAGAAATTGTATTATCGTTCTGTCCAGAATTTGCGGGATGATTTGCGACGTGAACCAACCCTTCATGAAATCTCACGGACGTCGAATATTTCTTTGGTTAAGATTACGGAAATACTTGAAGGAGCCCGGGATACTATTTCTCTTGAAACACCTGCTGGTGAGGGAGATGATGTAACTCTGAAGGATTTTATTGGCACCCCCAGCGAGTTGTCACCAGATGAGGAATTAATCAATAAACAACGGTCTGAGCAAATCGATAAATTACTCTCTACCTTGAATGAACGTGAGAAATTTGTACTGACCCTCCGTTATGGTCTTGGAAATAATCCTGAGCAGACTCTTGCGGAAATTGGCAGGCAATTACAGATTTCCCGTGAACGGGTGCGTCAGATTGCCCAACAGGCCTTGACTCGTCTGCGTCACCCGATTCGAGTGAATATTGTAGCAGATTATATGAACAGTTAAGGTCACTCAGGATAAAGTAACACTTGAACTGCACCATTTATAGTTTGATATCTTCGGCTTTCCTCCCATTATTTCTTCTCCTCTGGTTTTTTTGTTGAGGGGACCGGCAGATAGCTGTGGTCAGTATTGACCATGTACTGCGATCCTTGCTGGTTGAGTCAACAATGAAACGCCCGCACAGGAGAATCTGTGTCCTTCATCACTGCCATAGTTCTCAAAAAAGCCCATAGGTTATAAGCAAGAGACTGATGTGACAGATGCTATAACCAATTCCTGGGCCCATGACCTGCAGGGGATGCTCAGGGACTTTCAAATCAACTGGTTTTGCTGGCTCTGTTCGGTTAAGGTAAAATGGCTTGGTAACATCGGATGATGGGCAGTATGCCTCCATATTCATTAACTGGAAAAACCTGATCTGTTTTATGGAAAGCCAACTTTTCCAATACCGCTCCCCCCTGCAGTTTCTAGACGTGGCGGCTCAGCTTGCAAGTTCCTTGGCCACTATTCATGATAAATACCATGTGCATGGTGCTCTTTCTCCTGCTGTTCTCTCTCTTCATGGTGGGGGCTCAGGTGTTACCTATCATATCCAGGAACCCAATGAGGATCTGATAGCTTCAGCGAAGGATACCTCTCATCTGACTTCGGTTCGCCTGCCATATCTGGCGCCCGAGCAGACCGGTCGGATGAACAGAACCGTTGATGGTCGGGCTGACCTGTATAGCCTCGGAGCAATTTTTTATGAGATGTTGACCGGCCAAAAGGTCTTTACCGCAATTGATCCCATGGAGATGGTGGCGGCGCATCTCTCCCTGGTACCTGAATCCCCATCTCTGTGCAATCCGGCCCTGCCGGAGGCTCTTTCATCGATTGTCCTGAGTCTGCTGGCCAAGGCCCCGGAGATGCGATACCAATCGGCATACAGTCTTGTGAGTGATCTTGATCGTTGTCGCAGCCAGTTGCGTGACCATAACGAGATCAGGGGATTTACGCCTCATCTCGATGAGGTTCATGCCTTAATGCATTTGTCCGAGAAACTCTATGCCCGGGACAATGAATTGACGGTCCTGGCCAGGGTCTATGGTGAGGTGGCAAAGGGTGGAGGACGGGTTGTCTGGGTTGCAGGCAACGCTGGGATTGGTAAATCCAGGCTGGTCAGGGAATTCGGGCGAACTGTGAAAGAGGCGGGCGGCAGTTTCATCAGCGGTAAACCTGATCAGTACCGGCGTGAAATTCCGTACGGTCCCCTGCTTGACGCCCTGCAGAGACAACTTTGTCTGTTGCTGACTCGTTCCCGAGCGAATCTTGCCTCGTGGCGTCAGCGACTGGAAGAGGCCCTTGGTGTGAATGGTCGGTTGATGACAGATGTTCTGCCTCTCCTGGAAACTATTATCGGACCTCAGTCTCATACAGTTCCGGTTGAGCCAGACGCCGCCCTGAATCGATTTCAGCTTGTTCTCATGAATTTTATCCAGGCCCTGGCAGAAAAAGACGCCCCTCTGGTCCTGTTTCTCGATGATCTGCAGTGGATAGATGTTGCCACTCTTAAATTTCTTCGTCTCTTTCTCACCAGTAACCGAATGGACTACGTCCTTGTGGTTGGCGCCTATCGAGAGAATGAACTTGACGAAGCGCATCCTCTTCAGGATCTGCTGAACCTGAATGAGAGCAAGGTTCGAAGTGATCTTTTGCGGCCGGAATCCCTGACAGAGGCCGATATTGTAGCGTTGTTGCAAGACTCTCTGCTTGATGACCTGGTGGGTGGAGATGACCTGGTCAAGATTCTTCGCCTCAGTTCGGGGGGAAATCCCTTTTTTCTTTATCTTCTCCTGCAGAAAATTCATGCCGATGGTCTGTTCAGTCGTTCTGCTCATTCAGGAAAATGGCAATGTGATCTGGAAGGGATTCAGAATGTGGCCATGACTCATGATGTGGTGGAGATGATGATCTCTCTGCTGCATAGGCTGCCGGAGGAAACAACTGGATTACTGTCCCTTGCCGCCTGCGTCGGCAATCGTTTTGATCCGGGCTTATTGGCTCGCTATCAACAGACCTCTGTGGATGGGGTCATGGAGATTTTGTCTCCTGCGCGTATACTGGGTCTGTTGATTGAAACCGACGAGGGTTTGTGCTTTTCCCACGACCGGGTTCAGCAGGCAGCCTATGACCTGTTAGCAGCAGCGCAGCGATCTGCCATACATCTTGCCCTTGGGCGCCTGCTTTTGGCGGAGGCGGCCGAAGAAAGTGTCCCCAATCGTATGATTTTGATTGTGGATCAGTTCGCAGCTATTCCGCGAGATCTGATTGCTCCGGAAGAACGGATTCATGTGGCAGGATTTTATCTTGCTGCCGGCCGTCAGGCTCGGGATTCTGTGGCCTTTGATGCGGCCCTGGATTATTTTCGCCTTGGATTGGAACTGCTTCCTGATCAGGTCTGGAAAGAGCATTATGGCCTTGCCCTGGATCTCCATAGTGAAGGGGCGGAAGCGGCCCTGCTCTGTCATGATCATGATCTGATGATTTCCCTGTCCAGTTGTGTCCTTGAACAGGGCCTGACCTTGCTCGACCGGGTCAAGGTGTATGAGATCAAAATCAATGGGTTGATTACTCTTGATCTCCAGAATGAGGCTGTTGAAATGGCCTTGCCTGTCTTGGCAGGCCTCGGGGTTTCGCTCCCGTATCACCCCGACCTGCCTCGGGTTCTTTTTGAACTCCTTCATACAAAATGGCATCTTGCGGGTTGTTCTGTGGAATCCCTGGGCGAGATGGGGCTGATGTCTGATCCGGCCAAGCTTGCCGCCATGCGAATTTTGTCATCTATTGGTTCTTCTGCGTATCTCCTTGATCCAAAATTTTTTCTCATGGTGATATGTGCTACTGTAAAATTGTCAAAAACGTATGGGATTGCTCCGCAATCCGCATTTGGTTATGCCGGTTATGGTATTATACAGAGCGCACATTTGTTTGATATTTGCCAGGGAATTCGATTTGGGCGTCTGGCCCTGAAATTATTGGATCAACCGATCTGTCAGTCAGCTCGCTCAAGAGTCATACTTGCTGTAAATCATTTTATTTTTCATTGGCAGCGCCATCTAGTTGATAATATGGCACCGATGGTCGAGTCGCATCTGGCTGGTATGGAAAATGGTGATTTTGAGTATGCCTCATGGAGCAAGATTGGTGAGCATATTCCGTTCTGGATGGGGTGGGATCTTGTCCAGCATGAAAAAAAGATGTCTGAAGCCGTGGACTTTGTCGGGCGAGTCCAACAAAAGGCAATTCAGGAACATTTTCAGATTTATCATCAGACTTGCCTTAACCTCCTGGGGCGATCAAAGAATCCTACTGTCCTTGCAGGAAACAGCTTGCCCAGTTGGGATGATCTTCTTCAAAAAAACAATCAGATTGTCCTGTATTCGTTTTGTCATCATCAGGTCCTGTTGTCATATTTATTTGGTGATTATGAGCGAATTGAGGAGTGGTGTAGGGCAGGGAAGCAATACAGTATTGGGCGAGTCAGTGTCTTTCTGTTACCCATCTTCTATTTTTATGTCTCTCTGAGTCTCCTGGCAGTGATGCCACAACGGAATTTATGGAAACGCTTGAAACTGAAAGCGCAGGTGGCGATCAACCAGAAAAAAATGAAATTTTGGGCTCGTCATGCCCCTATGAATTACCTCCATAAATATCATCTGGTAGAGGCGGAACGATTTCGGCTAAAGAAGCGGGCAGTTCGAGCCAGTCATCATTATCAGAAGGCGGTGGAGCTGGCCAGAAAACATGGTTTTATCAGTGAAGAGGCCCTGGCCCATGAGCTGGCAGGCCGATTCTTTCTGGATCACGGAGATCAGGAGCGTGGTCGTGATCATCTCTTCAGGGCCGTGGCTGGATATCGGAAATGGGGAGCAGTGGCCAAGGTCGATGAAATGGAAGGCCGGTATGCTGGCCTGCTGAGCACAACTGTTTCCAATGTCTCGCGCTTCAGTCAGCAGCCAGGAGACCAGCAGCCCATGGTGGCCTTGCCATCGTCTCTGGACTGGATCACGGTCATCAAGGCCTCCCAGATCATTTCCGGCGAAATTGAACAGAGTCGGCTTCTGGAAAAAATGTTGATGCTCATGGTCGAAAATGCCGGTGCTCAACGTGGCGTTCTTCTTTTGAGTCATTTGGGGGATCTGTTTGTTGAGGCGGAGTTTGCCGCAGGCGCGGACCAGGTACTGCTCCGAAGAATTGGGCCTGTTGCAGGCGGCGCCAGTGTTCCTCTTGGCTTGATACATTATGTCGAGCGTTCTCGGGAAACATTGGTCCTGGCTGATGCCTCAGAAGACGAGGTCTTTGGTATGGAGACATATTTTCAGGAGCAGAACAGTCGTTCGGTGATGTGCGTGCCTCTCATGCGGCAGGGCCAGATCCAGGGGATTCTTTATTTGGAAAACAGCCTGGCCACTGGGGTGTTTACAGATGACCGGATGGCCCTTTTGAATCTTCTGGCCTCTCAGGCCGTTATTTCGTTGCAGAATGCCGGCCTGTTTCGTGATCTTCAGGAAATGAACTCACTTTTGCGTGAAGAGATATCAAACAGAAAAAGCCTGGCAGAAACCCTGCAGCAAAGCGAGAAACAGTATCGAATGCTGGCGGATAATGTCACTGATGTGATTTGGACCATGGATATGAATCTGCGGTATACTTATTGCAGTCCTTCGGTGAAACGGATGCGAGGTTATACGGTTGAAGAGGCAATGGCCCAGGAATTGGCTGATGTTTTAGAGCCTGATTCAGTTGCGTTGGTGCAGAAGATTTTTCAGGATGAACTGGCGTTGGTGACCAGTGGTAATCGGGATGCGTATCGTTTGAATGCAGTAGATTTGCAGATTCGTTGTAAGGATGGTCGCTTGATATGGGTTGAAAACAGAACCATATTTCTGCAACATGAAGATGGGACACCGTATGGAATCCTCGGGGTGACCAGAAATATCAATGAACGGAAAATGGCAGAAGCTGATCTGGTGAAATCGCATGAAAAGATGCGCAATCTTTCCAGGCACCTGCAGGATGTCAGAGAACAGGAACGATCCGAGATCGCCCGAGATATTCATGACGAGTTGGGTCAATCCTTGACTGCCTTGAATATGCAAGTTTCTCTGATTGATGATATGGTTCCCGAGGGGCTGCAGGAGGTGCGTCAGAGACTTCAGGTGATGGGTGATATCCTGAATGATACCGTAGGAATGGTTCAGAGAATTTCATCTGATCTGCGCCCCATGCTTCTGGATCATCTGGGATTGAAAGCGGCTATTGAGTGGCAGATTGAAAAATTTACACGGCAATCCACTATCCAATGCAGATTTGAGGTTGATCCGCACTGGCAGGACCCGGGGCAACAGTTATCAACCACTCTGTTTCGAATTCTTCAGGAGGCCCTGACAAACGTGGCCCGTCATTCCGGGGCAGAGAAAGTCGATGTGTTGCTGGCCAGACAGCCAGAAGAGATAAGATTGACTGTGCGGGACCATGGCCGTGGTATTACCATGGAAGAGAGCAGCAAACCTACGGCCTTTGGTTTAATGGGTATGCGCGAGCGTTGCATGACTTTGGGCGGTTCATGTGAAATCATGGGCGAGCCAGGCCGCGGGACAACCCTTGCGGTGGTTATTCCAGACCCAGCTGTTTTTCAACAAGGAACTGAGAACGAGGGGGATGAGGATGATACGGGTATTGATTGTCGATGACCACAGCCTGATTCGTGAAGGGGTCAAACTGGTTTTGGCCCGATGTCCTGAAATCACTACAGTTCTTGAAGCGGAAAATGGACGAGATGCGTTGCGTATCATCCGGGGCTGTGAGTTGGACCTGGTGTTACTCGATATTTCCATGCCCGGCGGTATGGACGGTCTTGATGTCCTGAAGCAGATCAAATATGAATTTCCTGCAATTCCTGTGCTTATGTTGACCATGTACCCAGAGGAACAGTATGCAATTCGGACCTTGAAGGCCGGGGCCTCTGGGTATCTCACCAAGCAGAGTGTCCCCAGGGAGTTGATCAATGCGGTTGGTCGGGTCCTGGAAGGGAAAAAATATATCTCTGCGGATCTGGGTGACTTTCTTGCCTCGAATATGGATGCAGATACTGTCAGGCCACTCCATGCCACGTTGTCTGATCGGGAATTTCAGGTAATGACCATGATTGTGTCAGGGAAGAAAAACAGGGAAATTGCCGATGAAATGCAACTCAGTCCCAAAACTGTCAGTACCTATCTGTCTCGTATCATGGATAAATTGCGAGTCAAATCCGTGGTGGAGTTGACTCGTTATGCCTTTGACTACAGTCTTGTCATCAAATGAGACTACCTGTGGCCAATCCTCTCTTTTCAATCGGAGAGACGATGGACTATCACAACATGACACTCCTTTCTTTCCTTTTCTCGTAGCCCTCGATCTAACTCTCCAATACGGAAACTTTTCTTGTAGGAAAAATCCTACAAGAAAATCAGCAATTATCCTTCAACGGTATGGGCGTCGTCCTACAGACCCGGACCTGTCAGTAAGGTAAAAAAGAATTGCGCCTTTCAAAAGGTTTCGTGCTCTGTCATTGAAATATCACTGAATTGCCAGAACAGACCTTCTGCACCTGAAAGACAATTTCCAGCACATTGCCAAGATGGTTGCGTTCAGCTGGATGGGTCATGGGCCGTGATGATCGTATGGCATGGGCCTTTTTATAACCTGGATGAACTTTCTTCGGCCAACAGCGTAATACCGGACCAGTTATGACGATCGTACCCTTTTCTCTGGATGTGTTTACGGTTATTAAGGCGGCGCAGCAATTGTCCGCTGAAATTGATCAGGACCGGCTTGTGGAAAAAATGCTGGCGTTGATGGTTGAATATTCCGGTGCCCGGCGTGGTGTTTTTATTCTACTCCATCTTGATGAATTGTTCATCGAGGCTGAACGTCTTCCGGACGTGGAAGAGGTAATGGTCCAGAGAATTGGACCGGTGACTGAAGGGAGTAATGTTCCCGTTGGTCTGATCAGTTCAGTTCGCCGTTCCAGGGAAATTCTGGTGCTGTCTGATGCGTCCCTGGACGCTGTTTATGGGCAGGAAAACTATTTTCAGAACCATTACACTCGCTCAGTGATGTGCCTGCCTCTTTTGCGGCAGGGGCAATTACAGGGGATGCTGTATCTGGAGAATGATCTTGCCGCTGGAATCTTTACCGATGAGAAAAAAACGCTCTCAAAGCTATTGGCCTCGCAGGCCGTGATTTCGTTGCAGAATGCAGGACTGTTCAATGATCTTATGGAGATGAATGCCCTTCTTGGCGCAGAGGTCAGCCGTAGCGAATCCCTGACCAAGACCCTGCAAAAGAGTGAAGAACAGTATCGGCTTTTGGCAGAGAATGTCGCTGATGTGATCTGGACCATGGATTTTGACATGTGCTTTACCTATTGCAGTCCGTCTGTGGAACGTATACTGGGCTATACCGTAGAAGAGGTGATGGGCAAGGTCCTGGCCGATATTATGCCAGTGACTTTTCTGGACCTGGTGATGAAAATGCACCGCAAAGAAATGGCCCTGGAGAGAAAAAATGTTTCTCATTCAGAACGGTTGAACTCTGTTGATGTCCAGCTGTGGTGTAAAGATGGCAGTCTGATCTGGGCTGAAACCAGAACGATTTTACTGCGGGATGCTGATGGGACTGCGTATGGGATCCTTGGTGTTTCCAGAAATATCAGCGACCGGAAAAGAACGGAAGCAGATTTGATGGAATCTTATGAGAGAATGCGTAATCTCTCCCGCTATCTGCAAGATGTCAGGGAGCAGGAACGGACCTTGATTTCCCGGGATATCCATGACGAATTGGGGCAGTCTCTTGCTGCCTTGAAGACGCAGGCATCACAGGTTGATACTCTTCTTCCCCAAGATCTCCCCGAAGTGCACCTGAAACTTCAGGAGGTGAACGAACTTTTAAGTGGTACAGAGGGCACAATTCAGCGGATTGAATCTGATCTTCGCCCGAAGCTTCTTGATCATTTGGGTCTGATAGCGGCCATTAAATGGCAGGCGGTACAATTCACCAGGCAATACGCGATTGGATGTGAACTTGATATTGATCCCTGCTGGCAAGATCCCGATCCCAAAATGTCAACCGCGTTTTTTCGGATTCTGCAGGAGGCCTTGACGAATGTGGCTCGTCATTCCGAGGCGACAGAGGTTCATGTGGCTTTGAGCCGAAACAAAGCCAGCAGATTTCTGACCGTGAAAGACAATGGCAAAGGAATTGTTGAACAGGAAAGGAGAAAACCCACGGCATTTGGTCTGATGGGCATGCATGAGCGTTGTATCGCTTTGGGCGGAACCTGTGATATTGTAGGAGCGTCAGGCAGGGGGACAAGCGTTGAGGTGGTTCTTCCCGACAAAACCGTTACCGGGCAATGATGGAGCCGTGGTCATTGTGGTAAAGGTCAAGTAATGCCCACCCGGGGAACAGGTCAACGCTTGAAAAAAGAGTAACAAC
>ERZ889078.2651-NODE-2651-length-12516-cov-44.265228_pt1 | contig 12516 bp, 16 predicted proteins | sample MGYA00521266_ERZ889078 | MGnify/ENA primary metagenome ERZ889078 (study PRJEB32303, sample SAMEA104408618) | aquatic metagenome | biome: Brackish water; feature: Pelagic; material: water | place: Baltic Sea | collected 2014-06-16T06:34:00 | depth 76,534 m ... | reverse complement strand
TGCTAAACCGAGTCGGTCTTTAACTGCAAGTTTTTGGTATACATGAGAGGCATGTCAAGGAGAATCAATAAATTCAAACAGTCAATCTCGTTAATGTTTTATTGGATGTATCAAAGTCTTTTTTTTGTGTAGTAATTATAGCTTGTGGTCGTGCTCCTGTACCTAGTGCAACAGCCACATACAAATATGCTTTTGGTTTATGTATCAAACACTGAAAGATGTGTTTAATCTCATCTGTAGATAAAACTCTTTCTCTTTCATTTTCTGGATCTTTAATAGATATCTTTTGTAGAGGGTTAATAAATCCTTCAAGTTCTTTGAACTCTTTGATACCATAATTAACAACCGCTTTAAATGTAGCATGGTAACTATTTATAGAGGCTTGTTTGTAATCTTCTTTAAATCCCTTAAGCCACTTCTCTACGGCTTCTTTTGTTATATCTTTAACAGCTTGCTTGCCAAAGTATGGTTCTACCTTATTTTGATACTTAAAAAGTGATTCTTTAAAGATATTAGGCTTTGCTCTTGTCTCATAATCTGCAAAATATTTATTAGCTACCGCATTAAGAGATATTTTCTTAATAGGTTTTCTTTTTTTTATAAAATCTGGTTCGTCACCATCTAACTTCATCTTGTTGATTGTTTCAATTCTTTTACGATTTGTAAAAGCTTCATTTATGTTGTGTGAGCCTAAACCAACTTTAATCCACTTCTTCTTACCCTCTAAATTTTTATATGTAAATTCAAATACACGATCACCATCTTCTAATTCTCTATAGTAAACACCCGTATATTTTTTAGACTTAATTCGCTTTACCATTTAAAACTCCGTACTACCCTATTGCTACCCTTTTTGCATATTTTTATCAATTTAGGTACATTTTTATAAAGTTTATAATATCGTAGAAGTTGTTTAAAAAGACTTAAATAAGGGCTTTTGGAGGTTTATGAAGTTTTATGAATTTTATGGTTGTAATGATTATCTATCATAAGTATCAAAATGTATCCTCATATTCTAGTAAAAGAAGTATATCTTTTTTGAGCTTAACCTAGAATCTGTTTTTTATTTGTTAGTTGTTGTAAATAATTTGAAATATTAATGAGTGAAAAAGTCACCAAAAATATCATTAAACCAGGGAAAAAACTTACCCACCAAGCGATTTCTACAACATCTTTACCTGCGCTAAGAATCGTACCCCAACTCATTTGAGGTGCTACTATTCCTAGCCCTAAAAAGCTAAGTCCAGATTCTGCGAGTATTGCACCACCTACTCCAAAAGTAAAACTTACAAAATAAATAGGGGCAAGAATAGGCGCATAGTATTTAAACAATATCTTGAGTTTTTTAACTTTTGCTATGTTTAAAATTTTGATATATGGTTGTGAAGTGATTTTAAAACTCTCTGAACGGATAAGTCTTGCGGTAGTCATCCATCCAGTAATGGATATGATTACAATTAACACCCAGGCAGACGCATTCACATAACTCACTAATGCTAAAAGTAAGAAAAAAGTTGGAAAAGTTAAAAATAAATCTACTACTACAATAAAAGCTTTATCTACACTTCCTCTAAGATAACCAGCTACAGAACCAAGAAGTAAACCAATTACTGAGGCTATAAAAGCACTCCCTACTCCGATAGTTAATGAAACCTGTCCACCTTCCATCAAACGGGCTAAAATATCTCTTCCTAATCTATCTGTACCTAGTAAATGATCTAATGAAGGTGAAACGAGGATAGAATCAGCATTTAAAGTATATGCATCTACATTATAAAAAATATGTCCAAAAAAAGAAAAAAGAAAAACCAAGAGTAAAATAAATATGCTAAAAACTGGCATTTATTATAGCTTTGTGCTTATTGTTTGATACCAAGAAGTGTTTGCATCATTTGATCTATTGTAGTAATTACTTTAGCAGCTGCACCGTAAGATGTTTGATATTTTATTAGGTTAGTCATCTCTTCATCTATGCTTACTTTTGAAACTGAAAAATATTCCATTTCAACTGCATTAAACTGTGTACTTATAGTTTCCTGTCTACTGATTGCTGCATTTGTTACGGTTCCAACTTCGGTAGCAATAATATCAAACATTCCATATACTGATGCCTCATAAGATGTAGATCCAGCTTTAAAATTAATATCTTCAAATTGTTGTTGTACCATATCTAAAGCAACTCTACTATCCCCAGCTATAGGTGCATATCCTGCTTTAACCCCACTTGGGTTAGCTTTTAATGAAGCATTAATAGTGATGTTACTTGCATCATTTCCATCAAAATATCTATGCATACCTAAAGCACCGGCAAAATTCGTTCCCGTTGAAAACTGATCATTACTAAGAGAATCTCTAATTGCAAAAGTATAGCCTTGTGATTCTTTCAAAGAATCCAAGGTAAATTCTACAGCATTTTCACCACTAGCAAATGTAGCCCAATTAAAATTCACAAAATCATCAATATCATTATTTGCATTTCCATCAGCATTATCATCTACAGTAGCAATCATTTGACCTTGTATAGAGTTAGATCCACTTAGCCCTGTCATACTTGTTGCGACATCAATATTAATTTCACGAGAAGCAACTTCATTTCCATCGATATCATAAATTACTAAATCAAATGATCCTTTGTTAATGTTTAAATTTGAATTCATCAGTGTATCAGATGCATTAAAATCTATAACATTTGAATTCATTCGTGTTGTCGTACTTGAGGCATAAAGATTATTTGCAGATTCTATTAAACCTCGAGCAAAGCCATCTAGTTGAGCAATAGTATTTTGTAATATACCATCTTTTGGTACACCACTTGTAGTATCTATTGTTCCACCACGAAGATCTAGTAATGCACCAATTTTACCACCCCTGATAATTTCTTCCATTGGAATTAAGACACCGTCTTGTCTTTCATAAGAAATTTCATAAAAACCAGATGGATTTTTCTCATTTGATACTCTAATAGGGTGATACGTACTTCCATCAACGATATTAAAACCATTAATGTCCATAGAGTAACTTCCAGTAATTGTATTGGAAGAACTATCAATTTGTGTGTTAGATTCAATCTGACCATAGTTAGTATTAGCGCCTATCAATCTTGCCATATCTCTTTCTAAAACATTTCTTTGATCTCTTAAATCATTCGCATCATACAACTTACCAGCTTCTGCTGTGTCAATAGATTTGTTTAAGTCAGCGATTCTCTTTGCAATAGAGTTTACTTCATTTATATTTACTTCAATCTGATTGTTTAACTGACTTTGTAATTCTGAGACTTGTGCTCTTGTAGAGTGTATGTGATTAGATAAAGTTTCGGTTTGTTTTACTAAGGCTATTTTAATCGCATCATTATCAGGATTGTCTGCAAATGACTGCCACATATTGTAGTACTCTTGTAAATCAGACTTAATACCTACTTCATCTATCTCTGGGAAATATGTAGATAATTGTTCAAGTGTTTGTTTTTCAAAATCAGAATATTCTTTTTTTGAATAGGTGTCTGTATATCTATCAAACACAAAATTATCAAAAACTCTTTTAATTGTTTGAATTTCTACACCATTACCCACTTGACCAGGGTTTGATGCTATAGGTGTTGTACTTGTAGCAACTACTCTTTGACGGGTAAACCCATCAGTTTCTGCATTTGAAATATTATGCGCAGTTGTATTGATACCTACTTGAGCAGCATTTAAGCCTGTGTATCCAATATGTAGTGCATTAAATATAGAAGCCATCTTAAACTCTCACTTCCAGTATAGCTGCATTTCTCGAAGCAACTTTATTGTAACCTTGCATTTCTGTCGGAACTAATCTTTCTAAAAATGAATTGTATAAATTACTTACTGTTAGCACAAGTTTCGCATATTTTTTATTGACAACTCTTAAGTTTGCCAATTCTATTTTTAGTGCATCAAGTGCTTGATGTTGCTCTTGATTTAGTAACTCGGGAAGATCTTTTTCTGGTTGTGTTGTCATTAGTTTAGAAATCTCATGATCTATCATAGCTTTTTTAGATTCAAAACCTTTAAGTTTTTCTTCTTTAAGTGATAATCTCTCAAATTGTTGATCATTTTTAGCTTCTTTTATATCAGCTATATCAGATTCTGTAATGCTAACTAAATCCCTAAGGTCTCTTAAAGCACCTTGTAAATGATGAGACAACATAATCCTACCCCTAATCTAATTATTAATTTACAACAACTCATCAGCAATTTTTTCTGAAAGTGCTTGTAAATTTACTTTATATTCACCAGATTCAAGCGATTCTTTAATACGCTCAACCTTACTCATATCTCCTTGCGAAGACACATTTGTACCCACCTTTTTACTAACATCTTTGTTTTCTGCAAGATTGTTAGTATAGGTATTACGAACAGCAGAACTATTAGTCTGTGAAATCATAACTTATCCTTTTTTTGTCAAAAGAGTTTTTTTCTATATGACTATATCGACAATTTACTAAATAAATTAAGTTTCTCGACTTAAAAAATCGTATAACATTTGTGAAAATCCAAAGCCACCTGCACTTGTTTTACTAAGTTCATCTCTATACATTGATTTATAAATTTTATCCCCAGGATCATTTTGCTCTGAAAACAAATTTTTCTCATCTTTTGCAGCATTATCCATAATCATTTTAATTATCACAGCCTCAAAAGCATCCGTTTGTTCTTTTAAAGCGGCATTTTCTGCTTTTGGATTGATTTTTGGAATTGTATATTCTTGCGCTAAACCTTGTGCTTGCAAAGATGTAGCTGCTAATCCATATGTACTCATTATATTACCTTTAGCTCTGCAGATATACTTCCTGCACTTTTCATAGTCTCTAGTATAGAGATTATATCTTTAGGAGTAGCACCCATCTTTTGTAATGAACGCACCAAGTTTGCCACAGTGGTTGTGCCATTTTTAGTATAAAGTTCATTTTCATTTAAGCCAATGACAAGCGAATCATCCACAACGATTGAACCTGCTGGTTTATTTGGTGTTTCTGATTCAGATATCTTTATAGTTATATCACCGTGTGTTAACATAATAGGCTTGACTTCTATATCTACACCAGCAATTATAGTTCCTGTTCTCTCATTGATTATAATTCTACTCTGAGGTTTATAGTCCATATCTATATCTTGAATCTCTGCTAAAAATTCAATCATAGATTTGTTATCTGGTTTTTTGAGCTTAATAGTTCTTGGATCCATGGCAACTGCTACTTGAGTGTTATACACTGTATTTATCGCTTTTTGTACTGCTACAGAGTTTTTAAAGTTAGACTCTTTAAGAGAAAGTGTTGCATCCTCTTTATGGTAAAGATCTATAAGCACTTCTCGCTCAACTAAACCACCACCATATACCAAACCAACTGTTGGATGCGATTCACTTCCAGCACCTCTTTCATTCTTTCCACCGATAGATACGGGACCTTGTGCAAGTGCATATATTTTTCCATCAACCCCTTTTAAAGGAGTCATCAGAAGCGTTCCGCCCTCTAAAGATTGTGCATCACCGATAGATGATACCGTGATATCAAACTTATCTCCATGTCTTGAGAAAGGTTTTAATCTCGCTGTTACAACAACTGCCGCAACATTTTTTGATTTAATGTCTATAGTGTTCATATCAATATTCATAGATTTGAGCATATTTGCAATTGATTGAAGTGTAAACTTTGAAGTTGTTCCATCACCAGTTTTTTTAAGACCTACTACTAAAGAATAACCAATAATCTGATTTTCACGAACACCTACGATGTTAGCTACATCACTAATTTTTGTTGCGTAGATATTAATACTGATAAGCAGCACTAGTATAAATGTTCTCATTTAAATCCTTATAGATTGTAGATAGCAACAAGTATTCCACCAACATTACTTTCTTATGATATTATTTCAAAAAAAGTAGGAACTCGTTTTATGAAAAAAAGAAACCTTTTTATTATCGTGCCATTTTTTATTATATTAGTTGTGACATATATAAAATACAAAGAAGTGCCCTTTGAAGATTATCAAGACTTTTCTCTTTTAGAGATGCAAAAGTATAATGATATACTTGAAAAAATCACAGCATCTTATGCTATTAGGCAAGGGATAGATGGTGCATACCAAAAAAGATTATATGACTGTGTTGGTGGACTCATTTATACGAAAAGCTCAGATCTAAGGCTTAAAGAAGTATTGCTAGAATGTAAAAATGATATCGATACTGCGAAAGAGACTACATACTACAATCAATCTTGGCTTATGAAAGATTTTAACAAATACAGTGGGAGTTATTCACCACTTCAAAAAATCATTCAAAAAACGCTCAAAGAACCTAAAACATTTGAAATGCTAAAAACAACACACGAAATGAGACTATCAGATCCAAGACCCCATATGTTTATTTCCATAGACTTTAAAGGTGCAAATATACATGGTTATATACTCACTAGAAATATGTCTGCTAAAGTGGATGCTGTGACGAAAGAGATTTACGATATTAAATAATTACATTCAAATATGTAAGTGTTGTATTTCCAAATTTTTTAGACTTCACCACTTCAAAAGGGCCTATCTCTTTTGGAATCTCAAGACCGCTCATATGTTCTATAATAATTAGTTTTACAAGGTCTTGTGGAATCGATTTTATAAGTTTTAGCATTTTCTCATAAATATCTTCCATCCCCTCTCGTATGCTAAAAGGAGGATCTATATAGAAGTACACATCTTCACCTCTTTTTTTAAGTGTTTTAATCACTTCAGTAATATTTACAAAACTATCCCCTGCAAAAACTTGGCAAGAAGACGGATCTGTCTGAGCTATGTTTTGTCTTAATACCTTAAGAGCTTCACCATCTTGTTCCATAAACAAGACATGAGAAGCACCACGACTCAGGGCTTCAAGTCCTATAGAACCACTTCCTGAAAAAACTTCAACAAAACTTGCATCGATAATATCAAACTGTATTGTGTTAAAAAAAGATTCAACAACTATAGACTTAGAACTTCTTGTAGTTTCTTTAGAGGGAAGTTTCAAGTTCTTTCCCTTAAATTTTCCCATAAGAATTTTTTTTGTGATGGCGTTATTTTTCATAGAATGCTTTTACTGCCTTGAGGATATTTTGTTGATACTCTTTTGTTAAATACTCTATACGATTTTCTAAAATATCAAAGTTGAGTGGTTCTTCACTTAGTGTACCTTCATTTGAGAATGTTGTTTTAACGATAGACTGGTATCTATTTTCTAAAGCCAAAATAAGTTGAGATTTTGAAAATGGTTTGGTTAAATCCGCACCTGTTTTACAAGAGATAAAAAAACACTTCTCATCTGCTACACAAGCCTCATCACGAATCACAATATCACATTGCTTACTCGAGCACAAATGCTTTGCTAAAAAAAGTTCTAAAGACTTTTGCAACAATGGAGACTTACATTCAATAAAAATTTTCAAGATATATCCTTGCTAAATATGAAAGGGATTATATCACATCTCTTTTAAGTTATTTGTAGATAATAATTCAGACTATACGCTAAGTCCTCGTCCAAATCAACTTGAGATAGCATCCATTCTAAGTAGCCTCTTTCATATAGAGCTATCTCTTCTATATATCTTCCCCTATATTTTCCAAATCCAAACTTTTCAATCAAAACATTTTTAAAACTAAGTTCACACATCTTTTCTTGTGTTGTAAGATCTAAAAGATACTCAAAAAGCGACTTAATTACATAAGCATCATCAAGTGCATGATGAGAAGATAGTGGAGTGAGTTCATTTTTATAAAGTTTTAGCTCATATCGAAGAAATTGCAAAGCATACGATTCACATTCGCTTATAAGATGTCTAGAAACTCTCAAAGTATCTATAAGGGAACCTTTAAACTCAAAGCCCACTGCTTTTAATTTTTGTATATCAAAGTTTACGTTATGCCCAACTATTGTAGTTTCTTCAAAATTATTTTCACATAAGAGTTTATATATTTGTGTGTCAACTAAGCTAGGCTTATCTCGTATCATCTCATTTGTAATATGGTGAATACTTGAAGCTTTTGAAGGGATTTTTTTACCTTCATTCACTAATTCATATAAAAAATTCACTTCACCATCTTCTAATGTTATCAGCCCAATAGAACAAACTTTATCTTCTAAGTCTAGTCCCGTAGTCTCTAAGTCTAAAAATATCAACACTTCTTTACCTTTACTTTCTTGCATCTCCCACCTAAAAGAATAAAAGATATATATCCTGAGAGCAGTATAAAAAGATATAAAATGTAAATGCTAAACCAATCAAATATAGAACTATTTGTATCAAGAATATACATAAGACCAGAAACTACAATCATTTGAACTCCGGTAAGCCATATCATTAACATAAACCATCGCCTCCAAACTTTCACTAAATCCCCATAACCCACAACTTCAATCACATCACTTTTATTACACTCCAAAAGCTTTAACTCATACCCAGCTACACATTTGTTGAAAATATATTTTAATGATCTAAAAAGAGCAACTAGAAGTGCAACACTCCACACAAGAGGAAACCAAAATAAAAAAACTTCAACAAGAGCTTTAATAACTTCAGAACTTAGCTCCACTGATCCTTGTTTTATATATATAAAAAGAGTGACTATGCTAGAAAAAAATATCGCAAAGAGTACACTCGAAACACTCACTCTTAAAGCCCATTGCAACCAAAGTAAAAAGTAAAATTGCGACATTTATTGATTTAAGCTTCCAAGCATACCGTTATAATGCTCCAAAGTCATAAAACTTTTCTCAAATCTGTAACGAATTATAAACTCAACTACTGAATTTTTTAAACTCTCTTCTACACTTTCAACACGACCAAAGTACGCTAAAGAGATATTTCGAGACTTTACAATAGCTTCTTTATCATAAGAGATTGCGAGAACCTGGAGATACTTTCCTTTTCTTATTTCACCAAGAGTCTCCTGCAGTAAAGATGCACCAGAGAGATTAATAGCTTTAAACTCAAAAAGTTGATTAAATTTGCCCACTTTTGTATCTATACTCAGTTCATAATATAAAGCTTCTAATTTTTTTAGATTCTCTTTTCGAGCCATCTCATAACTTGATATTTTATTTGTTAAATTTTTTAATCTATCTAATGCTGAACTCATTCATCTTCCTAAGTAATAATTCTTAATTCATATAGAAGTATATCAAAATCTTACTCTTAAGGAATCAAAATTAAATAAGTCCGTAATTCTAGCGATGTTATTTTTTTTCTATTCAAACTATTTTATGAGGAGCATAGCCTTAGCTACGCGACGATTAAAATTGTTTGAATAGGAATAAAAGAACGAGATAGAATACGGTTTTATTTAATTTTGGTTCCTAAGTAGTGGCGCATAAATACTTTGCTATAATGGCGCACTTTAAACTTTGAAGAGAGCAATGGATTACTTACAAATACAAGGGATAAAATCCCTCAATGGAACTATCGAAATTTCAGGTGCAAAAAACGCGTCATTACCACTTATAGCAATGACAATCCTTGCAAAAAATAGTGTTTCAATTAAAAATCTTCCTAATGTTGTAGATATTAAAACTCTTCTTAAACTCCTCACAAACTTAGGTGCAAGTTGCGATTTTCATGATGATAAAGTAGTTGTTGACACTTCGAGTATCACTCAAACAAAAGCAACGTACGACATCGTTAAGACGATGCGTGCGTCAATCCTTGTTCTTGGACCGATACTAGCAAGATTTGGTCACTGTGAAGTTTCTCTTCCAGGTGGTTGCGCTATTGGGCAACGTCCAATTGACCTTCACCTCAAAGCACTAGAACAAATGGGTGCGAAAATCGACATCAAAGCTGGTTATGTAGAAGCTAGTGCACCAAACGGTCTTAAAGGCTGCAATATCAACTTTGATAAAATCACAGTAACAGGAACAGCGAACATTGTCATGGCAGCAGCTTTAGCACATGGAAATACAACTATAACAAATGCAGCCAGAGAACCCGAAGTGGTACAACTTTGTGAGATTCTCAATGACAATGGAGTTCAAATAGACGGCATTGGTACTGCAATTTTAACCGTACATGGAACAGAAGGAAAATGCATAGATATAAAAGAGTTTTCTGTTATTCCAGATAGAATTGAAGCTGGAACATACCTTTGTGCCGGTGCTATCACTCGTAGTGAACTTACACTTTTAAAAGTAGAGCCCAAACATCTTGGAGCAGTTTTATCAAAGCTACAAGAGATGGGAAGTTCTTTCACCATAACAGATGATACCATTACGATCCACCCTTCTCAAAATATCAAACCTGTTAAAATTGTGACACAAGAATACCCTGCTTTTCCAACAGATATGCAAGCACAATTCTTAGCACTAGCTACGCAAGCCGATGGTGTATCTATCATTGAAGAACGATTATTTGAAAACCGCTTTATGCATGTGAGTGAATTACAACGTATGGGTGCTGACATTACTTTAAGCGGGAACGTTGCAACTGTCAGTGGGAAAAATAAACTCTCCGGTACTGATGTTATGGCTACAGACTTAAGAGCTTCAAGTGCTCTCGTTTTAGCAGCACTTGTTGCTGAGGGTAAAACAGATATTCACCGCATTTATCATCTTGATCGTGGTTATGACAGACTAAAAGAAAAACTTGAAGCTGTAGGGGCTAAGATACAAAGACTAAAAGAATAAATATATTTGATGTAAACTAAAAAAGTATTATTTTTCAAAAATTATAATATCGTAGATACTTTTTTTTGTAACCATCGCCTTACTCGGTGAAACAGCATAAGATTTTTTTGTTCTATCCACTTCGTATCTTAGGTCTGCCATTTCACTCTCCATCCCATCCACATTTTCTTTTAAACGAAGAATAATATCAACACCAGCAAGGTTTACCCCGAGTTCACGAGTTAATCTTAAAATCAGTTTTATCCTATCTATATCTCGTTGCGAATAAAGTCTAATACGTCCATTTGTTCTTGCTGGACAAATAAGATTTTCTCTTTCATATTGTCTTAAAGTCTGAGGGTGAATATCAAGAATTTTTGCAACTATACTAATTAAATAAACAGGTTCGTCATACTGGTGAATCATTGGACTATTCCTTTGGGAGTTTTTCTTTCATCATCTCTACTAAATCTTCATCTAAGTCATCGATTTTAGGTAAAACAATATTTGCTTTTAAGTATAAGTCTCCACGAATTTTCGTTTTTCGGTTCATAGCACCCATCTCTTTTACACGAAATCTTTGTCCATTTTTCGTGTTTTGAGGGACTTTGAGTTTTATCTCTTTTTCTAGAGTTTCTATAGATATCTTTTCACCAAAAAGAGCTGCATACAAAGACACATCAAAGCTCTTCACCAAATCATTGTCTTCTCTTTCATAATCAGGACTTGTTGCGACTGTGATTTTTAAAAACAAATCTCCAACTCGTCCACTTTGCGCGTGACCTTTTCCTTTCACACGCATTTTTTCACCGCTTTTCACTCCGGCAGGAATTTTAATGTCGAATCTTTCATTATTCACCGATACGGAGTGTGAACCACCAAGAATCGATACTACAAAAGGAATCGTAACGCTCGTTTCTATATCAAGATTTGGAGCTTGTTGCCCGCCAAAACCTCCACCGCCAAAAGGATTACCTCCTCCCCCGCCAAATGGGTTACCACCTCCGCCGAAGCCTCCTCCGCCTGAGAACATTTGTCTGAGTATATCGTCTAAATCACCCTGACCATGACTTCCATGTGAACGTGAGAAATCGCTGAAGTTTTGACCGCCAAACATATTGTCACCCATCTGGTCGTATTGTCTTTTTTTCTCTTTATCGCTTAGTATTTCATACGCTGAATTAATCTCTTTAAATTTATCTTCCGCACCAGCTTCTTTATTTATATCCGGATGGTACTGACGAGCAAGCTTTCTATACGCTTTTTTAATCTCTGCCTCACTCGAATTTTCTGGAATTTCGAGTGTTTTATATAATGATTTTGCCATTGTTGTCCTAAAATTGTTTTATTATTTTGATATAAGCAGGATTATATCATAGAGGTTGAGTGGATGTCAATCAAGTTTATTTCGTGTCAAGAAAAAAAGTTACCAAAAGAGTGACGTAAATTCAAGGCGCACAGAGAGAAAGCGCACTATTGTGCGTGACGAGCGAAGCAACGCAGGAGTTACGTTGCTATTTTGATTTTAGTGGAGAAAGTGGCGGACGTTTGAGAAATATAGACTCATTCCAAACTCATTCGCAGCTTCAATAATCTCTTCATCACGAATAGATCCACCAGGCTCGATAATGTTCTTAACACCGGCAGCAGCCGCGGCGTCAATAGAATCACGAAACGGAAAAAATGCTTCAGATGCTAGAGCTGCACCAGTCACATCAAGTCCCATATCTTTTGCTTTTTTCAAAGCACATTGCGCAGCATCCACACGTGAAGTCATACCCATACCAACTGCCACCATTGCCGAGTTTTTAACATATACAACACAGTTGGATTTCGTAAGAGATGCAACTTTATATGCTATCTCCATATCTT
>ERZ889078.2650-NODE-2650-length-12517-cov-6.228294_pt1 | contig 12517 bp, 10 predicted proteins | sample MGYA00521266_ERZ889078 | MGnify/ENA primary metagenome ERZ889078 (study PRJEB32303, sample SAMEA104408618) | aquatic metagenome | biome: Brackish water; feature: Pelagic; material: water | place: Baltic Sea | collected 2014-06-16T06:34:00 | depth 76,534 m ... | reverse complement strand
GGCTGGAACTACTGGAACAACTTAATCCTGATATCAAAACCCCAAACTTCTCCCTCATCCGTCTGGCCGTTGTCAGTATCTCTTTCCTGTTTTTGATCTACTTTGGGTTATTTCTCAATATCATTACCATTTACGGTGATCAGGCCTTAAAGACGACCCCTGCTCTTGTAAAGATGCTGGTGGGCGTATCAGCGCTCTCTTTGACTGCTATTGCAACCTTTATCGATCTTGGCAGCGGGGCAGATATCTACACCCGCAGGCTCCTGGCTTTTCCTGGAGGATTACTGTCGGGAATCGGCCTGGTAATGTACTCGAGAACCGTACGACTTTTTTCCCGGGATGTCGCAACCAATTTCATCCTGGCTGGCAACTTCATGATATGCTATGCCTTTCTGACCGGAGTGGTACCTTCTGATGTGATAGTGCCTTTGGGTGGTGTTAGTATTAAGATTGTCCTGTTCAGAGGGGTAAGCGCTTTATTGATAATGTTTTTTACCATCAGAGGTCTATCTGTATTCAGCCTCGAACAGCGTGAACTGGTCAATGAAAAACTCTTACGTTTTTCGCAATCAGAGAAACTTACCTCCATGGGCATTCTGGCCGCAGGCATCGCCCATGAAATCAATAATCCGCTGACCAATGTCTCACTCAATGTGGACATGCTGAAAGATCTGGTGGGCAATGATGAGAAGATTATCAAAAAACTTGCCGCCATTGAACGTAACACTGAACGAGCATCTCGAATTGCCAAAGAACTTCTGCATTTTTCCAGAGAAAAGGAAACGGCCCTTCTCCCCACCGACATCAATCTTGTATTACGCAGTACGGTAAATCTCCTAAAAAACCTGGAACTCAGTTCAATAATCCAGCTTAAGCTGCAAAACGTTCCAAAGATCATGGGAATCCCCTGGAAACTCGAAGAAGTTTTTATCAACCTGTTGATGAACAGCATCGATGCCTGTACCAAAGAGGACAGTATCGCCATTGAAACGATGTGCCACAGCCATCTGATCATGGTAACAATCACTGATTCTGGTCATGGTATTGTGAAAGAAGATATTTCCAAAGTCTTTGACCCGTTTTTTACCACCAAAGAGGTTGGCAAGGGTACGGGCCTTGGTTTGTCTGTGTGTTATAATATAATCCAGCAGTGCGGTGGCGATATAACTCTTACCAGTAATGTTCACGAGAAAACTATTGTGACTGTGTCATTTCCGGAGATACCTTATGACAACTGAAACTATCATGGTCATTGATGATGATCAGGACTTACGCGAGAGTATCATCGAGATTCTGGAAGATAATGACTTTGCAGTTATTGGCTGTGAGTCGGCAGAGGTGGCCCTACAGAAAATAAAGCTCCAAATACCAGACCTTATCATCGTCGATAACATGATGCCCGGGATGGGTGGAATGGCCTTCATCCCGCTTGTAAAAAACAACTACCCGGGCATTATGATCATCATGATCACTGCCTTCTCAACCGTTGACAACGCCGTAGCAGCTATGAAAAGTGGTGCCGACGATTATCTTGCCAAACCGTTCAGGCGGGATGAGCTTCTCGTCTCGGTAAAAAGTAATTTGGAGAAATTGAAATTTGCACAAATGCTGCCGGAAACGGTGATGAATGACGCCCTCGCCTGCCTTTCGAACCCAATCAGGCGAAATATCCTGGCTGCCCTGTCAGAAAAGAAGACTATTCGTTTCATGGATATCACCCGACACCTGGAAATAAGTGACCACACCAAGGTAAATTTTCATCTTAAAAATCTTAAAGCAAATAACCTCATCTGCCAAGACCGCGAAAAAGCATACCGTTTAACCCCGGAAGGCCAAAAAATGGTCGATTGTCTACATTTGCTCTCCACAAAATTCCCCTCGTAAAGACACACAGTTAATCCTCTCCTGTGAAGTGCGCTTCACAGATATCCTCCCTTCTGTGAATAACCTTTATCTGGATTGATTTCCTGCTTGTCCATATACTCCCATCATACAAATCGAACCGTAGTTCCGAGTGCATAAACACACAAGCAAAGGAGACATGTATGAAAAGGTTAGGAATTCTCACCGTGGCAAGTATTTTCGCTCTTGGCACTTCCGCTTATGCTGCCGACCAGACACTGGTCAGCACCAAAACCAGCTCACCCATCGTTTTAGACGGTATGGCCGACAAGGCCTGGGATGCTGCAAAAGCCATCACAGTCACCGTCGATGAGCTCCCCTATGAACCCAACAATGGTTATCCCGGGATGCAGAAAACCGATGTAAGCATCAAATCATTGTATGATGACAAAAATGTCTATTACCTTATCAGCTACAAAGATCCGACCAAAAGTCTCGCCCGTTTTCCATGGGTCAAGCAAGCCGATGGCAGCTGGAAAAAGTTGGCCAACAAAGATGATACCGGCCATGACAACACCTATTACGAAGATAAACTGGCCATGTTCTGGAATATCAACACCAAAGGCTTTGAAGCAGAAGGCTGTATGGTCGCCTGCCATCTGAACGAGCCGGGAGACACAGCCCCTGGACGGAAATACACAGAGACCGCAGGTGAAACCATCGACATGTGGCATGCCAAATACGTCCGTTCAATGCCCATGGGTATGTTTGATGACCAATATGTTGACAACAACACCGACCCCAAGAAAAACGCAGGCTGGGGCCGTAAGGGTGATACCGGCAACGGTGGATACAAGAATAATGACAATGCGGCTAAATCGGCTCCTGCATTCATGAACCTGAATGGTACCGAAGAAGACCTATACTACGTGATTCCAAGTAAAAAAGTGCCATTTGTTGATAATTTCAAGGCTGGCGATATTGTGCCCGGTATCGAAATAGCTCCAATGATGGGTGGCCGTGCGGACATCCTCTCACGCAGCAAGTATGCGAACGGTATGTGGACTCTGGAAGTTATGCGAGCCCTGAAAACCGAAGGTGAAAATGCAGACACCCAGGATGTTCAGTTCACCGATATGGCCAAGAGCTACCCATTCGGCATAGCTGTTTTCGATAATTCACAGATCGACCATCTGTACCACACCGAAACGCTTGAAATGAAGTTCAAATAAGAAGAGACTGGGACGAGTCATAGAATCGACTTGCTTGAGACGAAGGCAGGAGCCGTGAACATTCACAGCTCCTGCCTTTTTTTTGATGGTTGGGACTTTTAGCCTTTGCTTTGCTGAATCCAGTAGATAATGATGGTGACCAGAACAATACATGCTCAATAGAAAACCATTCGTCCGTTTTAGTATCTGCAGTCTTTCCCATATCAGACATCAATTCTCATGATCGAAGAAGTCGATCCCTACAACCGCCCTACTAAAAAGAGTTCAGCTTCCAGTCATAATCGAGGAACTCTATTTTTATCTTCCCAGTTAAAAGCTGTTCCCTCTCTTCTTCAATCAGCTCAAGATCTCCTGCGTGGTCGGCAAGGAATTGTTCAAGAGACTCAACGGACTGCCAACCTTTCTCAAAATCCTCACGATACCATTTGAATATCGAGGAAACCTCCAGAACACCACCGTCCATTCGGTTCCTACTCCGATCCCCTAGAAAAAACCTCGTGGCCTCCTCCAGTTGATGCTGCAGATCGGAGCCGCGATAAGGTTCTGCACGGAGCGCCGGACATCCGATACTTGCACAATTGGCAGCAAAATGAATCCGTGGATCATTGTACCGCCCCGAACCCCGTATCAGGCCGTGTTCGATATCATCAAGGGACCGCTTCTCTCCAAGCAGGGGAATAAAACGTTTTTTCCAGGGCGACTGAAACAGGGAACCAAGATCTTTTATTGATTCGAGATCTGGATATTTGGTCAGGATCAGTTCTACTGTCCAACTGTTATAGGCATTGAGGAGAAAAGCCAGCTGCTCATCGGTTGACCATGAGTCGAAGTCCGTTCCACTTACCGCCGACAGTTTATTCAAATACTCATCCAAGGCAGCTCTTTTTGGGGATAATCCAGCGTAATCGACCTGACTCGCAGTGCCATTGTCCAGGACACGGACGTGCTCTTTTAAAAGAGCACCCCAGCCACTGTGGTCAAACTCTGCGGCCTGAGCAGGGATAACTAAAAATAGTGTGGAAAACAATAAAATTATCCGGTACATACTCACCCCCTCTTCCAGCTATGATACCATTTCATCCAGCCGAGAATCTTCTTGGGGGCATGGGCTTTTTTCCACTCTCCCGCAGCATATTTATTGGCTTCAGATAAGGTCGGATAGGTATGGATCGTGCTAAGTATCTTGTTCAGTCCCAAGCCATGTTTCATGGCCAGAACAAATTCCACCAGCAGGTCGCCACCATGTTCTCCGACAATCGTCACGCCAAGAATCTTGTCTTTTCCAGGAACTGTAAGCACCTTGACAAAACCCTGGACGGCACCATCAGCTATGGCCCGATCCAGGTCATCAAAACCAAAACGGGTTACCTCATAGTCGATTTTCTTTTCGCGGGCCTCCTGCTCGTTCAACCCTACCCGTGCAACTTCAGGGTCGATAAAGGTCGTCCAGGGAATGACGGAATAATCGACTTTGAACTTCTTCCACTCGCCAAAAAGGGCGTTGACCGAGGCATACCAGGCCTGGTGTCCGGCGGTATGGGTGAACTGGTAGGGCCCTGCCACGTCACCTGCAGCAAAAATATTGGGATAGAGGGTTTCCAGATAATCGTTGGTCATCACGGTCCGGTCCGTTGGAATCCCAATTTCTTCCAAACCGTAACCACTCAGGCGGGCCGATCTTCCAACAGCACAAATCAACACGTCATAATCAATGCGTTTTTCTATCTCGCCCTCCTGAACAATGATCGCCTTACCTTCATCATCCTGCACGCAACGAACAGCACTGTGACCGGTAAGTACAGTAACCCCGTCCTGCTCAAGGGATTTTCTGGCAAGTTCAGAGACATCATCATCTTCACGTATCATGATTCTGTCGGCCATTTCCACCTGGATAACCTGCGAACCCAGGCGAGCAAAACACTGGGCCAGCTCACAGCCGATAGGACCACCACCGAGCACAACAAGTCTCGTTGGCACCACATCACGCTCCGAAAGCACGTCCCAGAGGGTGTCGCTGGTCAGATAACCAGACTCTTTAATTCCAGGCAAAGGTGGTACAAAAGGCCGGGCTCCGGCTGCGATAATAATCGATCTGGTGGTGATTCGTTTTGTTTCCCCACTCTCCAGTTGCACTTCAACTGTCCAGGGATCGACGACTTTGGCATAGCCTTGCAGAACTTCCACCCCGAGATCAGTATAACGTTCGATACTGTCATGGGGCGCAACAGTACTAATAACTTTGTGTACCCGTTGCATGACCTTTTTAAAACTAAAGTGAGGATTAACTTTTTCAAGGCCATAGTGGTCACCATTTTTCATCTGGTGGACCAATTTAGCACTCTTAATCAGGGCTTTACTGGGTACGCAGCCATAGTTGAGACAGTCCCCACCCATCTTATGCGCTTCAACCAAAGTCACTTTCGCTTTCACCGCCGCAGCTATATACGAACTGACCAGGCCTGCCGCTCCGGCACCGATTACAACAAGGTTGCGATCAAATTTTGCCGGTTTTGACCAATTGGCGTAGACCTTTCTCTTTTTCAGCCATTCGGTGATTTTTTTAGCCAGCAGTGGAAAAACCCCCAGCAAGGCAAAGGAAAAAAGCAGACCCGGAGACAAGATCCCGCTCAGCCCCTCGATTTTCGCCAGCTGCGTACCAGCATTGACAAACACCACAGTACCGGCGAGCATGCCCAGCTGACTGACCCAGTAATAGGTAAAAGTCTTAATAGGAGTTAAACCCATCAAAATATTAATTAGAAAAAAGGGGAAAATGGGCACGAGCCTCAGGGTAAAGAGATAGAAAGCACCCTCACGCTCAATACCCCTGTTGAGGGCTTCGAGCCGGTCACCAAAGCGTTTCTGCACACTGTCTCTTAACAGATAGCGGGAGACGAGAAAGGCAAGGGTGGCCCCTATTGTCGAGGCAAACGAGACGATGATAAAGCCCCAGACCAATCCGAAGAGACCTCCTGCGGCCAGGGTCATGATCGCCGCTCCCGGTAGAGAGAGACCGGTGATCAACACATAGAGTGCAAAGAACAACAGGCTCACCAGAACGGGGGCACTATCCCGCCATTGCTGAAATTCAGCCTGGTGAGATTTAATGTTTTCCAGAGTCAAGAGTTGGTTGAGGTCAAAGGCAAAGAAGCCGATGATGGCACCAATAATCACAAGAACTATGATGAGTTTTTTCATTTTTTTATCTTCTTATTAATGTTCAGTTTCAGTTCCATGGCCATGACAATAAAATAAATGTATCCAATGAAGCGTATACAGTTTCAGTCGCATGCGGGAGGGCAATCCTTACAAATTTTTTTTTCTTAACACAACACAGTTGATAAAACAGTCTTTCCTCTATGATCGGTACGTATATTTATTTGTTATTTGGCAACAACAGTTTTACTATTGTAACCAGTGACTAAAAAAGAGCCACTGGTTCTGTCTGTGTCTGCTGGAGACGAAAATATATCCCCAACCTGGTGCGCGGCTTTCTGCCCGTTCACCGGGGTTAAAAAACAACTGGCCAATGAAAGACTATTACAAAATACTAGGGGCAACCAAGACAACCGGCGATGATGAGCTTCGCAAAAGCTACCGAAAACTGGCTATGCAGTATCATCCCGACCAAAATCCGGATAATCCAGCGGCAGAAGAACAATTCAAAGAGGTCGCAGAAGCATATGGTGTACTGACTGACCCGGTAAAAAGACGTGAATACGATGCCTGCAGAGCCAGCGGCAAAGCCTTTTCCAGTGGCCCAACCGGGGGTGGCGAAGGTTTTACCTACAGCCAGGAAGATATTCTCCAGGATCTCTTTAAAGATCCCCGTTTTCAACAGATGTTCAGCGGTATTTTGCGCGAATTTCAACGTTCCGGCTTACGACACAGCTCTCAATTCATCAAAAAGAGTTTTTTCGGCGGCAAGGGAGGTTTTTTTGTCGGCGGTATTTTTCTCATCGGCTCTTTGGCTGGCCCTTTATTGTCAGGTGCCGCCCGAAAAAGTCTTTCAGGAAAATCTTCGGTGCTGAGGTCAGTTGGCAACGCGGTAGGCGGAATTCTCGGCATGGGTAAAGGTAAGAGTGTACAGGGCTCCAAAACGAACGGTCCACCTCGCCCCCATGCAATAGATATTGATACAACCTATCATACTCCTCTTACCGAAAATGAACTCCAACGTGGCAAAACCATCCAGATCCTCGTTTATGGAGAAGGGGGTGAACAAACCCTGAAGGTCAACATCCCACCCGGCAGCAAAGATGGGCAGAAACTGCGCATCCGCGGCAAAGGCAGGCCCAGCCCGACAGGAAGAGGTGACCTCTACCTGCATCTGGTTAAAAAATAGCCCTGACAACCTCTTTGTCAGTATTAGTCATTCATCTACGTTGGCCTTCTGTAGAATGAACATGGCCACAAGCACAATAAAGACGCCGGGGATGACTCGTAGTGGTGGCAGGCCATGTCCCAGCATCAGATCAATCACCAGCACCAGTCCAGGATACAGATAGGAATAGGCCGCTACCCTGGTGGGCCCCAGATAGGCTACCGAATACTGCGTGAGAAAAAAAGTGATAATGGTTGTGAACAGCACCAAATAAGCAATTCCCAACCAGGCAAAACTCGGAACAGATGCCCAGTCGACGGTGGGGAGTTTACTGCCGGTGATAAGCAGAAGCCAGAGACTGCCCGTAACCAAAACCCAGAAAGTCATGATCGCCATCGACTCTCCCCGATGAAGAAGTCTTACCAGTGGGGTATAGAGCCCCATGGTAAAACAACCGCCAAGAAAGATCAGATCCCCTCTGTTCCACTCCATAGACAAAAGCTGCGACAGATCTCCCCGGAAAACTACCCAGATAACGCCAATAACCCCACAGACAAGGGCAAGCAGCTGCTCTTTGCGCAAACGTTCCCCGAGAATCACAAGAGCATAAACGCCTGAAATGGAGGGAACAAGAGCAAATATTACACTGATATTGAGGGCGCTGGTGTAGCGCAGAGACCAGAACATACTACAGAAAAAAATCACCAAACAACCGCTGATCAGAGCGCAACGGATAAAAAGAGAAAGAGAGCATTTCAATCCGTACTTGAAATAGACTAAAGGCCCGAAGATACAAGCAGCAAGAGTGAAACGCACAAGGGTCAGAACAGCCGGATCGAGTTCTGCAGTTATTGCCGCTCCAACCGTAAACGAGGTGGAAACCAGCGTTGCCGCTATCACCATCAGCAAGTGAACAAACGGCAGGGAATGTGTTTTTCCCTTTTGAGCGGACCGAGAATTTAGCTTGTTTCTATTAGAAAGTGCGCTCAAGCCTGGAAACGGACCTCCGGTTTATCACCGGTGCCATCCGTCCTTTTTTTAACATGCTGGAAGGTTGACATGGCTGTTGCGACCATACTGCTCATATCGGTAAGATTACCGGGTACGATCATAGTGTTATTAGCTTTGGCGAGCTTACCAAATTCAGACAAATATTGTTTGGCTACCTCAAGGTTGGCTGCCTCCTTACCTCCCGGCAAAGAAAGTGCTTCGGCAACTCTTTTAATCCCCTCGGCTGTTGCTTCAGCCACCTTAAGGATTTCCAGGGCTCGACCTTCTGCCTCGTTAACTCTTTTAATTTTCTCACCTTCGGAGAGGAAAATGGCCTCTCCCCGATCACCTTCCGCCCGATTAAGAATGGCCTGCTTCTCACCTTCGGATCTGGCGATTTCAGCCCGTTTCTCCCGCTCGGCTTTCATCTGTTTTTCCATCGCCTCAAGTACCGTTCTTGGCGGCTGAATATCTTTAATTTCATAGCGCAGTACCTTGACTCCCCAGCTTGCAGTAGCTTCATCAAGTGCCATAACGACCTGACCGTTGAGAGTCTCCCTCGCTTCGAAGGTGTTATCGAGAGAAATCTTACCGATTGCCGATCTCAGGCTGGTCTGGGCAAGCTGGGTGACGGCAAATTGATAATCGTCAATACCGTAGGCGGACATTTTAGAGTTGACCACCTGAATATAAAGGATACCATCCACTGCCAGAGTCACGTTATCTGCAGTTATGCAGGTTTGCGCTGCAATATCTATGGGCTCTTCCTTCAAAATACGTTTATAGGCAACTTTATCAAAAAAAGGAACCAGGATATGAAAACCCGCCTCCAGAGTCGTGCGATACTTGCCGAGTCTTTCAATGACAAATTCAGATCGTTGGGGTACCACTACCGCCGTCTTCCAAAGAACCACCACGACGAGTACCAGGATAAGGCCGAGAGCTATGAGATTTTGTTCCATATTTTCCTCCTCCCCAAAGATGGGGTTCACGGTCAGACAAATGAGTTATAAGGCAAATGATCCGTACAAATCAGACTTTTTCCACATGAATAACAAGATCTTTCTGGCGGATAATAGCAACAATTTCCCCCTCTTCAATTTTTTCATCGGCTGTTGCTCTCCAGGAGGTCCCTGAATATTTAATCCGACCTTCGGCAGGGGAGGCAATGGTCATACTAACGACCCCTTTCTCTCCGGGTATAGCATGCATAACATCCTCATCCTTGCCTTCTTCAGTTGGCGAGTTTGAACCCATCATTTTACTTTGGATGACGTTTCTTAAACCGAGTAGAGAAACGAGGGATGCCAAAATAAAAAGCGCCAACTGCCAGGCTAGGCTGATCGGGGACAGCCAGGCAACAAGCGCAGTTGCCAGGGCTCCTAATGCAAAAAAGAAGAGGATAAACCCTGGCACGGCAAGTTCGAGAAAGAACAGCATCACCCCAATTATCAGCCAGTACAGTGCAGGATCAATCATTCCCATAGCGACTCCCTTACTACTATTTTCTTGGTTAAAACGAAAAAAGGAGGGCACACACCTCGGCCCTCCTTCCATGATGAACGTTTTACTACGCCTAGCTTACTTCTTTTTCACCACTAAACAGATACCTATACACAACCCCGCCCAGAATGAAAAACATCGGCCAGGTCCAGATGAGCCCTATTCCCAACGGAATGACAGAAACTACGAAAATTAAGCACATAACAATAAACAAACCAGTCACTTTCCACCAAATCTTATGAATAGCCTTTCTGGACATCTCCATCGCCTGCCAGGGTGCCAGCCCTTTATCGATGATAAGCGGAATAGTCATGGCGTAGCCGATAGCAAGATAAATACCCGGCAAAACCAGGAGCAAAAAGCCAATGGCAACAAATATCGATTGCAGAATGGTGGCGACAATGATTTTTCCGGCACAGGGAAATCCCTGGAAAATCATTTTCCAGGATATTCTATCCCCGGCCACTTTTCTGATCCCCATAAGGAGAAGACCTGCTGTGAAAATAACGTAAAAAACATTGGTAAGCGCCTGCAACAGTATATTGATCACCAAGCCGGGTATATTGGTCATATCACCGTTCAGTGATGGCAGCAGAAGTGCACCCCCGACAACAATTGCCAGGATAACAAGATACATAATTGCACTGCCGGCCCAGATGGAGCCTTTAGCACCCTTGGTCTTCGCCCAAGCCTGTCGAATGGCATCCCCTATGGAAAATTGATTAGATGGCCCATTGACTGCACTCTCAGTTAAAGCATCGTCATCCAAGCTCTGAGCCTCATCAAGGTTGTCATCTGTGTTCAGTTCCTGATGAGTGTCAAGAGCCTCTGCCGTATCTTCAAACGGGATACAATCGGTGCAATACAAACGATCATCTTTTGCAATAAAGGGTTGTTCTCCAACAATGTTTTCTTTGCCACATTGCCAGCATTGTTCTTTGTCTATTCCATAGGGCTCTAGTTCTATTCCATCATCTTCAGGAGCCAATTCGACCTCTTCACCGAGAAGACCCTCTTCGTCACTCTCAGCAATCTCGGCAGATTCTGCCTGATCACTTGCTATCTCTTGCTCAGGGATTGCAGGGTCAAGCAACGGAGATTCTTCCATGAGCTCAGTCACCTCGATCTCTGCTGGCTGTCCCTCCGCTTCCGCCTCCAGCTCTTCGCTGGATTCGTCTCCAATTTCACCGTCTTCTTCCTCCACCGTGAGACCAAAATCGGCAGCAGGTTTTTCAAACTCGTCCTGTAATGAACTTATATCAGCGGGGTCACCCTCCAGCTCTTCCTCGAATTCTTCCTCCGAATCACCCTCGGCCAACTGTAGATCAATCTCAGAAGCGACATCCTCCCAATTCAGCTCTTCTTCCTCTGCAGGGGGCAGGATTTCGGGTTCAGTATCGGCAAGATCCACATCAATTTCTACCGAGTCCTCAGCCTCCCCAACAGATAATGCTCCATCCTCTTCAGTCTCCTCTAAATCACTCTCCTCAGTAATTGCTATTTCAGCCTCCCCAAAAGGAGTAGATGATTCAGTGGGGGTGGATAAAGCCGCTGAGAGAAGAGTAGCATCTTCAGGCAGTTCAAGAGCCATGTCGGGCTTAACCTCAAACATACCCTGACACTTTGGACACTTAACTTTTCGTCCGCTGTATGAGTCATCTGCAGAACCTTTCACTCCGCAGTGGGGACAATGTAATTTCATCAAACTCCTCCAACTCTTTTAATCTTTTCTGGCTGCAAGCCTCGTCCGAGACGATATTATGTGCCTTACCTTCCCGTTAACCGGGGTTAAATAATTCCAAGCGACATAAATATACTCCTGGCAACCCATCAGCTCACCGAATTAAGCGGCCCGTTTCCTTTAACTACAAGAAATTTTATCTTGGTCTGTTAATAACACTCCTCTGAGGAGTATCTCATAAAATGAGATTGAATAATACGTATAATCTTCGTATTATTAAATAGAAGCTGATGCAAATACAATATCTTTTTCAGTTATTCTGCCGAAATTACTTATAATGGAAATTATTATCATAGTCGCAATGGCCAGAAATCGTGTCATAGGCAAAGATGGGAAAATGCCTTGGCACATCCCTGAAGAACTTCGCTTGTTTAAGAAAACGACCATGGGATACCCAATGATCATGGGTCGAAAAACCTTCGAATCCTTGCCTGGACTTCTTCCAGGGCGACGACATATTGTTCTCAGTCGTAATAAACACTACAATCCAATAGGTGGCGAATATGCTCCCACCTTGGCTGATGCGCTGCAACTTTGTGGACAAGTGGAAAAAGTCTTTCTTATTGGCGGTGCTCAGATTTTTGAACAAGGTTTCTCTATAGCGACGTCGATACTCCTCACCCTTCTTGAAAGAGAGGTTGAAGGGGATGTCACCTTGCCAAATTTTTCAGATGATGATTTTGTTGAGGAAAGTCGGCAGTATTATCCCGATGGATCAGAGCCGTTTACAATTGCCGTATACCGACGAGCGGCAACTCACAGCTGACTGAAACCATTTTCCATCCCGGCCACAATCTATAATCCCGGTAAACGGGAAGAAAGCTGGGATTATGTTCAGTACCCCCTTGAGGGGGGTAAGTGCCTTGGTGCTAACTTCAAGTTATT
>ERZ889078.2649-NODE-2649-length-12520-cov-9.290734_pt1 | contig 12520 bp, 4 predicted proteins | sample MGYA00521266_ERZ889078 | MGnify/ENA primary metagenome ERZ889078 (study PRJEB32303, sample SAMEA104408618) | aquatic metagenome | biome: Brackish water; feature: Pelagic; material: water | place: Baltic Sea | collected 2014-06-16T06:34:00 | depth 76,534 m ... | reverse complement strand
GCGACGCCCTGGGCGAGGTGCGCGTCCACGCCAAACTCGTCGGGCTGGTCGAGGCGGGTCACAACGCCTGCGGTTTTCGCCATCTCCTGGAGGTGTTTACCCTGTGAGCCCCAGATATGAACCGCTCGGATGCGCTCCGGCGTCTCGACCAGCAGCGACGTCACGGCGTGAACGCCCACGACCCAGCTTGGGCCGTCGGCAGCGAGGCCTGGCCCGCGACCTCCTGGCCCGCGACCTCCTGGCCCGCGACCTCCTGGCCCGCGACCTCCGGCCCCGCGACCGCCGGCGCCACGGTCGCCTGTGCTGCGACCGCCTGAAGAAGCGCCGCGCTCTGAGCCACCTTCAGGTCTCCCGCCATCACCTCGTCGCCCGGCCATGTGTCACCTCCGCGTCAAGTCGCGCGCGTATTTGGTCTATGACGGCGCCGGGGGCTGGCGCCTGTAGGACCGCCCTGCCGACGAAGACCGTCGTGCTCGCCGCCTCGATCGCCTCCGTCACGAACCCGCTCACATCCGCTGAGCGGCTAGATTCTGCAGAGAGTTGGATCGCCCACCGCAGTCCAAAGCGCCGCTCCGCGTCCGCTGCCCGCAACGCCCGGGGGGTACCCATGACGCCGGCGACGCCGCAGCGCTCCGCCATCGTAGCAGCTGCAGCGACGACGGCTGGCTCAGGTAGCCACGGCGGCGAGAGCACGCCGACGATGGGGAGTCGCCCTCGTGCCGCTACCACAGCCGACCGCACCGATGCCTCCCCCGCCGCCAGCTGCACAGTCAGCCCCGCAACCCCGGCACGCGCGGCAACCTCCACCAGCAGCGCCATGCGATGCGGATCATCGAACAAGCGCAGATCGAGCACCGAGACGAGGCCAGAGTTACGCAGATGTTGGACGACGGACGGCCCAACGCCAGCCATGAGCGCAGCGCCGATCGCGGCCAGGACCGGCCGATCTTCCAGCTCGTCGAGCAACGGCTCCAGCGGCTCGAAACTCGGGGCATCCAGCGAGATCGCGAGGTTTGAGAGTGGGGCCGGTCCAAACATCTCACAAACTCAGCGCGGAACCGTCGCGTGCCGCACGGATGGCGCCGGCGGTGCGTCCGATGAGGCCAAGAAGCGCCTGCTCCGAGCGTTCGCCCGTGTGCCGCACTTTGACCTCGATCAGGCCGTCCGTCGCCTTGCGACCCACCACGAGCTGGACCGGCCAGCCGATCAGATCGGCGTCGTTGAACTTCACCCCGGGGCGCACGTCGCGGTCATCCAGCACCGCCTCGATCCCTTCACGCCGCAGCCCGGCGTAGAGCTCCTCGGCGATGGCCACGTTGGCGTCGTCGCCGGCCAAGCAAAGGACCGCCACCTCGTAGGGCGCGATCGCGACTGGCCAAATGATGCCACGCTGGTCGTTGCCCTGCTCGATCGCGGCCGAGAGGATGCGGCTGATTCCGATACCGTAGCAGCCCATCTCGAAGGGCTGCTCCTTGCCCGCCTCGTCCAGGAACGTGGCGCGCATCGGCTGGGAGTACTTTGTGCCGAGGTAGAAGACGTGTCCCACTTCGATCCCGCGATGGGTACGCAGCGTACCCGCCCCGTCTGGGCTCGGATCGCCGTCTGTCGCCATGCGCAGGTCCGCCGACTGCAAACCGGCCAGGTCACGTGCCGGCACGACACCACGCAGGTGACGTTGCTTCTCGTTTGCGCCACACACGGCGCTGGTCATCGCCAGCACTTCAGCGTCAACCAAGGCGCGGGTCGCCCCAAGTCCTGCGCCGCCAACGGGACCGAGGTAGCCCACCGGCAGCCCAGTCGCCTTCGCAAACCAAGCCGCTTCGGCGATCTCGAGGACCGCGACCCTCGCCACCTTCTTCACTTTGACGTCATTGACCTCGCGATCGCCACGCACAAACACCAGCAACGGCGCGCCGTCGGCATTGAAAGCCACCGCGCGGATCACGTCTGCCGGGTCACAGCTCATGACTTTGCAGAGGCTGACGATCGTCTTGGTGCCTGGGGTGTCAACGACCTCAAACGGCGCCACGTCGGCGTCAAACACCGCCGGTGCAGGCGCCGCCAGCGCGACGGTCTCGACGTTGGCTGCGTAGTCGGACTTGTCCGAGCTGACGATCCGATCCTCCCCTGAGTCCGCCAGCACCTGAAACTCATGGCTGAGCGTTCCGCCGATGTTGCCGCTATCGGCCTCCACGGGCCGGAAATCCAGGCCGATCCGCGTGAAGATCCGCACGTAGGCCTCAAACATGGCTTGGTAGCTGACGACGGCGCTCGCTTCGTCCGCGTCAAACGAATAGGCGTCCTTCATCACGAACTCTCGACCGCGCATCAGCCCCGCGCGGGGCCTCATCTCGTCGCGGAACTTCGTCTGAATCTGGTAGAGGTTCAGCGGCAGCTGTTTGTGGCTACCGACGTCGCGGCGGACAACGTCCACGATCGCCTCTTCGTGGGTCGGTCCAATGCAGAACTCGCCCCCCTTGCGATCGGTGACCCGCAGCAGCTCCGGCCCGTATTCGTTCCAGCGCCCGCTCTCGTGCCACAGCTCAGCGGGCGTCACGATGGGCAACAGCACCTCTTGCGCGCCGGCCTCCTCGAGCTCTTCACGGACGATGCGCTTCACCTTCTCGAGGCTCCGCACCGCGAGGGGGAGAAAGGAGTAGATACCGGCAGCGGCCTTTCGGATGAAGCCCGCGCGAACCATCAGCGCGTGACTCACCAGCTCCGCGTCTTTGGGTGGTTGCCGTAACGTCGGCATGTGCAGTTTCGACATACGCATGGGGCCTCCTCGAAGGGCTAGCTGTCGTAGAACGGCAACGCGCCCGGCCAGCAAGAACTGACCGGGCGCGCGCGTAGGGAGCGATGTTCCGTCGTAGGATCAGTACTCGTAGGTCATGTGCAGCGCACGCTGGACCTCGATCAGGCTGACGCGGAACTGGTACTCGCTGAACAGGTAGTTGTCCTGCAAAGTCTCCAAGTCCTTGAACTGGCCGAGCACTTTCTGCGCCGCTTCCAGGTTCAGACAACCCGGGTTCAACAGCTCGTCGCTCACGCGCGGTGAGATGTAGACCTTGCCCGACAGCGGGTCAGTGAACTTGCAGACATCCTTGACGTCGTCGGTGTTGATCTCCGAGCTGTGGCCCTGAATGAACACACGGCTCAAGTCCATGTAGCTGCGTTCGAAGCCGCGGCTCAGGAACGACATGCCGTACAGCGCGCCGAGCAAGGGCATCCGGAAGCGACTCGACGGGAACGTCGGGCGCGCGTCCGGGAAAAGCCAGTACTTGCGGCAGCCAGCCTGATCCTTCAGGGGTTTGGTCGAGTCGCACTCTGCAGGACAGGCCTCCTGCGTACCGCCGACCCAGTGGCGGCGCTGCACGATGTCGGCGTTGTCACCACCACCACCGTTGACGACGCACCAGCCAAAGTGCTTGCTCTCCTCAACCGCCCAGCCGCTCATCAAGTTCATGACGCGCTTCGGGAAGAAGTTGAAGAAACCGACGAAATAGCGGCGAATATCCTCGCTCTTCGACGCCTTGACGTAGTAGGGCGGCGTGGGGTCGGTGAGCAACGCGAAGGCCGCGAGCCGATCGTAGAACTGACCACCGCTGACCGGTCGCGTGGTGTAGCCGCTGCCATCCCAACCGGGGTAGAGGCGACGGCCGCCGTCCAGCTCGGTGAAGAGCTGACAGTCACTCTGGCTACCTTCGCGGTCGTCATAGGGCTCGTATCGGTCACGCGTGCTGTTGTAGCAGTAGTAACCCGTCGACGGCCGCGCCAAGATCTGACTGAGGACGTTGAAGGTCTTGGCCGAGGCCAACGCGCCGGACAGGCCGCCGCTGGCGTCGAGATCGTAGCGCTTGCCGAACTTCTTCTCCCACCAGCCGCCCTTGTTGTACTGCGAGTACTGGATGCCCCAGTACTGGAACTGCTTCACCGCGGTGTAGAGGTAGCGCATGACCGTGCCAGCGTACCGGTTGGGGTGGTACGTCACGCTGTCCTGGCCGTAGCCGTAGAAGAACCAGTAGTTCTCGTAGTCATCGAGCGAGTTTCGCGCGATCTCCAGCGTGTCAGCGCCTTCGTCAAACGTCGCGCAGGTCGGCGTGCGGCCGTTGTACTCGTCCGAGCAGAAGCGGTACGGCACCTCGGTGACGCTCACGTCCGTGCAGTACTTCTGCGAACCCAGCAGCTTGCACTGGCGGGTCCCCTCGCAGTCGGTGTCGTTGAGACAGCCCTTGCCCTTCAGCGTCTTCCAGTCGATCGACCGGCGGTCGTACATGTTGGCGACGCCACCGAAGTACTTCGGCAAGGTGGAGTAGTGCAGCTTGCGTGTCAGTTTCAGCATGTCCTGGTTGCCGAGGTGGAAGATCTCAAACGTCGACGCGTCCGTATCGGACGGCTCCGCGAGGTAGTCTCGCATCGCCGGCAGGTCCTTGCTCGGGGCTTTGTCGAGATCCGGCGGCTTGTTGAAGACCTCGACCATGTCGCCGTACGCGAACTTGATCGCGGCGTTGTCGTAGAGGCCCAGTCCGCCGAAGCGCGTGTTGAACTTCGATGTGTAGTCCATGACCGACGCCAGCTGATGCTGACGGATGTGCCCCAGGCTCTGCGCGTTGGTGTCGTTCTGCCACGGGTTGAGGACCTCGCCGTTCTTGTCGAGCTTGAGGGCCCAATATTCAGGGTTGTAGTTGAGCGCGTCTGTCGATGCCTCAAAGTTGTGTCGCAGGCCGAGCGTGTGACCGACCTCGTGCAGCTGCGTGCCCATGTAGATGCGGCTCCAGAGCTCAAGCTTGATGCTCTGACGCAGCGCGTACGCCAGCTCGCGGCCCATCTGCTGCGTCTTGCGGACGGTCGCATCCGAGGAGTCGCTGTACAGCGGGCTCGGCAGGTACTGGTTCGGCTCGGCGAAGGGGCTACCACCTGCGGCGTCATTCACGGCGATACGCAGACGCTGCATGAGGATCTGCGCGGAGCAGTCAACCCACGTCGTCTTGCCGGCGATCTCCTTGCAGAGACGGCCCTTCGCCAAGCCCAAGGACTGGTACTCGTCCTTGGTGGTGCAGTCGCCCTTGTTCGCATCATCGGTGTTCTTGAGCATGTCGGCCCAATCGAAGACTACACCCTCCGCCGCGGCGTAGGCTGTGCAGAACTTAGCGTCGTAGATGCGGCCGTACTCGTACGAGATACCCATCACCGCGCTGTCGGTGAAGCTGTCGAGCATGATGTTCTTCTTCGCGAGGTCCATGTGCACGCGCTCGCGCTCCCGGAACGCGGCGATATGGTTCCAGTTGGCGAGGCTCATGGTGTCGAGCTGGTCGTCGTTCACCGACGATGCGGCGCCCTTGGCGACCCGTGGGTCCTTGAAGAGCGCGTGCACTGCGTGGTCGTCCGCGCCTGCGATGAGCTTGGCGTCGAGGGTCGGGTTGGTCCGCAGAATCGACATCCGCCCCTGGGCCCAGGTACCCGAGTTGTCAGCGAGCGAGAGCCCCTTGTTCTGCAGGTGCTGACGAACGGGCGGGTCGATCATGTCTTTGACATAGGCGATCGCCGCGGCCGTCGACTTCGGACCAGCCTGGCCGTAGCTCTTGAGCTGCTTGGCCTCAGCCAGGTAGATGCGCTCGCTGGAACGCTTGATGTCGTTGAAGTCCTTGACGCCGGCGGTGTACTCGATGGTCCGCATGGCGCGCTCGGCGCCCAGCTTCATCTGGGCGACGTAGGCGTGGGCATAACCAGCCATCAACTCGCCTGTGAGGGGGTCAGCGGCCGACGGACCGTAGCCGTAGAGACCGATCTGAATCGGGTCCGTCACGGCGTGCATCATGGAATAGCGCAGGTCACCAAAGATGCGGCTCTGGTCCATGTGGCGGCAGAACTTCTTGCCCAGCTCGGTGCCGGACCACTCGCCCGTCGGCGAGCCTGCAGCGATGGCAGCCTTCGCGATGGCGTCGGTGTTCTCGCACAGGATGAACATCGGGTGCGCGGGCGAATTGGCTTTAATGCAGGCGTCGTAGTCCTTCTTGTTCGTCTTGGTGCCACAGCCACCCTTGCGGTAGGCCACGACCTCGGTGAAGGGGATCGACCACTGCTTGGCGATGTCCAACGACGCGCCAACCAGCTCGCGCGGGTGGTCGTGGTTCATGTAGTAGACGATGGGCGTCGGGGTCATCTTCGTGTAGTCGAAGTCGCCGGTCCACACCTTCACGCCGGCCTTGTCGGTCTCGTACTTCTTGACGTAGCGATCCCAGATGCGATGGCGCTGTGCGCGGCGCACGGCGTTGCTGAAGGACTTGGTGAACTGCGTATCGTACGTCGGGCGCTCGGTGCGGAAGAAGCCGAACTTCTCCATCTCCACATCGTCCATCTCGCGGGCCACGTATTGCCGATCGGCGCCGGCGCCCGTGCCGAAGTTCGGCACCTCGAGGAAGAACGTACGGACCTTGATCTCCTCGGTGAGGCAGTCGTAGATCGCGCCCGTGTACCAAGGGTAGAAGAAGCAGATCGGGATCTCGCCGAAACCGTTGAGGTAGGTCGAGGGCGCGGTCAGCTGGTAGCGGTTGATGAACGTCAGGTACTTCTGCTTGACGTCGTCGCCGTAGCGCGTGTCAACGCCCATCTCGAAGCGATCGCCCTCGGGTCCGACCTCACCTTCGTAGATCGTCGCGGCCTGCTTGCCCGCGCCGATCATGCCGGTGAGCACGTCGGTCTCGTAGCTCATCGTGGTGCCCGAACCCCAATCAACCCGCATGTAGTCGCGCTTGAACCACTTGCGATCCGAGGTGTTCTCAGACTTGACGTTGTTCTTCTCACCACTCGCGGCGCTGTAGCCAAACGTGATGTCGAAGTGCGAGCTGATCGGGTACGCAAACAACGGCGCGCCGCGGTAGACGTAACGAATCGCTTCGGTCACGCAGGCGCCATGGTGGTCGCTCTCGCCGTCCATCTTCGGGTTGGCGCCGTCCGCGCACCAGCCAGCGCCACACAGCGCTGCGCCGGTCTCCTTGGTGCATCGAACACGCTGGTAGTCCTTGAGGACGGCGTGTTTGATGGTCTTGCCATCTTTGTCGAGCATGGGGGTGTCTGTGTCCCCCTTCATGGCGTAGGCCTCGGAGCCCTGGATGAACTCATACGTACGATAGAAGAGCAGCGCGCCCTCCTGAATCTCGTACACACCGCGACCGGTCGAGCTCATGGAGCCAGGAAAGCCATAGGCCGAGGTGAACTGCGTCCCGACCACAGTGGTACGGACGTAGAACTCCTTGCCAAGCACTTCGCTCTTCTTGATGTAGTTCGGCTGTACGCGGTTGATCTCGTCGAGATCTTGCGCGCAGCCGCCAACGACCGCTGCGGAAACAACGAGCGCTGTGAGGAGCGATGTCAAACGGTAGGCGTGCATTGCCTTTCCTCCGGGAACCTGGGTGCTGTGGTTGGGAAGCTGAGTTGCGATCTTCATCTTGTCACCTCCCCTTAAAGCCCGATGGCGCCGTAGATGCGGTACAGCAAGCGCATGTAGTCGATGACCTCAAGCTCCTGCTTCATCGTGTCCTCAATGGCAGCCTTGTCGGCGCCCTGAGCCACGCTCCACTTCGCCTTGAGGGCGTTCAACTTCGTCAGCACGTAGTACGTCGGGCTGAAGTAGTCCTTGTTGTAGTTCACCCGCGGCGCAACATACGTCTTCTTACCGAAGGGGTCCGTGTACTCGACGACGTCAACCACCTGCGTACCGGTGCCTGCGGCGCCGTCGCACTGACCGAACTGGGCGCAGATGCCGAAGTCGTGCTCGTCTTTGGAACCCTTGATCCACACGGCCACTGAGTCCGTGAAGCTGGGGTCAAAGCCGGCTGGCAGGTTGGCGATGGCCATCCACGCAGCCTGGAGACGAATGCTCAGGTTGTTGATGGACGGCGACACGCGCGGCAGGTTCTGGTTGACCGGCTCGAACGGGTTGCGCGCCTCGTAGTTGAGCTTTCCGTCGGTGCCCGTCTTCACGTAGCCGCCGATCTGCTCGACCGCGCCGGCGGCGATGCCACCGAGCACGACGCTCAGCTCTTTCGGGTAGACCGTGTTGAAGCCAATCGCGGTGCCGCGGAAGAGCGGCAGCTGCTCGCCAACAAAGTCCGAGAGGAAGCCGCCGCTCGAGCTGGTCATGGTCTGCAGCGCAGCCATCTTGTCCCAGTAAGAGCCGATCCACGCCGGGTGCTGGTAGTAGTAGTAGCCCTCACTTGTGGCGAATGTCGTCCAAGGCAGGCGACCTTCACCGAGGTTGATGTTCAGCGCCGAGGCGGTGGCCGGATGGTAGCTGGTGTTGTTGTACATGTTCGTGTCTTTGTCGAACGCGTACGACCCTGGCGATGGCGAGGTCAGCACCTTCGTCAGCTCCTTGAACGCCATCTCCGACGAGTCACGCAGCGCGCGCATGTACATCGGGTGATTGTCGTAGAAGGGGAAGTACGAGTAGACGCGGAAGATGTTGTTGTACACCGCGTAGTACCGCGCCGCCGCACCGATGGGCAGCATGTAGCGGTCCATGATCCGAGCGAAGTAGCCGTACGGGTTGCCGTAGGAGGAGAAGAACAGTCGGTCCCGCTTGAAGGCGTCGAAGATGTAGTATTCCTGCATCTGCTCGGCCGCGTGATAGACGATCTCCTGCATGTGCGCGCCGGTGTCGAAGTAGTAGCACGCCAGCGAACCGCCGCGGTACTCGTCCGAGCAGTACTTGTAGGGCACCTCGAACATGGTGCTGTCGTAGACGCGGCGGCCATACTTGTTCGTGAGTTGCTTCTCAGCGCTGAGCCACTGGCCGGGCACTGCGTCACGCTTGTCGAGGTACTCGGGCTTCATCCAGTTGTTCAAGTACATGAACGGGTGCGTGATGGCGCCGGCGTACTCCCACCCCGAGGTGTCGATGCGCCACGACGACGACTCCGGCGTCTGAGCCGTATTCTTCGCGTATTTGTCGAGTTGGCGACGCATGAAGCTCATGTCCGCGAACACGTCGAGCAGGCGACCGTAGCCGTAGCGAATCGCCGCCTTGTCGTACTTGCCGAGGCCGTGCAGGTCGGCGTTGATCTTCTGGCCGTAGTCCATGATGGACGAGTACTGGTACTCGGTGCGGCGCTTGTCGATCTCGCTTTGGGTCGGCGCAGGACGGGGCATGAACTTCTTCACAGGCCCACGGTTCGTGCTCACTGCCGGCGTGGTACGAAAGCCGCCGGTCTGCACGTTCTGACAGAAGCCCGCGATGCACCCTTCGCCGCCAACGCAGTCGCCGTCGTCGTTGCAGGCGAACTTGGCGCCGCAGGTGCCCTTCACGCAGACGCCACCACCACCACAGGTGTCTTTCTGGTTGGCGGTCGTGCAGTTCTGGAAGAACTCCTCGTCGCCTACGCAATGTCCAACCTGGATGTTGTTCTTGTCGACGCACACACCTGCCGTGGTGTCGCACGCGAGGCCGGTGGGGCAGTTCGCGTCGGACGTGCAGGTCAACTTCTCACACTTCTCACCGAGGGAATCCTCGCAGAGATTGTCAGCCGTCACAGTACCGAACTGGCTGACAATGTCAGCGCAGAGCACCTCTTCCTTCTCACGAATCGTGTAGTAGGGGTCGAAGTAGTTCAGCACGTCGGACGAGGCCGAAAAGTTGTGGCGGAGGCCCATTGTGTGGCCGAGTTCGTGCTCCAGCACGCCGCGGAAGATGGCGTTCTGTAGCGCGATCGTGATGGCGTCGCCCTTGTAGCAGGCAACGTCGCTGATGCCGTCGGGCGTGAACTTGTCTGTAGGCGTCTGGCCGGGCTGGCACTTGAGGCGCTTCGCCATGGCGACGAGGCTCGGGTCCGCGAACTCTGCGAGGTAGATGGCGTTGTAGCCGAGCAGCTGCATGCGCTTGCGCTCATCCTGCTGCTTGCGGGCCCAGATCCAGCCAGCGGGGCTGATCTTGCCGAGCATCTCCGGCGGGATCTGGTCGCCAGGCTGGAGCTTGCCCTCCGACATGACCAGGGCCATCTCGTCGTTGATCATAGCGCGCTCAAGCTTGGTGCCCTTGATACGGTCGATGCGCTTGTGCACCTCGCCCATGTTGAAGAGCGAGCCGTCCTCCTCGAGGCGCTTGCCCAGGAGCTTCGGATCTTCCATGCGGTGCATCTCGGCCATGTCGATCTGCTTCTTGGCGCCGGTCTCAACGCCTCGCGCCAAGTAGCTGAGGTCCATGGTCGCGCGCTGCGCCGCCGTCTTGGTCTCGGTGCCGGCTGGCGCCCCAGGCGTCGCGGTCTGCTCGCCCATGGCGGCGCCCGAGAGGCTCTTGTCGTTGGCGTCCTTGTTCAGCGTCTTCAAGTAGTCGCGGATGTACTGACCGTTGGTGAGCTCGTTGGTGTCGAGGTCGCCGTTGAGCAGATCAACTAAGTCCCGACCCCACTGGCCGTAGCTGATGATCGGCGCGCCGTAGATGTGCGCGACGCCCCAGAACAGCTCGCCGGTGTCCGGGTCAGCCGACGACGGGCCGTAGCCGAGCGGCGACGACGCGTGTGGGTTCGTGACCCAGTAGATGTAGTTGTAGCGCGTGTCGCCGAGCACTTTCTGCTGCTCCGGCTTCACGACGAACTTCTCGCAGGGGTTGAACTCTTTGCCGTCTGCGTCCTTCGTCCAGTAACGGCAGTCGTTGAGCGCCGTGGACTTGCCCTTCTCCTGGTCGGTGCAGTTGCCACCGCTGTAGGTGTTCGTGCAGAGCACCCACGCGTAGCCCATTGTCTTCTTGATGTTGAGCCGTTCGGCGCGGTCGTCGTCCGTCAGGCGCTGCTTCCAGCCAGTACACTGCCCAACGCCGTTAACATCCATGCAGGTCACATCGGTGCGGCTGCCGGCCTTGACGAGCACGGGCTGCCAAGTGGTGCCCGTGTGATAGATGAACTCGGAGACGTCGCCGTACTTGAGCGCTTCCTTGGCGCGGACGCCGTTCATACCTGCGTCAGCCTCAGGACCGACGCTGAATGTCACCGCGCCGTTCTTGCCGGACGCGCCATCGGTCGCGGCGCCGTGGAAGATGCGGATGCCACTCTGCGAGAGCTTTGCGCTCACGAGCGCGACACGATCGCCGCCGTAGTAGACGACAAAATGCGTCTGATTCGCCGCAATATCCGCGTTCGCTAGGGTCGCGGTCTCGCTGCCCGACTTGACCTCGATGGTCAGGCGGGCCGTGAGGCTCGCCTTCGGGATGATCGCCGACTTTGCCTGGGCATCGATCGTGCCAACCTTGAACTCAACACCAGCGACGCTGGCGGCTCCGACTTTGAATGTTGCAGCCGACGTGTTGGGCGAAGCGTTGACGAACATCACGAGGGCGCCGCCCTGGAGACCAGCGCCGCCGTTCAACTTCTCGCGAGTGGTGGCGTCGTCCTGAGCGACGATGAATCCCTTCGCGGTGGCCACTGCGAGGGCGTTGACCTCTTCACGTGCGGGCACCTCAATGGTCGCTAGAGCGTGGCCGCTGCAGTCAGCGCTGGTGGCGCAAAAGCGCTGGCCGAAGCGGGCGCCGCTGGCCGTAAAGGAGCTGACTTTGTCGTCCTTCTTCCACTTGTCTTCCCAGAAGAACAGCCACGAGATCGTGTCGCGAAACGCGTCGTCCCAGTTGTCAGCGACGATGTAGAGCTCTTTCCAGTTGTGCTTCGGGTGACCGTCGCTGATGTGGAAGATGATAGGGCGAATGCCACGCTCGCGGTATGGGATCGACGTGCTGACGGCGCAGTAGCCCTTTGTGAACCAGTCGCTCTGGTGACACAGCGCGGGACGCTCGCAGTCAAAGTTGCCGATGCAGGCCTTTGCGCTCGCTTCGGCGACGACCTCGCCCTTCGCGTCGACGGGCTGCCAGGTCTTCGACTTCTGCCACAGGTTCCAAATCTGGGCTTTGTAGTCCTGACCGGTGTACGTGAGGCCATACTCTTCATCGTAGGTGTGGCGAGTCGACAAGAAGAAGCCGAACTTCTCAGCGTCGGGATTATCGTGGTAGTCGCGGACCTCAAAGTCGTTGACATGTTTCGTGTCGACGCGGCGATACGACACCCGCACCTCGAAGGCGGCGCCGGAGCAGTCGCCAGCGGCGAGGCTGTAGGTCGAGCAGGCGCCGGTCGACATGGGCTGGCCAAACAGACGACGGGAGTACTGGAAGTACCCCTTCTCCATCCGGAAGTGCGAGGGATCTTCCTCGGCATGCTCTTGGACGTAGTAGTCAGCCTCCGAGTAGTGCATGGACCCCTGCGGGAACATGAGGTTCATCACCGGGTTGTGCATCCAGTCAACCCGCATGTGCTTGCGCTTCCACCACGGGTTGTCTGTCGTGTTTTCAACCAAGGCGTTAGACTGCGCGCCAGTGCCGGTGCTGTAGTCGCGGATGATATCGAAGTGGCTTGTGATCGGGAAAGTCGCCACTGGATTGCCGACCAGGAGGTCGACAAACTTGTCCTCCTCACCCTTCACCCAGTAGGTCCGGATCTTGCGTCGGTGCCACTTGGAGTCGCCGTCTTTCACGGTCTCGGTG
>ERZ889078.2647-NODE-2647-length-12523-cov-5.562560_pt1 | contig 12523 bp, 11 predicted proteins | sample MGYA00521266_ERZ889078 | MGnify/ENA primary metagenome ERZ889078 (study PRJEB32303, sample SAMEA104408618) | aquatic metagenome | biome: Brackish water; feature: Pelagic; material: water | place: Baltic Sea | collected 2014-06-16T06:34:00 | depth 76,534 m ... | reverse complement strand
TTGCCGCGCCCGCCTTTCTCACGCATATGCTTGCGTTTGAAGCCGCGTGGACTGAGGGCTTGGGCGCAACGGGTGCGGTATCTGCGCAAGCCGCGGCCGAAGCAGGGGCCGTAATTGCAGCCTACAGCCCTGATTTTGAGGTGCTTTCCCTGGGCGCTGATCGTGATGGCCTTGCCGTTCCTACGCTGGTTGACGGGCTGCGCGCGGGCCTGCCAAAGGCAGTGGCGGCGGCGATCCATTCCGGCGCGACAAGCCAGGACGTGATTGACACGGCGATGGTGTTGGCTTTGCGCGATGTGTCCGGAATTTTGGTGCAGCGGCTTGCAGCGGTCTTGGCGGGGCTGGATGGCCTGACCGCCCGTTTTGGCGCGGGTCAGATGATGGGGCGCACCCGGATGCAGGCGGCACTGCCTATTCCGGTGGCGGCGCGGATTGACACGTGGCGCAGGCCTTTGAGCGAGCATGCCGCCGCCTTGCCACGGCTTAGAGTGCGGGTTGAGGTGGCGCAGATTGGCGGGCCGGTGGGGCTTGGTGACGCGCCGCCCGGTGTCGCGGCAGGTGTCGCGCAGCGCCTTGGCCTTGGCTCCGCCCCGGTCTGGCATGCCGACCGCGCGCGCATGGTGGAATATGGGCATTGGCTGGTTTTGCTCACGGGCAGCTTGGGCAAGTTTGGTCAAGACATCGCCCTGATGGCGCAGCAAGGCGTGGAGGAAGTGGCGTTAAGCGGCGCGGGTGGCAGTTCCGCCATGCCGCATAAACAAAACCCGATTTTGGCGGAAACGCTGGTTACTTTGGCACGCTTTACGGCCGGGCAGCAGGGCGTTTTGGCCCAAGCCATGCTGCATGAGCAAGAACGCTCCGGCTCCGCCTGGGCGCTGGAATGGATGGTGCTGCCCGCGATGTGCGAGGCCGCAGGGGCCGCATTGCGCCACGCCGGGCATTTGACGACGCAGATCACACGGCTGGGACCAGCGGCCTAGGCCGCGCGCAGGCCCAAGATCGCGCGCGCCTCTTGCCAAGTGGCGACGGGGCGCTCGTATTTGCCGCAAATCTCCACCAACCGTGCGACCAATGCCGCGTTGGAGGGGGCAAGCCGGGCCTTGTCCAGCCGCATGTTATCTTCCAGCCCCGTGCGCGCATGCCCGCCCGAAGACACAGCCCATTCATTCAGCACAATCTGGTTTGCCCCAATGCCAGCCGCGCACCAAGGCGCATCTGCGCCAAACAGGCGGTGAACAGTTTTAATATAGAAATCAAATACATACATGTCTACTGGCATGGCGTTTTTCACACCCATAACGAATTGGACGTAAGGAAGTTCTTTGATCTGACCCTTGTCCCACATCTCTTTGGCTTTGAAGATATGCGACAGATCGAAGGCCTCGATCTCGGGCTTCACATCATATTTCACCATCTCAAAGGCCAGCCAATCCACCAGCTCTGGCGGGTTTTCATAGACGCGGGTTGGAAAGTTGTTGGAGCCGACGGAAAGCGAGGCCATATCGGGCCGAAGCGGCAGCATCCCCCCCCGCGCCTGCCCCGCGCCTGAGCGCCCGCCGGTGGAAAGCTGCACGATCATGCCCGGACAATGCTTTTCCAGCCCTTCTTTGAGGGCCGCAAATTTTTCGGGGTCGGACGAGGTCGTCTCATCGTCATTGCGGACGTGGCAATGGGCAATGCTCGCCCCGGCCTCAAAGGCGGCATGGGTGGATTCGATCTGTTCCGCAACGGTTATGGGGACGGCGGGATTATCGGATTTGCGTGGCACCGAACCGGTGATCGCGACGCAGATGATGCAAGGGGTGGTCATATCTGGCCTTTCAGATGTCAAAAAAAACTGTCTCATCCTCGCCTTGGATGCGGATATCAAAGCGATAGACGGGCAGGCCATCACGCAAGGAACGCACCGCTATCAGGGTTTGGCGGCGGCGTTCCCATTCGATCAGGTTGATCACCGGGTCGGCGGCATTGGCGGCGGCCTCATCGCTGAAATACATCCGCGTGTTCAGCCCGATATTGATGCCGCGCGCCACGATCCACAGGTTTATATGCGGGGCCTGCATCTTGCCGCCGCGCCCTTTGAGCGGGCCGGGCTTGACCGTATCAAACCCCCATTCGCCGGTATCGAAATCGGTGATGATCCGGCCCCAGCCACGAAAGCCCTCTTCCACAGCACCACCACCTTCAGGGTGGGCGTAATGGCCTGCCGCATTGGCCTGCCATGCCTCCAACAGCACATCCTTGATCGGGCTTCCGGTGCCATCACTCACCACGCCCTCAATGCGGATGCGTTCGCCCGCAGCCTTTGGCCCGGCAATATCCCAGCCCAGTTCCTGATCGTATATATTGAACCCAGCCGCGCCGGGGGCCAGCCCGATATGCACGTAAGGCCCTGCAGTTTGCGAGGCGCTTTCTTTCAGGTAATCCAACCGCTGTGTCATCTCAATTTCCCTCCAGCCGGTTCTCAAACAGGGTCGAGCGGCGGCCGCGCAACACGATATCAAAACGATAGGCGATACTATCGAGCGGGATGGTCGCATTCATGTCCAGCCGCGCGATTAACTGCTGTATCGCCTCCGGGTCCGGGATGGTTTGCACGATGGGGCATAGCGGGATCAGCGGGTCGCCCTCAAAATAAAGCTGGGTAATAAGTCGTTGGCTGAAGGACGCGCCAAAGACCGAGACATGGATATGCGCGGGCCGCCAGTTGTTGACATTGTTGCGCCAAGGGTAGGCCCCCGGTTTCACCGTGCGAAAGAAATAATAGCCATTCTCATCGGTAATGGTCCGCCCGCAGCCGCCGAAATTGGGGTCCAGCGCGCCAAGGTAGGTGTCTTTCTTGTGCCGATAACGGCCTGAGGCATTGGCCTGCCACACCTCAACCAATGTGTTTGGCACGGGGCGCGCATTTTCATCCAACACGCGGCCATGCACGATGATGCGCTCACCAATCGGGTCGCCGCCATGGGCGTAGTTTTTCAGCAGGTCATTGTCGATGGGTGCAATATCACCATGGCCAAAGGTCGGGCCAGTGATCTCACTGATCGTTTGCTCAAGGCTCAGAAGTGCAAAGCGGGGTGAGCGCGCGACACTGGTTTTATAGCCGGGGGTCAGGGCCGGGGGCTGGCGATTGCGGTCGCGCTGATAGTATTCGGCGGGTATCATCTCTCAGCCTCCATCTCGGCATAGGTCTGTTTGGCCAGTTTGATCGCATGATTGGCTTTTGGCACGCCCGCGTAAACCGCCACATGCATTAAAGCCTGCATTACATCTTGTGCCGAGGCCCCGGTATTGGTGCAAGCGCGGATATGCATGGGGATTTCCTCAAAATTCCCGGTTGCGGCCAGCAAGGCCAGCGTCAGCATTGAGCGTTCGCGGCGGCTGATGGTGTCATCGGCCCAAAGCGTACCCCAGGCGGTTTCGGTGATGAGGGTTTGAAACGGCGCGTCAAATTCGGTCTTGGCAGCCTCGGCGCGGTCAACATGGGCATCACCCAAAACCGCGCGGCGCACCGCCATACCCGCAGAGAGGCGATCAGACATGGGCATGTTCCTTCAAAAACGGCGAGAGGATTGCGGCAAAGGCCTCGGGGGCCTCGACACAGGGCAGATGGCCCGCATTGGGGATGGTGTGGCAGGTGGCGCCGGGGATCAGCGCCAGGGTTGCGGCCACCAGATCAGGCGGGCTTGCGCCATCTTCCGCCCCGGCAATGCCCAGCGTGGGCAGGCGCAAGGCGGCGGTGCTTTGCGTCAGGTCCGCCGCCGCAATGGCGGCGCAGGTGCCCAGATAACCCATCTGCGGCACGCGGCTCAGCATGGCGCGCCACAGCGACAATTCGGGGCTTGCCCGAAATGCGGGGGCAAACCAACGCTCCATAACCGCATCCGCGATTGAGGCCATGCCCCCCGCCTCGATCGCCGCAATCCGGGCGGCCCAAGTTTCTGGCGTGCCCATTTTGGCGGCGCTGTTCGACAGCACCAGCGCACGGATCAGATCGGGGCGGCGGGCGGCAAGCCCCTGCCCGATGATCCCGCCAACGGAAAGCCCCACAAAGATGACAGAGCGAAGGCCCAAGCCATCCAGCAAAGCCTCAACATCGCTGATCAGGTCGTCCATCGCATAGGGGCCGGGTGGGCAATCGCTTAACCCATGGCCACGCAGATCAAAGCGGATGAACCGCAGCCCCGCTGGCAAAAGCGGCAGCACCGCCTCCCAAAGCCGCAGATCGGTGCCAAGTGAATTGGCGAAAACGACGGGAACGCCGTTTGGGTCGCCATCTTCGCGCCAATGCAGGCGCAATCCGTTCGCTTCAATAATACGCATCAATAGGGCAACCCCACATAGTTTTCCGCCATCGCCTTTTGCGCGGCACTGCTGGAACGCAAATACTCCAGCTCCGCCACCTGTATCCTCAGATCAAACTCGGACTGGTCAGGATAGCGGTGCATCAGACTGGAAAACCACCAGCTAAACCGCTCAGCTTTCCAGACCCGTGCGAGCGCCTTTTCGGAATAGCTGTCGATGCCCGCAGCATCGCCTTTCTCATAAAACTGCCGCAAGCCGTTAAAGAGGTAATGCACATCTGACGCTGCGGTATTAAGCCCCTTGGCCCCGGTCGGCGGCACGATATGCGCCGCATCCCCGCATAAAAACAGCCGCCCCCAGCGCATCGGCTCTGTCACGAAAGACCGCAGGGGTGCGATGGATTTCTCAATACTCGGCCCGGTCACCAGTTTTGCGGCCTGATCGGCAGGGATGCGGCGCTTTAGCTCCTGCCAGAAGGCCTCATCGGTCCAATCCTCGGGTTTATCGGAAAGGGAGCACTGGATGTAATAGCGGCTCAGGTTGTCATTGCGCATGGAACACAGCGCAAAACCGCGCGGCGAATTGGCATAGATCAATTCAGGGTTCACGGGTGACGTGCGCGACAAAACACCAAGCCAGCCAAAGGGATAGAGCTTTTCATATTCACATCGCACATCCAGCGGAATGGCTTGCCGGCTGACGCCATGAAAACCATCACAGCCCGCGATAAAGTCGCAGTTCAGCCGCCGTGCCTGCCCATCGACCCGGTAGGTGACATAGGGCGCGCCGCTTTCGGCACCGTGGATTTCCACATCCTCGACGTTGAAGTCGATCTTGCCACCCGCCGCCTCGCGCGCCTCATAAAGGTCGCGCGTCACTTCGGTTTGGCCATAGACCATCACGGAATGGCCCGTGTGTTCGGCAAAATCCACGCGGAACATCTGGTCGCCATAAGAAATCAGCGTACCGTCATGAATAAAGCCTTCGCGCTCCATCCGATCAGCCACGCCTGCCTCGCGCAAAAGATCCACCAGCCCACGCTCCAACACACCGGCGCGGATGCGCGACAGCACGTAATCCTTGGTCTTTCGTTCCAATACAACGCTGTCGATGCCGCGGGTGTAAAGGAGTTGCGAGAGCAGCAAGCCCGATGGCCCGCCCCCGATAATCGCAACCTGTGTTTTCATGCCAGCCCCCCCAAATGCGCTCACACTGGTTTACCCCCTATGAAATAGATATGTAAAATGACATGTTTGGCGGCTTAGTTGCTAAAATTGGAAAGTGTATGGATCGGCGCATCAAGTTTCGACATCTTGAGGCCTTTGTTGGCATCAGCCGCGCGGGCAGCCTGAAACAGGCAGCAATGCAGTTGAACCTGACCCAACCCGCCATATCCAAAACCCTGCGCGAGTTGGAAGATTTCCTTGGTGCCCGCCTCATGGCGCGTGATCGCAGCGGAGTGGCCCTGACCCCACAAGGCGAAGTGTTCTTGCAATTTGCCCAGCAAAGCCTTGCCGCATTGCAACATGGGCTGACCAGCCTTGCCAGTCTTGGCACCGCTGCGGCAGGGCATGTGAGTATCGGTGCGCTGCCGAGTGTGGCTGCAAAGCTGCTTCCTGCCGCTGTCAGTCATTTTCGGGCCCTCGCCCCCGGTGCCGTTATTCAGGTCGAGGAAGGCCCGCATAGCCATTTGGTGGAGCGTCTGCGCAGCGGCGCGCTGGATCTTGTCGTCGGGCGCTTGGGGCGGCCAGAGGCGATGACAGGGCTTTCCTTCACCCAGCTTTATTCAGAACATGTCGTCGTTGTGGTCAGCCCCGATCACCCATTGGCGGGCAAAGGCCGTCTGACAGACATCTCGGCGTATACTGTGCTCTATCCGCCACCCAATGCCGCGATCCGCCCGCTTGTGGACCGCATGATGATCGCACAGGGCATTGCCCAGTTCCCGGACCGGATCGAAAGCGCCTCGGGGGCGTTTGGCCGCGCGATGACGCTGGGGCCGATACGCGCCGTCTGGATCATCAGCCACGGTGTTGTGGAGGCCGATATTGCCGCCGGGCGGTTAGTACCGCTGGCCATTGAAACCGCCATTACCGCAGGCCCCGTTGGCATCATGGCGCGCGCCGAGGAAGACCCAAGCCCCACGACCCGCCTGTTTCGCCATGCCTTGATTGAGGCGCAGAACGACGGTTCATAAAGAAGCGCCCCGTCCCGCAGGGACAAAGGCGCGCTTATCGATATCGTCACAGAATGAACGCGGCCAAGGGGGCCGCGTTCATGCTTTGCAAAAGATCAGGCCAGATCAAACCGATCAAGGTTCATCACTTTGGTCCATGCCGCGACGAAATCGTTCACAAAGGCGGCTTGGTTGCCCTCACAGGCGTAAACCTCGGCAATGGCCCGCAGTTGCGAATTTGAGCCGAAAACAAGATCCGCCCGCGTGCCAGTCCATTTCACCTTGCCGGTGGTGCTGTCGCGGCCGTCATACACGCCTGCTGTATCCGATTTGGGCATCCAAACGGTGTGCATGTCCAGAATGTTGACAAAGAAATCTGTCGTCAACGACCCTGGCCGATCTGTCAGCGCACCATGCTTCACGCCGCCCGAATTGGCGTTCAGCGCGCGCATGCCGCCCACCAGCACCGTCATTTCAGGCGCGGTCAACGTCAGCAACTGCGCGCGATCGACAAGCATTGCCTCTGCCGGAACCGTGTAATCGCCCTTGAGGTAGTTGCGGAACCCATCGGCAATCGGCTCCATCACCGCAAAGCTTTCCGCATCGGTTTGTGCGGCGCTTGCGTCCGCCCGGCCCGGTGTGAAAGGCACCGTCACCGCATGCCCGGCTGCTTTTGCGGCGGCTTCCACCGCAGCCGAACCGCCCAGCACGATCAGATCGGCCAAGGACACTTTCTTGCCGCCCGCGTTGAACGCGGCCTGAATGCCTTCCAACACCTGCAAAATACGCGCCAATTGCGCGGGCTGGTTCACGTCCCAATCCTTTTGCGGCGCAAGACGGATGCGTGCGCCATTGGCCCCGCCCCGCTTGTCCGAGCCACGGAAGCTGGAGGCCGAGGCCCAGGCCGTCTGCACCAACTCGGAAATCGTCAGCCCCGAGGCAAGGATTTTGGCCTTCAGTTCCGCAATGTCGCGGGCATCAACCAGCGGATGATCGGCGGTCGGCACCGGGTCTTGCCAGATCAACACTTCCGCCGGAACTTCCGACCCAAGATAAAGCTGGCGCGGCCCCATATCGCGGTGGGTCAATTTGAACCAAGCACGGGCAAAGGCATCGGCAAACTCTGCCGGATTGGCATGGAAACGGCGCGAGATCGGCTCATAGATCGGGTCCATCCGCAGCGCCATATCCGCAGTGGTCATCATGGGGCGGTGCTTTTTGGTCGGGTCATGCGCATCGACGACCATGTGTTCATCCGCGACATCTTTCGCCGCCCACTGCTGGGCGCCTGCCGGGGATTTCACCAATTCCCACTCATAGCCAAAGAGCACGTCGAAATAGCCCATGTCCCATTTGGTCGGGTTTGGCTTCCACGCGCCTTCAATCCCCGAGGTAATGGCGTCATAGCCCTTGCCCGAACCATGGGTAGACAACCAGCCAAAGCCCATCGCCTCCATCGGTGCGGCTTCCGGCTCCGGTCCGACCTTGTCGGCGGGACCATTGCCATGCGCCTTGCCAAAGGTATGGCCACCGGCAACGAGGGCAACGGTTTCCTCATCATTCATCGCCATCCGCCCAAAGGTTTCGCGAACATCGCGGCCCGATGCGACCGGGTCCGGGTTGCCATCCGGCCCTTCGGGGTTGACGTAAATCAGACCCATCTGCACGGCGGCCAAAGGCGTTTCCAGATTGCGCTCACCGGAATAGCGGCTGTCTTTCTTGTCAGACGTGGCCAGCCACTCGGCCTCGGCGCCCCAATAAATATCTTCCTCCGGCTCCCAAACATCGGCGCGACCGCCGCCAAAGCCAAAGGTTTTGAAACCCATGGATTCCAGCGCGCAGTTGCCCGCAAGGATCATCAGGTCGGCCCATGAAATCTGATTGCCGTATTTTTGCTTGATCGGCCAAAGCAGGCGGCGGGCCTTGTCGAGGTTGCCGTTATCCGGCCAGGAATTCAGCGGCGCAAAGCGCTGCGTCCCGGTCGAGGCCCCGCCCCGGCCATCCGCCGTGCGGTAAGTGCCGGCGCTGTGCCATGCCATGCGAATGAACAGCGGGCCGTAATGGCCATAATCGGCGGGCCACCAGTCCTGACTGTCGGTCATCAGCGCATAAAGGTCTTTTTTCAGTGCCGCGAGGTCCAGCGTCTTGAACGCTTCCGCATAATTGAACGCAGGCCCCATCGGGTTCGACAAGGCGGAATGCTGATGCAAAATTTTCAGGTTCAACTGGTTCGGCCACCATTCGCGGTTTGACCGCGTGGTGTTTGTTGCCGCGCCATGCATGACCGGACATTTTCCACCGGCTCCACTATCATTTCCGTCCATAATCTTCTCCTTTATTTGATGTCCATTTGTCGGGCAAAGAAGCCGCCATCCGCGTCTTTTCATCAAAAGCATGAAGCCCAATGGTTTTAGGGCGAATCGAGATGGCAACCGCGCAAATTGCACCGCTTGACAGCACTCTAGCAAAACCACACCATTAGTTTAAGTTGTATCTCCTGATAGGGGTTATAAGTTTAGATTATGAATAACTTGACCATCAAACAGATGCGCTATTTTGAGGCTTTGGCCCGGCACGGCCATTTTGGCCGCGCGGCGGATGCTTGCGCCATCTCGCAGCCCGCACTCTCCATGCAAATCAAGGAGTTGGAAACCTCCCTCGCCGTCGACATCTTTGAGCGTGGCGCGCGGCAGGCCCGACTGACTCATTTCGGCGAGGAGTTCGCCTTGCGCGTGCGCGAAATTCTGCGCGCGGTGGATGAGTTGGGCGATTTGGCCCGCGCATCACAAAATCGGCTGGTAGGGAGGTTACGCATTGGGGTTATTCCAACGATTGCGCCTTATTTGCTGCCCACGATCATCGGCAACCTGACCCGGATGAATGCCGGTCTTGATATTCACATCCGCGAAACCGTCACGCCTAAACTGTTACAGGAATTGGCTGAAGGCAGGCTCGACACGGCGATTGTCGCACTGCCCGTCTCAGAGGCGTCCTTGACCGAAGTCGCGCTATTCTCCGAGGAATTTGTGCTGGTGCGCCCCGGCGCGGATGCAGGCAAGCCCGTTCCCAACCGAGAGATGCTGCGCGAAATGCGGCTTTTGTTGCTGGAAGAAGGCCATTGCTTTCGCGATCAGGCGCTGTCCTTTTGCAAGATGCGATCCGCCCTGCCCCGTGAATTGCTCGACGGCAGTTCGCTGACCACATTGGTGCAAATGGTAGGGGCCGGAATCGGCGTGACCTTGATTCCCGAAATGGCGGTTGCAGTCGAAACCCGCTCTGCCTCTGTCTCGATTTCCCGGTTCAGCGCGCCGAAACCATCACGGACAATCGGGATGATCTGGCGCAAGGCCAGCCCCTTGGGCAAGCAGCTATCCCAGATCGCCGATATCGTGCGACAATCGGCTGAAACGCTTCGCATACCCGGCGCGCTCGATCATGCCGCCGGCCTAGGATGATATGAGAGCCGAAGATGTGACCGATACGCTGGACTTGGCGCTGCAGGCGTCAGGTTGTGATCAGGTTCATGTTGTCCACAAGCCGCGCCTGCCCTGTCTCGCTGACCCTGCTTCTTGCAGCGGTGCTGATTTTCCTTTCGAAAACGTCAATTTGGGCGCAACTTATGCAGCGAAAGGGGGGGGCATGACCATTCATCTCGGGCTTATCGGCGACAATATCGCAGCCTCACAATCGCCGCGGCTGCATCGTTTGGCAGGCAAACAGAACAGCCAGACAGTGATATATGACCGCTTGGTGCCAAAAGAGCTTAGCCAGAACTTTGACACGGTTTTCGCCCACGCGGCGGCAGGCGGGTTTCAAGGTGTCAACATAACATACCCCTACAAAGAGATAGCCACCGCCAAAGTGATGATAGATGACCCTTTGGTGCGCGCAATCGGGGCGGTCAATACGGTCTTGTTTGACAAGGGCGGTCCGCATGGCTTTAACACTGATTACTCCGGCTTCATCACTGCCTATAGGCGGGTGCGCGGGGCCGCCCGCCCCGGCCCCTGCTTGATGATTGGTGCAGGGGGCGTGGGGCGCGCGGTTGCCTTTGGTCTCATTGCTCTGGGCGTTTCAGACTTGCGTATCGCGGACCGTGACTTGGGCAAAGCCGAAGCGCTAGCCAAGGCGCTCATCGCGGCGGCCCCGACCCTGTCGGTGCATATCGGGGTGGAGGCTGCAGCCCTTTGCACGGGCAGCCACGGATTGATCAACTGCACACCTGTCGGGATGGTTGGCTATGGCGGCACACCGCTTGCGCGCACGGCAATGGTCGGGGCGAAATGGGCGTTCGACGCGGTTTACACCCCCGTGGATACCGAATTTCTCAACGATGCCAGCGCCGAAGGGCTACAAGTGATTTCCGGGTATGAACTTTTCATCAGTCAAGGCGTGGACGCGTGGCACATCTTTACCGGCCTGCCGCTGGATTATGACCGCCTTCGCGCTGACCTTTTAAAACCGGAGTAGGCCGTGCCCCCCCCTATCGCCACCGGATCAAGAGCCGCTTTGCGTGTCTCAAGGGCCGGCGGAGGGTCGCAACCCGCTATGACCGATATCCGAAGGCATTTCTGCCCGCCTACGCCCTCGCAGCCGTCGTCATGTTCTGGCTATGGGTCCTGACCCTGGGTTTGCGGGCAAACCATTGCGACATTACATGCCCAGACGAAAGACCGAAAAGCTTGCGCCAGAACCCTTTAATCGACCCCAAAAAGATCGCGGGTAAAGATTTTCTCAGCCACATCGGTCAGGTCAGGCGTGGCACGGTTGGCCACGATAATATCGGCCTGCGCCTTGAAGGCCGCCAGATCATGCAGCACGGCAGAGCCGAAAAAGCTGGTCTCGGCCATGGAGGGTTCATAGACGATCACCTCCACCCCCTTGGCCTTCAGCCGCTTCATGATGCCCTGAACCGAGCTTTGGCGGAAATTGTCAGACCCGGCCTTCATCACCAAACGGTAAATGCCCACCGAGCGCGGTTTGCGCGCCAATATCTGATCTGCGATGAAATCCTTGCGGGTGTGATTCGCCTCCACGATTGCGCTGATTAGTTTTTGCGGCACTTGGCTGTAATTGGCCAACAGCTGCTTGCTATCCTTGGGCAGGCAATAACCGCCATAGCCAAAAGATGGGTTGTTGTAATGCAGGCCGATGCGTGGATCGAGACCGATACCCTCAATAATTTGCCGGGTGCCAAGCCCATGCGTCAGCGCGTAGCTGTCCAACTCATTAAAGAAGGCGACGCGCATGGCGAGATAGGTATTGGCAAACAACTTAATTGCCTCGGCCTCTTCAGGGTCGGTCAGCAGGATAGGCGCGTCATTTTTTATCGCCCCTTGCAACAATAGATTGGCAAAGACCTGCGCCCTGTCAGATCGTTCGCCCACCACAATGCGCGAAGGGTGAAGGTTATCATAAAGCGCGCGGCCTTCGCGCAGAAACTCCGGGCTGAAAACAAGCTGCGTGGTGCCAAGCCGGGCGGACAGCTCGGCGGTAAAGCCCACGGGCACGGTGGATTTGATGATAATCGTGGCACAAGGCGCCATCGCCATAACATCCCGCACCACAGTCTCGACACTGGAGGTGTCAAAAAAATTCGCGTCGGGGTCGTAATTGGTCGGGGTGGCAATGATGACAAAATCAGGTTCAGCATAGGCTTCATCCGGGTCGGAGGTGGCGCGCAGTTCGAGTGCAGCGTTTTGCAGAAAATCTGTCATTTCCGCATCGAGGATCGGGTTTCTCCGGGCATTCAAATCCGCCACCCGGCCCGCGTCAATATCCAGCGCAGTGACGCTATTGTGTTGCGCCAGCAAAACCGCGTTGGACAGGCCCACATAGCCAATCCCAACAACTGTGATCTTATAGCCCGACATCCACTGAAACCTTTTATGCCCCTGAAACCAAAGCAGAGCCTAGTACTTCGGCCAGGGTAGGAAAATGGCAAAGTTTAGGCTATACCATGGAGAGTTCATTCCTCATGCGGTTTCATCCCGCATTTCCCAAGTAATCCGGTGATTTAGCTGTCGTGACCATGGTATTTCT
>ERZ889078.2646-NODE-2646-length-12523-cov-9.933269_pt1 | contig 12523 bp, 8 predicted proteins | sample MGYA00521266_ERZ889078 | MGnify/ENA primary metagenome ERZ889078 (study PRJEB32303, sample SAMEA104408618) | aquatic metagenome | biome: Brackish water; feature: Pelagic; material: water | place: Baltic Sea | collected 2014-06-16T06:34:00 | depth 76,534 m ... | reverse complement strand
GAGATCATTTCAAAACCGCACACCCTTCATACCAGTGCAAAACTCTGGTATAATTTTTCTGCAGATGCGATGATCGGCGAGGATATCATGACTGAAAAAGGCGGAATCGTCAGGGACCGTGCAACAAGTATTGCTGTGTGGCTGCAATCAGCTATATCCCAGCCATCAGAGTGAAAAACGATTAGTAATTTACATTGCGTCCCGTTCAGGCATGGGTACAATATCGGATTGTACATTGAAAAGAAAGAACCGGAATCCATATGAGTGTTAATGCCTTACTGTTACTCACACCCGTTGATGGATTTTGTCAGGGCAGGCCATGGAGGATACGTCTGGCAGATTTTACCTGTTGATGCAGTGGATGACGAATCTTTATTCACCGGATACTGCGTTGAGTATTTCGGGTTGTTCGATCACGGAGAGCAGAAATGATTCAAGAAAATCATTCGTCAGTTTCTGGTACCCCGCAAACACACCCAATCAGGAAAATAGAATCGTTGGTAGGATGGACACTATAAACAGCATAAAATGGAGAATTACACATGAAATCTACAAAAGAACTATTAAAAGTAATCGGGAAACACAAACCCGGGGGAATTGGATTAAACCAAACGCCTCCTCCGGTACGGAGTATTATGGACGTGTTTCAAATCCCGAGACCGCTAGTAACTGAGCTCTTTCCGGGAGGGAAGAAGAAGATTAATCTCAAGAATTTATTACCGAAGAAGTAGTACAGCAAACCCCCTGTTCTGGTAGCAGGGGGGAAGCCAAATGTTTAAAAGCGATCTTCCGGGACTAGCTTACAGGATAGAAATTAGGTTGTGACCTGGCCTTTCAACCAAATTTTTAAACCTGGATAAAAGCCGATTCGTTTTCTGACAGAAAAACGGTCTCTGATATATTTTTTAGGAATTTTTGAAAAGTGCTATATGGTTTATACTATTGCAAACAAACCAATCGGTACAACTATTAGCCTTAACATGATTCCCCTATCGAGAAAATGAAAAGGTGTTGTTATTAGGATTTTTAATTTTGACAGTGCTAGATAATTAGTGAATTTTCAAGTTTCACCAATATCTCACTTGTACATTGTTCCACTGTCATAATATCCGTTTCAACGGTGACCTCAGGATGTTTCGGTGGTTCATATGGAGATGACACACCAGTGAACTCTGCAATTTCGCCACTTTCAGCTTTGAGGTACAAACCTTTGGGATCCCGTCGTTTACAAACATCCAGATCACATTTAATGTATATTTCAAAATAACTTGCATCGGGAAGGATTGACCGAATGAACTGCCTATCCTTTTCAAAAGGAGATATAAATGTACACACGACAATATTTCCCTGTTGGAAAAATAATTTCGCTGTTTCGCTGACACGACGAATATTCTCAGTTCGGTCTGTATTCGAAAAACCCAAATCACCACAGAGACCATGCCTTACATTATCACCATCCAAAAGCATAACCTGGCAATTTTTCTCAAATAATTTCTCTACCAATGACCGTGCAATGGTTGATTTTCCCGATCCGGAATATCCTGTTAACCAAATCACAGCAGCTTTATGGCCATTGAGTGCTTTCCACTTCCTACTGGAAATGATGTCTCCCTGCCAAGTTACATTTGTAGATTTTCTAGACAGATTAGTCACATTTAAAACATCTTCTACCTTACGTACTCTGTCACGGATCATGCCTGCTGCAACAGTTTTGTTTGTCACGGAATCAATAAGAATAAAGCTACCAGTTACCTGATTGATGTTATAGGGATCAAAAAATATGGGTTTAGCACTTGTGATGCTGATCCGGGCAATGTCATTTAATGTTAATGTATCAACTTGCTCACGATGCAAAGTATTTACATCAATTTTATAGATTATTTCTGATATAAACACTTTCACAGTATGAGTTGTATGTTTCATAGTATACGAACCCTTCAACTTCATATGCTTCTCATCCATCCAACAAACGATGGCATCGAATTCCGTTTCAGTTCTTGGTAGGTTACCAGATCGTACAATCATATCACCACGGCTGATATCAATCTCATCTTCCAATGTGAGTATGACAGCCTCACCGTTGAAAGCTTCAGACAATTGACCGTCATAGGTCTCGATGGATTTAACTCGTGTAGTTTTTCCAGAGGGAAGCACAGCCACATTTTCGCCCGGAGAGATTGTACCTGAGGCTATAGTTCCTGCATACCCGCGGAAATTAAGATGTGGGCGAATGACATACTGGACTGGAAATCGGAAATCGATGAGATTTTTATCACCGGATACTACCACAGTCTCAAGTTTGTGAAGTAGGGTATGTCCATCATACCAACTCATATTGTCACTTCGATGGGTGACATTATCTCCATCGACTGCTGAAACAGGGATAAATGAAATATCGTGAACTTGAAGTTTTCTTGAGAAATCAGAATATTCACGCACAATGTCATTGTAAATAGTTTCGTCGTAATCCACAAGATCCATTTTATTCACTGCAACAATCATATGAGGGATTTGCAATAAAGATATGAGAAACCCATGCCGTCGGGATTGTGTGAGAACACCTTTCCTTGCATCTATGAGAATAATAGCTAGTTGAGCGTTTGAAGCACCGGTGACCATATTTCTTGTATATTGCTCATGCCCTGGAGTATCAGAGATAATAAATTTTCTTTTGTCCGTTTCGAAATATCGATAGGCCACATCGATAGTGATGCCTTGCTCACGTTCAGAAGCCAGACCATCCAATAAAAGAGAAAGATCTACTTTTTCATGCCCCTTTTTCTCTGATGTTTTGGTGATAGCGGCATACTGATCTTCAAAAATACAATTGGTTTCATAGAGGAGGCGTCCAATAAGGGTGGACTTTCCATCATCCACACTACCTGTTGTTGTGAAACGCAACAAAGATTTATCTGCCATTGAATCTCTTGTATCCATTAAAAATACCCCTCCTTCTTTTTCTCCTCCATAGATGCCTCGCTGGTTGTGTCAATAATACGATTTTCCCGCTCTGATCTTTTTGCTTCTCTTACTTCGGTTATAATGCCTTCGATTTCTGTTGTAGATGACCTTATGGCACCAGTGCATGGGATACACCCTAAACTGCGATATCGGCAGTCTACCTCAAATGTATCTTTTTCAGAAAGTCCGGCTACATTGTCTGGATCTACTGTTTTTAGAAACTCGAAAGGAATTATAATACCATTTTTTTCTACCACTTTCCTCTTTTTTGAATAATACAACGATACGATAGGAATTTTTTCATTTTTTATGTATTGCCATACATCATGTTCAGTCCAATTAGAGAGGGGAAATACTCTCACATTTTCGTGATCATCGATGTTGGAATTATAGAGGTTCCAGAGTTCCGGGCGCTGTTTTTTAGGATTCCACTGGCCAAACGAGTCCCGCACTGAATAGACACGTTCCTTTGCTCGTGATTTTTCCTCATCCCGTCGCGCACCGCCAAAAGCAGCATCAAAACTATGTTTGTTAAGGGCATCAAGCAGCCCCTGTGTTTTTAGATAACGACAGCATTTATCAGGTCCAAGTGTAAACGGATGCGCTTTGTTTTCGATCCATTCATCATTCTGTTCAACGATGAGACGGGCTCCAATTTCTTTAACAAATTTATCACGGAACTCGTACATTTCAGGGAATTTATACCCGGTATCAATATGCATTAGTGGGAATGGAAATTTTCCCGGGTAAAAAGCTTTCTGTGCTAGTCGAATCATGACGGCAGAGTCTTTTCCAACGCTGTATAGCATGACTGGATTTTTGAATTCCGCAACCACTTCTCGAATTATATGGATAGATTCCATTTCTAACTGTTTCAGTTGCGTCAATCTGTATGAGGTCATTTATAGTCCAAAATTATTCTATTTTAGTGTTAGTTGATGGATTCCAAAACAGTCGATATCTTTTAGAGATTCAGCAGGTTTTTTATTGACATTACAAGCAAAGCCCATCATATAAAATATTGATCAAACGTCACATTAGCACCCATTAATCTTTTTCACGTATTAGCTAGATTATGAAACTCTAATGAGACACCTAATCGCCAAATACTTGTTGTAACGAAGGGTGAAAGTTATTGTTATTAAATGCTGATTGGGTTGTTATAATCCATAACCGAAAACAAATTATTCGGTTATGGATTTTATTCAAGTCCTTCAGATTGAAAAAAATACGATGACGCAATAGTGTATAAGAATAGATTCGTGATTTGCTCAATCCACTACTCTTTTAATCTACTTTTACTTCTTTGTACTTTTTTTCTCTGCGTGTCTAATACCGATAAAAGTCAGGTTTAAACGGTCCTTCTTTCGATATACCTAAATACTCCGATTGATCTTCTGACAAAATGGTCAACTTTACCCCAAGATGCTCTAAGTGCAAGCGGGCAACTTCTTCATCCAGAAGTTTCGGGAGAACCGTGACTCCCTCCCCGGCTGTACCTTCCCACAACGATATCTGCGCTAATACCTGATTGGAAAAGGAATTAGACATGACAAACGACGGGTGTCCGGTTGCATTTCCAAGATTAACCAATCTTCCTCGGGACAATAAAATAAGTGATTTCCCATCAGGGAACTGAAACCTATCCACCTGTGGTTTAATATTAAATTCTTTAATCTCTGGATCAGATTCTAAAAATGCCACATCAATTTCATGATCAAAATGTCCAATATTGCACAGAATGGCGTTATTTTTCATCTGCTTCATGTGTTTTCGTGTTATAACGTCTTTACATCCAGAAGCAGTGACAAAAATATCTCCTATTGCTGCTACATCTTCCATCCGAAGCACTTGATATCCCTCCATCGCTGCCTGTAATGCGTTAATAGGGTCTATCTCAGTAACTACAACCCTAGCACCATATCCAGCCATGGATTGTGCGCAGCCTTTTCCCACATCGCCATATCCGCAGATCACTACCGTTTTTCCGGCTAACATAATATCCGTGGCTCGTTTGATACCATCAGATAACGATTCTCGACATCCATACTTATTGTCAAACTTGGATTTTGTCACTGAATCATTAACATTGATTGCCGGGAATGGGAGTTCACCCTTTTCCATAAGCTGGTACAAACGATGCACGCCGGTAGTGGTTTCTTCTGATACACCTTTAATATCTGGTATAAGTTCTGGACGATCTTCCAGTATCAACTTTGTCAGATCTCCACCATCATCTAAAAGAAGGTTGGGACCTTTTCCACCTTCAAATGTCAGCGTCTGTTCAATACACCACCAGTACTCTTCCTCTGTTTCACCCTTCCAGCCAAATACTGGATACCCTTGTTCTGCCAGTGCTGCAGCGGCATGATCCTGTGTTGAAAAAATATTACAGGATGACCATTTTACATCTGCACCTAATTCTGCCAAAGTTTCCACCAGTACTGCTGTCTGGATGGTCATGTGGATACACCCGGCGATCCGAGCACCTTTTAATGGTTTTAACGGACCATATTTACGACGGATGGACATGAGTCCGGGCATTTCTGCTTCAGCCAGTAAAATTTCTTTTCTACCGAACTCTGCCAAGGAAATGTCAGCCACTTTATAGTTCAATAGTTGCGTTTTTGTTGAGATATCACTCATTTTATTCCTCAATTTTGGGTTGTAATTTAAATCTGATGTCTGATTGGAAGAATATATCCTCTAGAATTGACACCATATTGTTCTAATTCTTTGTATTCTCGTTATCCTACTTTTGCCAGGATGGCATCTACTTTATCCGTTTTTTCCCAGGTAAATTCCGGTAGTTCACGCCCGAAGTGACCATAGGCAGCAGTGAGTTTATAAATGGGTCGGATTAGATCCAAATGGTCAATAATCTCTTTCGGTTTTAATGGGAATAAATCTCTCACCAGCGTTTCGTAATCCAGGTCTTTCCCTGTACCAAATGTATCCACATAAACGGAGACCGGTTCGGCTTTTCCAATAGAGTAAGCTAATTGTACTTCACATTTTCGTGCAAGTCCGGCAGCAACAATATTTTTGGCAATGTATCGTGCCATATAAGAAGCAGATCGATCAACTTTACTTGGGTCTTTACCACTGAAAGCGCCACCACCGTGTCGTCCCATTCCACCATAAGTATCTACGATAATTTTCCTACCTGTCAATCCTGTATCCGCTTCCGGTCCACCCTTAATAAACACACCAGTGGTGTTTATCAGATTTTCAGTGTTATCATCCGCCCAGTTCCCTAAAACAGGTTTTATCACTTCATCCGCAAGAACTTTCCGCATGAAATCCTGTACTCCCGGGTCATGGTGGACAGCCAGTACGACTTTCCCAACTTTGATTGGTTTATCATCTTTGTATTCAACCGTCACCTGCGATTTTCCATCAGGTCTTACCCATGGCAGTAGTCCCTCTTTTCTCACAAAAGCCAATCTTTCAGTCAATCGGTGTGCCAGATATATGGGTAGAGGCATTAGCGTATCGGTTTCATTAGAAGCATACCCGAACATCAATCCCTGATCACCTGCACCTTGCTCGGAGAAAAATCCTTCACCTTCATTCACACCCTGAGCAATCTCTCGGCTCTGTTCATGAATCGAGGTAAGAACGGCACAATCTTGAGAATCCAAGCCGTATTCCGGATTGGTATATCCAATCTCTTTGAGTGTGTCGCGAACTACCTTTGGAATATCGCTGTAACATTCGGTGGTGATCTCTCCAGCCACCAATACAAGTCCTGTCGTTGTGAGAGTCTCACAAGCTACATGGGCTTTTTTATCCTTTGACAGGATGTCATCTAAAATAGCATCAGAAATTTTATCGCAAACTTTGTCCGGATGTCCTTCGGTTACCGATTCAGATGTGAAAAAATAATGGTCGTTCATTCAAATTCCTCTCTTTTTTATAGTACCTTTAATTTATCTAAAACTTCAGTGATGGCTATTGCATCATTCATTATATAAAAATGGATGTATTCAATACCGCTGTTCAATAATCCCTCGCATTGCTGAATTCCCCAGTTGATACCGACTTCTCTTACATGTTTAGGACTTTCGGTTACTTCTTCCACCAGAGCTTCTGGGATATTGACATAGAAATTTTTTGGGATAAAACTCAGTTGTCTGGTTTTGTCAAGGATCTTGACCCCTGGGATAATGGGAACAGTAATTCCAGCATCACGACATTTTTTCACAAATTGGAAGAATACATCGTTTTCAAAGAACATCTGGGTTACAATGTAATCTGCGCCTGCATCCACCTTTTGCTTTAAATACTGTATGTCTGTTTTCAGATTGGGAGCTTCAAAATGTTTTTCAGGATAACCGCCCACACCCACGCACATTTCAATTGGATCTGGATTGATCACCTTATCCAGATATTTACTTTTTTTTAGATCCATTACCTGATGGACGAGATCAACTGCATAATCGTTCGTTGTTCTGTCATTACTCACTTTTTTCTGATAATTGACTTCATCACCTCGGATGGCAAGAACATTTTGGATCCCCAGGTAATTTAATTCGATCAGAGCATCTTCTGTCTCTTCCCTGGTGAAGCCCCGGCAGAGGAGATGAGCGACGGTATCGATTTTGAAACGATTTTGGATAATACCGCAAATACTAATAGTTCCCGGTCGTTTCCGCCTAATTCTCCGATGAACATTCCCATCATTTAAATCTTCGTAATTCGCCTCTGCGGAATGGCTTGTCACATCGATGAATTGTGGATTATACGGTTGCAGTTGTTTCACAATATCAATGATTTCCTGAACGCTTTTTCCCCGCTGTGGTGGGATAATCTCAAAACTGAAAATAGGCTTGGTATCTTTTTCTAAATGTTCAATTACTTTCATTTATATTTCCGTATTTGTATATTGCAGATGCATTTCAGTGCCAATGTTAATCTGATAAATAAGATTGTAAAAGTTGACTTACTTCTTCAACCGATAATTTTTTTCGGTGTGCATAGTCCTGAACCTGTTCGCGATTGATCTTACCCAGATTAAAATACTGAGCTTCCGGATGAGCATAGATCCAACCGCAGACCGAAGCAGCTGGATGCATCGCATAATGTTCTGTCAATTCTATCCCACAGCCATCTGTGATATCCAAAAGATCAAAAATCAATTTCTTTTCAGAGTGATCTGGATTTGCGGGATACCCAGGCGCAGGTCGTATACCTGGATACTTTTCTTGTAATAAATCTTCTATTGAAAGGTGTTCATCAGGATTAAATCCCCAAAATTCTTTACGTATCCTCTCGTGGATCCGTTCTGCCATTGCTTCAGCCAATCGATCTGCCAGGGATTTTACCATGATGGCATTATAGTCATCGTTTTGCAACGTGAAATTATGCGCGAGATCATCCATGCCTAATCCGGCAGTCACTACAAATGCACCCAACCAATCCTGAATTCCCGAAGTAGCAGGATAGATAAAATCGGATAAACAGAAATTGGGTTTACTGATCCCTTTTTTCAATTGCTGTCTTATATTATGAATGATAATTGATTTTTGTTCAGGTCTATCTTGATCGTTGATTTGAATGTCGTCACCAATCCGGGCTGCGGGGAAAATGCCATAGTGCACTCGTGCAGTCAATTGTTTATGTGTGACAATAGTATCCAGCAATTTTCGAGCATCTGAATAGAGTGATTTCGCAGCTTCGGAACTTTCGCCGTTTATAATATCAGAATATTTTCCTTTGATATTCCAGGTGTGGAAAAAGGGACTCCAGTCTATGTAATCCACCAGTTCTTCAAGTGGATATTCCGGGATAGTGAATCGTCCTACCTGATTTGGCTTGGTGGGTAAAGCATTCGATTCCTCTACCTGATACTTATTTTTCCGGGCATTTTCAAGTGAAAGAAGTCGGGGTTTATATTGATTCCCATCTCGTTGCTCTCGGATGGTCGCATAATCTGATTTTGTCGATTGGATGAATTCTTCAGATGCAGTTGAATCCATTAACTGACTTAAAACAGGAATCGCATGACTTGCATCCGTCACATAAATCGTAGCGCCGGAATAAACAGGATCAATTTTTATCGCAGTATGAATGCGGGATGTAGTGGCGCCTCCAATCAAAAGTGGAATCTTTAAACCAGTCCGTTCCATTTCCTTTGCCACATGAACCATTTCATCCAAAGATGGTGTTATCAGACCTGATAATCCAATAATATCTGCTTGATTTGAGACCGCTGCATCCAATATCCGGTCAGCTGGGACCATCACCCCTAAATCGATGATCCGGTAATTATTACATTGAAGCACAACCGAAACGATGCTCTTACCGATGTCGTGTACATCACCCTTAACTGTGGCCAATATAATTGTTCCGTTGTGCTCGGATCTGCCCAGTTTCTCCGCTTTTAAATAGGGATCCAGCCATGTCACTGCTTTTTTCATCACACGGGCAGATTTAACCACCTGAGGTAGAAACATTTTTCCTGAACCAAAAAGATCACCCACCTTCCGCATTCCATCCATGAGCGGTCCTTCGATGACGTCTAAAGCTGCAGGATAGTGCAACCGGATTTCTTCGATATCCAAATCGATGTATCGGTCAACTCCGTGAACCAGCGAATAAATAATTCGCTCTTTCACTGGGTGCTCTCTCCAGCTATCCGTTGGAGAACTATCTTGCCTGGATGTTCGTTTTTGTAAAGAACTTGCGAGCGTAATCAGACGGTCAGTGGCATCACTCCGTCGGTTAAAAATAATATCTTTCACCGCTTCACGTACATGATCAGGGATTTCCTCATAGACTGCCAATTGACCAGCGTTTACGATACCCATATCCATGCCAGCCTGAATTGCATGGAATAGAAATACACTATGAATAGCCTCCCGAATGGCGTCATTTCCCCTGAATGAAAAAGAGAGGTTACTCACTCCACCACTGATCAGCGAATACGGATATTGTACTTTCAGAGTTTTTACTGCAGTTATATAATCAGCAGCGTAGTTATTGTGAGCATCAATTCCAGTTCCGATGGCATAAATATTGGGATCAAATATGATATCTTCGGGACAAAATCCCACATTTTCTGTTAATATCCGATAGGCCCGGTTACAACACTCCAATCGACGGGTGAGAGTATCTGCCTGCCCCAATTCGTCAAATGCCATAACGATGAGTGCAGCTCCCAGTTTTTTTACCTCTTTTGCCCGAAGAATAAATGCCTGCTCTCCATCCTTCAGACTGAGCGAATTCACCACTGGTTTTCCTTGAACACATCGAAGTCCTGCAGCAAGGACGTCCCATCGAGACGAGTCAATCATGACAGGAACTCGGGAGATGTCTGGTTCGGCGGCGATATAATTCAGAAATGTGACCATGGCAGTTTGCGATTCCAGTAATCCCTCATCCATGTTTATGTCAATGATCTGAGCGCCATTTTCCACTTGCTGGCGTGCCACATCCAGCGCTTTTTCGAACTCACCGTTTAAAATCAGCTTTTTGAAGCGAGAGGATCCTGCCACATTGGTGCGTTCACCCACATTCACAAACAGGGATTCCTTTCGGATATCCAATGGTTCCAGTCCGGCTAATCGGGTGAATCGTTCACATCTGGGGATTTTACGAGGTTGTATGTTTTGAACCGCATCAGTAATGGCTTTAATATGAGCAGGTGTTGTACCGCAACATCCACCAACAAGGTTTACAAAACCACTTCTGGCGAACTCCTCTAATATACCGGCAGTAAATTCAGGTGATTCATCATAGTCACCGATTTCATTCGGCAATCCTGCGTTGGGATGTATACTGACAAACGTGTCAGCGATATTGGATAATGATTCGATAAAAGGACGTAAAGCTGTTGCACCAAATGCACAATTGAGTCCTATGGATAATAACGGTACGTGATGCACAGAGTACCAGAACGCTTCCACAGTTTGTCCGGATAGCAGTCTGCCACTGAGGTCGGTGATAGTCCCTGAAACCATGACCGGGATTTCTGTTCCTCGCTCCTCCTGAATCGTTTGGATTGCATACAGAGCCGCTTTACAATTGAGTGTGTCAAAAACAGTTTCCACCAATAAAACATCGACCTTTGCATCGATAAATGCCCGAACCTGGACTGCATACGCATCAGCTATTTCATCAAAAGTCACATTTCGAAAGGCTGGTTCATCAACCTTGGGCGAAATAGAACAAGTCTGATTGGTGGGTCCCATATCGCCTGCAACAAATCTGGGTTTGTCCGGTGTTTTAGCAGAGTATAGATCCGCCGCTTTTCTCGCAAGGACCGCTGCCTGAAAATTCATATCATAGGCCAGTTCAGATGTGCCGTAATCCTTTTGAGAGACACCTGAGGCGTTGAATGTATTGGTTCCGATAATATCTGCACCAGCTTCCAGATATGCATAATGGATTTCGGTTATCACTTCAGGTTGAGTGAGTGATAGGAGATCGTTGTTGCCTTTTTGGGATTTCGGATGGTCCTTCAGCACATCTCCCCGAAAATCCGATTCGGAAAGGTTGTACGACTGAATCATGGTTCCCATGGCACCGTCCATGACCAGAATACGATTTTGTAATATGTTAGATAAGATGTTTTTCATAAAAAAAAAGCCGACGCTAAAGCCGGCAAATCCCCCCTTTTAGCACTTTATTTTGTGTCGCGGCAATTTAGTACAAATCACGACAAAATTGATATTTTGAAAGCGAGGTATTTTAAGATGATCATCGGATATGGACAAAGGGTAAAATCCATGGGATTTAGTCGCGATCGCGGTTGATTCTAGTGCCTTGTATAGGTTGTTTTCGTTTTCCAAAGTAAAAACGGTCTCTGAAATATTTTTTGGAAATTTTTGAAAAGTGCTATAGGGCAGTTACACAATGTAATTGTTGTCCCCTGAATGATCACCGATACACTTACATTTTTCTTGGACAAAGTTGGAGGTTAAACACTCAGTTAAACAATCAAATTAAATATGGGGTATATAATTAGAGAAACTAACATCAAACCTTTTACCCAACATAGTGGGTATAATGAATTCTGACATTTCTGCAATAAATACTAACTTTAGATACTCGAGTGACAGATTTGTTGGTGAAAAATCCACCACTTTGGTTGGCAGAAGGCGATGCCGGCAATGTTAGACTATTAAGGACATTTATAATTATGAAGAACAAAAGACTTACCATCATCCTAATCATAACAGCAATTTTATTAATCATACCGTTAATTACGATGCAATTTACTGAGGAGGTAAATTGGACGCTGTTGGATTTTGTTGTTGCGGGAGTGTTATTGATCGGTACTGGTCTCATGTGTGAGTTTGTCATGAGAAAGACAAACAAATTCCGTTATCGAATCGCTATCTGTGTAGCCCTTCTTTTAGTTCTCCTGCTCATTTGGGTAGAACTTGCTGTCGGAATCTTCGGGGCACCGCTTTGCGGACAGTAGTCAGGAAATTGAAAAAACAAAACTCTGCCGGCAACAAAGGCTTATAAGCAATACTGGTAATAATGGAATTAAGTGCAATTAATAACATAAGTTTAAGCAATGACAGAATAGGACATAACTCCAGTACTGCAC
>ERZ889078.2644-NODE-2644-length-12532-cov-11.007774_pt1 | contig 12532 bp, 11 predicted proteins | sample MGYA00521266_ERZ889078 | MGnify/ENA primary metagenome ERZ889078 (study PRJEB32303, sample SAMEA104408618) | aquatic metagenome | biome: Brackish water; feature: Pelagic; material: water | place: Baltic Sea | collected 2014-06-16T06:34:00 | depth 76,534 m ... | reverse complement strand
GTATTGGTCCATAAATCACAATAAACCCCCCAAATGCTGCAATCCAGAACATAGCAGATAGGCTGTATAGTGCCACTGATATCCCGGGTATCAATTCCACCAAGCTTCTTATGATGACTGACGCTATCATTGCTAAATAAATACCAGTTGTTGCTGCATTTGCATGCATAATTTGTGCCGTGTGACCGAGAGTTACACGTGTCATCAGTGCCAATGTCATAAGGCCTATGACCCCTGCCATCCAGATGTGTTGCGCCGCTGCTGTCCCAGAGTTTTGTGAAAAAAGAATATTTGCTCCCATACACAGTGCGCCCAATGGCACAAACCCATATCCACAATGCAAAGCCCAAACCAATGGTTCACGCCCTGTTTTTAATCCCTTCCAGCGTAATAACCGCATCAATTGTAGTACCGCGATGACAAGTAAAAATATCCCTGTCGCTGAGTGCTTTGGCCATAGAGTCCAAAACGAAAGGCCTACTATTGTTAACGTAAGTGTGAACTTGTCGAAGGGTTGCATTGGGGGCACTGGGCGTACGTCACTTCCAGTTTTAACTAGCCAGTTTCTGGTAAAAGATGGAATAATGCGTCCACCGATAACCAATACCAACATGAGTGCAGCGCTAAGGCCTAAGCGTAAACCTAAGCCCTGAGCTGCAAATTCACCTTGTGCTGAGCTAAAATGAAACAATCCATTTGCAAATATATATATCCAAAAAATCCCCAATATCAAAATATTTCCCCAATTTTCTTTAGCTTTAAGAATTTCGCGCAACATCAAAACACTGAGAGTCAATGGAAATAATAGGTCAATAAAACTGACCCAGATAGATGGTATGTAGTTCGAGATGGCTACCGCTGTTCTTCCTATCAGCCAAAGTACAACCATCCAGGCCAATTTACCACCTACGACAGGGAAACGTCCTGTCCAGTTTGGCACTGCTGTAAGCAAAAACCCGGCAATGATTGCACTTAGATAACCAAATAAAAACTCATGTGCGTGCCAAGATACAGGGTCAAATTGCGTCGGCAAAATAGGGCCACCAGCCAACATGGTAATCCACATTATCATCGCAAATACTGCCCATAATGTGCCCAACAGAAAAAATGGGCGAAATCCATAAGATAATACCGCTAGGCCCGACCAATTGCGTATTTGTTCAGTTGATGATTGTGTCATACAAAAGCCTTATATTATTTTTCTCAACATTACGTTTGCTCGGTGAAACGGGCGCTCATTGGATTAAAAAATATGAACTTGTGGCTAGTTTTACTTAGGCGATCTCAATTGAAGCGGTTCTCTCAAACGCTTCAGAAATATGTTGCTGTGAATCGTGGCATTGAAAAAGCCGAACAACCAAAGAGCCGAAAAGCCTTGGAATTTTGAACATTCTATCTCATATGCCCAATTACATGGGCAGCAATTGTAGCTCGCTTCAGGTTTTGAGACTGTAGTTCAAAATCCGAGAGCACAGAAATATCACTATAAAGTAGGTAGGCTCGATAGCCATTAGTTAAGTCAAAAATTTTTTTAAAACAGCTGTTGCGGCGTTTTTAATGACTGATTTAGGATAATGTGATTGGAATAAATTTGTGACCATCATGTACCTTGTTGGTTGGTGACTGAACTTTAAATTGCGGCAGAATGCCTGGCGGACCCTTGGCGATAGGCGTCAAAGCGATGCGCGATCATCCGCGTGGCCGCGCGCATTTCTGGTGGAACGGTGATATGCCCTAGTTTTGTTTTGAGTGCAGCTTTAAAATCCCCAAGGTTTTGATCGATAAATTGTGTCAGGTCGTCAGGGTTCATATTGAAGTCGTGTGCTATCTGGTTCACATCAATATCAAAGTTGCACATCAGGCTTTCAATCAACCGCGCTCGCATGCGGTCTTGGTCTTGGAAGACATGACCCTTCCCTGCGGCCAGTTGCCCTGCGGCAATCGCGGCCGCATAGTCTGAGGTGCGGGTGTGGTTTTGCGCATAGCCTTGTGGAAAGCGCGCGATGCTTGATGCACCAAGGCCCAATAAAACTTCCGCAGGGTCATCGGTATAGCCCTGAAAGTTGCGCTTAAGCGTGCTGTTTTGCGCGGCTTTGGCCAAACTATCCGCTGGTAGAGCGAAGTGGTCAATGCCGATTGGTGTATAACCTTGGGCCGCAAACATGGTTGCTCCCGTTTCAAAAAGTGACAATCTTTCGTGGGGGGCGGGAATATCTTCGGTGCGAATAAGCTGTTGGCGCCGCGACATCCATGGCACATGCGCATAACCGTAAAGTGCTACTCGGTCGGGCCTAAGGCTTAGAAGCTGGGCCACCGAAGTGCTTAGGCTTTGCGTGGTTTGCAGCGGTAGACCAAAAAGAATGTCGCTGTTAATACTGCCGATGCCCACTTTGCGTAGATTGGCTATCACTTGTGCCGTAGCGTCAAAGCTTTGCAAACGGCCAATGCTAGCTTGGATCTTTGGGTCAAAATCCTGCACGCCGATGGACGCGCGGTTCATGCCTGCCCGCGCCAAAGCCGTAATGCGCGCTTCGTCAATTTCATTGGGGTCAATTTCAACAGAAAAAATCCCGTCCCTTGCCATAGGAAGCAGGGCAAATATCGCGTTAGATAGGGCAATGATTTGATCGGGCGTTAAAATCGTGGGCGTCCCGCCCCCCCAATGGAGCCGCGATAAGGCCAGGCCTTGGGGCAGGTGCTGCTTCCAAAGTGCTAGCTCTGCGATCAGGGTTTTGACATAAGATTTAAGCGGCGTATCGTTGGTCGTGCCCTGCGTGCGGCAGGCGCAAAACCAGCAAAGGCGGCGGCAAAAGGGCACATGCACATAAAGCGACACCTCAGATCCTGGGGAGATAGCTGCCATCCATGCAACCGTGTTTTCGGACCCAACCTTGGGCTGGAAAATAGGTACGGTGGGGTATGACGTGTAACGCGGTGCGTTCGTGTCAAAAAGGCCAAACTTGGTAAGTTGTGAATATCTATCCATGACGCTAGACTATAGGAAAGTAACATTGTATCTTTGACCTAGATCAACCTAAGATGGGAAATCCTTTGCATAAAGGCAGCATCGCCTATTTGAACTGTGGCGATTGCCCGATTCAGCACCGCGCCGTTTGCGCGCGCTGCAGCACCGACGAATTGGCCCAACTTGAGGCGATCAAGTATTACCGTAGTTTTTCTGCAGGCCAACCCATAGCCTTTGCCGTCGACGCACCTGACTTCGTGGCATCTGTTGTCACAGGGATTGCAACTTTGACCCAAACCATGGAGGACGGTCGCCGCCAAATGGTGGGTATTTTGCTGCCTTCGGACTTTTTGGGCAGGCCCGGCCGTCGTACCGCCAGTTATGACGTGACCGCCAATACCGATGTAGTGATGTGCTGTTTTCGCAAAAAACCCTTTGAAGACATTTTAGCCAGTACGCCTCATGTCAGCCAGCGCCTGCTGGAGATGACGCTCGATGAGCTTGACGCGGCACGCGAATGGATGTTGGTTTTAGGGCGCAAAACCGCGCGTGAAAAGATTGCCAGCTTGCTCGTTATTTTTGCGCGCCGCACGGCTGGTTTGAAACCTGCGAACTTAACTGGTGACATAACGCTTGAGCTTTCACTCGCCCGAGAAGAAATGGCCGATTATTTGGGGCTCACACTTGAGACTGTATCGCGCCAAATGTCAGCATTAAAAAAAGATGGATTAATTTTACTTGGTGTGCAGCGGAAAGTTACTATCTGCAACATTTCCCGCCTGGTTGAAGAGGGGGGAGACGATGCAGATGGCGGCGTTCCTCTTTAGTTAATGGGCCATAAACAGCTTCATCGCTAATGTATTCAGCAATGTTCGGGTGGTGCCACCAAAGACTGATTGTGCCAAACGAAAATGGCTGTAGGCTCCTATTATCAAAAGATCGGCCCCTTTATCTTGAGCGTGGTGTATCAAAATTTCGGCCGTGTCGGGTAAGGATTTTGCCAAAATGGTGAGCTCACTTTAAATACCGTAACGCGATAACATCACACATAACTCATCGGCGGCGGTTTCGCCGTCATAGGGCGGGTCAACCATAGTGACCGACACAGTTTGTGCTTTGACCAAAAAGGGCAGGGCGCGGCAGATAGCCGTCATAAATTCGCGGCTTTGGTTTTAGCCAATCACCACCGATTTCGGCCAAATTGGACCAAAATCATGGGCGTTTGGCGCCAAAAGCGCAGGGGCTTGCGCGTCAAAAAGCGCGCGCTCAAGCGCTGGGCTTTGGGCGGCGGTCATGACTAGATTTGCCATGCGTGCGCGGTTGTCGATGATCTGACCCATCGCGCCAAACCCATAGCCCCCCACTATCGGTGAAACAGACATACCTAATATATCAAGATGCATATTCCACTGGGCGGCTAGGTTTGCGGCGCGGTCGATAACCTCATCTACTTCGGTAGTACTAGCAACGATAGCAAGTAAAGATTTCACAAATATGTGCGGACCCTTTCCGCCAATGGCCTACCAAATGGAAGCCCAGACACAGAAAGGCTATCAAAAAAAGAAGGTACCAATTTGATTTAGATCAACGCGCGATACTTTTAACGCATTAGGTCGGATCTTTGTGAGCGCTAGCACCCAAGGGCTGATTTTAGCACGAAAAAGGACTAAATAATGAGGAATTCTTTTAAGTTGGCGGCATTGACCGCAATTGTGCTGTTGGCAGCACTTGCTGCGCAATATGCACGCGACTTGGCTTATATGGTAAACGCTCTTGAAGTGATGATCGCTGCAGCACTGACGTTTATCGTGATTTTGCGCGGCATAGATGAACCGCGCTTTGATCGTAGCGGCGAATATATGGACGATGTCGTGCGTGCGGGCGTGATTGCCACCGTCTTTTGGGGATTGGTTGGGTTTCTGGTGGGCGTGGTCATCGCATCGCAGCTGGCATGGCCCGAGTTGAACTTTGAATGGGGTGCGCCATATTTGAACTTTGGCCGCCTGCGCCCACTTCATACGTCGGCCGTGATTTTTGCTTTTGGTGGCAATGCGCTGATAATGACGTCATTTTATGTGGTGCAGCGCACCTCTGCTACTCGTCTTTGGGGGGGTAATCTGGCTTGGTTTGTTTTTTGGGGGTACAATCTTTTCATCGTTTTGGCGGCTTCGGGCTATTTGCTGGGGGCTACGCAGTCCAAAGAATATGCAGAACCTGAGTGGTTTGTGGATTGGTGGCTGACCATTGTTTGGCTGGCCTATTTGGCAGTGTTTTTAGGCACTCTGATCAAGCGCAAAGAGTCGCATATCTATGTGGCCAACTGGTTTTACCTGGCCTTTATTGTGACTGTGGCAATGCTGCATGTGATCAACAATATTTCAATCCCCGTGTCGCTTTTGGGGTCAAAATCGGTGCAGGTTTTTTCGGGCGTGCAAGATGCGATGGTGCAGTGGTGGTATGGGCACAATGCGGTTGGGTTTTTCCTAACGGCGGGATTTTTGGGGATGATGTATTACTTCGTGCCAAAACAGGCTGAACGCCCCGTTTACAGCTATAAGCTTTCAATCATTCACTTTTGGGCACTGATTTTCCTTTATATATGGGCCGGTCCGCACCATTTGCACTATACCGCGCTGCCCGATTGGGCTTCGACCTTGGGGATGGTCTTTTCGATCATGCTTTGGATGCCTTCTTGGGGTGGGATGATCAACGGGCTTATGACGCTGTCTGGCGCTTGGGATAAGCTGCGCACCGATCCGATCTTGCGCATGATGGTGATTTCGATTGGGTTTTACGGCATGTCGACCTTTGAAGGGCCAGTGATGTCCATCAAAGCGGTTAATTCCTTGTCACATTACACCGATTGGACGATTGGCCATGTGCATTCAGGGGCCTTGGGGTGGAACGGTATGATCACCTTTGGCGCGCTTTATTTTCTAACGCCACGCCTTTGGAAACGTGATGCGCTTTACAGCTTAAGCTTGGTGAACTGGCATTTCTGGTTAGCCACTTTGGGGATTATTCTTTACGCGTCTTCAATGTGGGTTTCGGGAATTATGGAAGGCCTGATGTGGCGCGAAGTTGATGCCAATGGCTTTTTGGTCAATGCCTTTGCCGATACGGTGGCCGCGAAATTCCCCATGTATGTGGTGCGTGCCACGGGTGGGGTTATGTATCTAAGCGGCGGGCTTATCATGGCCTATAACCTTTACATGACGGTGCGTGGGCAAAAAGCCCATGGGTCACTGCCAGTAGCACTTCCAGCGAAATAGGGGCGATCATGTCATTTTTAGATCAACATAAGAAAATCGAAAGACACGCCACTTTGCTATTGATGCTTAGCTTTCTGGTGGTCAGCATTGGCGGCTTGGTGCAAATTGTGCCGCTTTTTTATCTGCAAAACACCATTGAAAACGTTGAAGGCATGCGGCCCTATACCCCGCTGGAACTGACGGGCCGTGACATTTTCGTGCGCGAAGGCTGCTACGCGTGCCACAGCCAAATGATCCGGCCCATGCGCGACGAGGTGGAACGTTACGGCCATTACAGCCTTGCCGCGGAATCGATGTATGACCATCCGTTTCAATGGGGGTCAAAACGCACGGGGCCCGATTTGGCACGGGTGGGTGGGCGCTATTCTGATGCTTGGCATGTGGACCATTTAACCGATCCGCAATCGGTGGTGCCTGAGTCCGTTATGCCTAAATATGGCTTTTTAGCCAGCGTGAAAATTGATCCGATCTATATTCAAGATTTGCTCAAAACCCACCGCATGGTTGGCGTGCCTTATGATGATGCCATGATCGAAAACGCGGCTCAAGATTTCATCGACCAAGCCAATCCTGATGCTTACACGGATGCGTTCCTAGCGCGCTACCCCAAAGCAGTGATTAGCAATTTCGATGGCCAGGCCGATCTAACCGAGATGGACGCTTTGATTGCCTATCTGCAGGTTTTGGGCACGATGGTTGATTTTTCAACCTTTATTCCCGTTCAAAGCCGTTAGGGGGAAAGATGCATTTTTATAGTCATTTACGCGAATTTGCCGACAGCTGGTTTTTGCTGTTCATGACGGGCGTGTTTGTGGGCGTGGCGCTTTACGCCTTTCGCCCCAGCGCCAAAGCGGTGCAAAAAGCGGCGGCCTTGTCGATCTTTAATCACGAAGATCACCCCAAAAGCAGCGCCCAAACCACGAGAAAAAGATCATGACAAAACCTGTCAAGACCGACAAAAAAACCGAAGTTGAAACCACCGGTCATTCTTGGGATGGGATCGAAGAACTTAACAATCCTTTGCCGCGCTGGTGGCTTTACACCTTTTACTTGTGCATTATTTTTGCGCTGGGCTATTCGGTGGCTTATCCTGCTTGGCCCATGCTAACGCGTGCGACGCCGGGCTTTTTGGGCGATTCAACCCGCCAAGATGTTGCTGATGATATCGCACGGTTTGACGCGGCAAATGCAGCCATCAAGGCGCGGCTGGTTGAAGTGGATTTGACCGCCATTGCCCAAGACCCAACCCTTTTACAATTTGCAACCAACCAAGGGGCGGCGATTTTTAGAACAAATTGCGCGCAGTGTCATGGGTTGGGGGCGGCTGGGGTGCAACAGTCGGGCTATCCTAATTTGCTGGATGATGATTGGCTTTGGGGCGGCGACATAAACGCAATCCACACCACTATCACCCATGGCATTCGCAACCAAAGCGACCCCGACGCAGGCTATTCGCAAATGCCCAGTTTTGGAACCGACGCGCTGCTTAGCAAAATCGAAATTGCCGCAGTGGCACAGCATCTGCGCCTTATTTCGGGTCAAGATTACGATGCGGCTTTGGTCAGTCAAGGGGCTGCGCTTTTCGCTGAAAACTGTGCCGTTTGCCACGGCGACGCAGGCTTGGGCAATCGCGATCTAGGTGCGCCAAACCTGACTGACGCAATCTGGCTTTACGGTGGGTCAACAAAGAATATCACCGCGTCAATCACCAAGGCCCGTTTTGGTGTCATGCCCAATTGGTCGCCGCGCTTGTCAGAAGATGCGATCCGCGCTGTTGCCATTTATGTGCATGGTTTGGGCGGCGGCGAATAGAACTGAATTAAGGACAGATTGTGACTGACACGACCCCACCAAGTCTTTATAAAGCCCGCGAACCAATCTTTCCGCGCCGTGTGAAAGGGCGGTTTCGCACGCTTAAATGGTGGCTTATGGGCCTTACCTTGGGGATTTACTACATCACCCCTTGGCTGCGCTGGGACCGTGGGCCGCATTTGCCCGATCAAGCCGTGCTAATCGACTTGGCGGGGCGGCGCTTCTTTTTCTTTATGATCGAAATTTGGCCGCATGAGTTTTACTTCGTAGCGGGGCTTTTGATCATGGCGGGACTGGGGTTATTTTTGTTCACCTCGGCTTTGGGGCGGGTTTGGTGCGGCTATGCTTGCCCGCAAACGGTTTGGACGGATTTGTTCATTTTGGTTGAGCGTTGGATCGAAGGCGACCGTAACGCCCGTTTGCGGTTGTTTCACCAAAAGCTTAACCGTGAAAAACTGGCAAAACGCTTGGTTAAATGGGCGGTTTGGTTGCTTATTGGGCTTTTAACAGGGGGGGCTTGGGTCTTTTACTTCGCTGATGCGCCGCTGCTTTTGGACAATCTGATCTACTGGCAGGCCCCCATGGTGGCCTATACGACCATTACGGTTCTAACCCTGACCACGTTTTTCTTTGGCGGCTTTTTCCGCGAACAAATCTGCATTTACGCCTGCCCTTGGCCGCGCATTCAATCCGCGATGCTTGACGAAGACAGCTTGACCGTAGGCTACCGTTTTTGGCGGGGCGAGCCGCGCGGGCATAAGCAGAAAGAACCCGAGATTCCCACCCAATCCACGCAGGGCGACTGCATCGATTGCCGCGCTTGTGTGAATGTGTGCCCCATGGGCATTGATATTCGCGAAGGCCAACAGTTGGCCTGCATTACCTGCGCGCTGTGCATTGATGCCTGCGATGACGTGATGGACAAAGTCGGCCAGCCGCGCGGGCTGATCGGCTATATGTCCCTTACGGATGAGGCGGCGGAAATCGCGGGCGCTAAAACCAAGCCGATTTGGGCACATATTTTCCGTGTGCGCACTCTTATTTACACCGTGCTTTGGGCGGGGGTTGGTGTGTTTTTAATTACCGCTTTGTTCTTGCGTAGTGATATTGACATCTCGCTCAGCCCTTTACGCAATCCGACTTATGTCACACTTAAAGACGGCACGATCCGCAATATTTACGATCTGCGCCTGCGCAACAAACTGGGCGATAATATGACCTATCAGATCACGGTTACGGGCGCACAAGCCTTTACCCTGGCACTCGAAGGCCAAGCCAGCGATTTTGTGAAAGTGAATGCCGACGAAACCTTTTCGCAGCGCATTTATATTGATGCGCCCGCGGAAAGCGAAGCGGCGCGTGATGAACGCTCAGACCTGCGGCTTTGGGTGACGGCACTTTCGGATGGCACGCGCCAGTCACATGACACGGTTTTTAACGGAAAGGATGACTGATGCGGGAAATCACCGGCAAAAAAGTTCTGATCACCACAGTTGCGACCTTTGGCCTTGTGATCGGGGTGAATGTGTTTTTGGCCTATAGCGCAATTTCCACCTTTCCCGGGCTTGAGGTGGACAACTCCTATGTCGCCAGCCAAAGCTTTGATGCCGATCGCAAAGCGCAGATGGCGCTGGGCTGGGTGGTGGCCACCCATTACGATCCGCAAAATGGGCTTCGCTTGCAGATTTTTGACAAGGCAGGCCAAGCGGTTGATGTAGCCAGCCTTGACGTTTTGGTTGGCCGCCCCACCGAACAAAAAGACGATCAGTCCCCCCAAATGATCAAAATCGGCGATCATTATCAAGCTGCACTTGATCTGGCCCAAGGGCGCTGGATGTTGCGCGTACGGGCACGGGCCCAAAATGGCACGCTGTTTTTCCAAAGACTTGGGCTTACGGTGCAGGGCTAATGGGCCAAGTTGACCCCTTTGCAACGGCCCAATTTTCAGCCTGCCCCGCATGTGCGGTGGCGCCTTTGGCCGTGATGCAAGCACGCAAAGGGCTAAAACCTATGGCTGGCCCCCGCCCCGAAAAGATCATGTTATCCGTGCCCACAGCCCATTGCGCGGCCTGTATGCGCAGCATTGAAACCGCGCTTTCGGCACGGGCAGATGTGGTGCAAGCTCGGGTTAATCTAAGCCTAAAGCGGGTGCTGATTGACCTTGCGTTTCCCGTAGATCCCAAAAATTTAATCCAAACCTTGGCCGAACTGGGCTATCAGGCTCAGGTCTTGGATCAAGGTTTTTTGTCTAGCAAACAGAGCGATAAAGCAGGCGACGATTTGCTGATGCGCTTGGCGGTTGCAGGCTTTAGCGCCATGAATGTGATGCTGTTTTCCGTGGCGGTTTGGTCGGGGGCAGATGCAGCCACACGCGACATGTTTCACTGGATTTCCGCCGCCATCGCGCTGCCCACGGTTGCGTTTTCGGGCCTGCCGTTTTTCAAAAGCGCTGCCTCCGTTTTGCGCCATGGCCACATTAATATGGATGTGCCTATTTCGCTGGCGCTGATCCTAGCCTCGGCCCTGTCGCTTTTTGAAACGCTGCAAGGCGGAGTGCACGCCTATTTCGATGCCGCCGTGATGCTGGCGTTTTTCTTGCTGGCAGGCCGCTATCTTGACCACCGCACCCGCGCGCTTGCGCGGTCAGCCGCGTCAGAACTTGCAGCGCTTGAGGTGGCCGATGCGCATCTGATCACCAATGGCACCGAAACGCTGGCCCATATTCTGACCCTAAACCCAGGCGATCACATCCGTATTTACCCAGGCGAAAGGCTGCCCGCTGACGGTGTGATCCTAGACGGCCAAGCCCAAATTGACCGCGCGCTTTTAACGGGCGAAAGCCTGCCCGTTTTTGCAAGCCAAGGCGACCCAGTCGCTGCGGGCGAGGTGAACTTATCAGGCCATTTAACCGTTCAGGTCACGGCCGCGGCTGAAGACAGCAGCCTTTATAAAATGGCCGATATGGTGATGGCGGCGGAAATGTCAAAAGGGCGCTACGCGTCTTTGGCCGACCGTGCCGCGCAGATTTATGCGCCGATGGTGCATATTTTGGCGGCCCTTGCCTTTGCCTATTGGCTTTGGGTTTTGGGCGATTTGCACCGCGCGGTCACGATTGCGATTGCGGTTTTGATCATCACCTGCCCCTGCGCTTTGGGGTTGGCGGTGCCTTCAGTTGTGGTGCGAGCTTCGGGGAGGCTTTTTAAGCGCGGCGTGCTTTTAAAGCACCAAACAGCGCTTGAGCGTTTGGCGCAAATTGACACGGTGGTGTTTGATAAAACGGGCACGCTAACCTATGGCCAATTGCAAATCGCGGCTGATATTGACTCCAAACTTTTGCATATGGCGCAGTCTTTGGCCCGCCATTCCACCCACCCTTTGTCCAAAGCGCTGGCCACAACCGCAACTGTCGATCCGCTGCCGATCACTGATTTGCAAGAAGAATGGGGCATGGGCATAAGCGGCACTTATCAAGGCCAGCCCCTGCGTTTGGGGCGCGCTATGTGGTGCGATATGGTCGAAGCCCCACAAACCGCCACATACTTTTCTTACGGCAAGGATAAGCTACTGATCCCGTTTCAAGACTGCCTGCGCAGCGGCGCACTTGATGCCATTAACGCTCTGCGCGCGCAGGGCCTAAAGATTATTCTTTTGTCGGGTGACACGCCCTTGGCTGTGGCCGATATGGCTAGGCGCCTTGGTATTGAAACCTTTCACGCCCATCAGCGCCCTGAAGAAAAACTGAATTTTATGAATAACTTAGCGGCAACAGGCGGGCGCGCATTGATGGTGGGCGATGGGTTGAATGACACGGCCGCTTTGGTGGCGGCGCATGCGTCTATCGCCCCCGCCTCGGGGCTTGATGCGGCACGAGTGGCGGCAGACATGGTGCTTTTGAACGATGATCTTTTGGCCATTCCCCAAGCGTTTGCCATTGCCAAAACCGCCAGACGCCGCATTTTGGAAAACTTCGGTTTGTCGCTGTCCTATAATCTGGTGGCCGTGCCCTTTGCCTTTTTGGGGCTGGCGACCCCTTTGATGGCGGCTTTGGCCATGTCACTATCATCGATCACGGTGTCGCTTAACGCGCTGCGGGTGAAGTGATGCAAATATTGACTTATTTGATTCCCATATCTTTACTGCTCGGCGTTACAGCATTAGGCGTGTTCCGTTGGACCCTCCGTCATAATCAATATGACGATCTCGAGGGCGACAGTCAGCGTATGCTGAATAATGAATGGGATTATAGGCCCAAGCCTTAACCTTCTCTCTGCCACGCGTCCTTCCCTCCGAAAAAGCGCCATGTATTTTGTTAGACGCGCTAAATGAGGAACGTTGATGGCCCGAAAAGATACATGGCGGAAGACTTTACGACCGCTTCCTAATTTATGGGAACGGTGTTTTTTTCCTCTTGATATGGTCACTCAAGTGGAGTTATTGTCAAATCTGGTGTTTGAGAGTTTTTGGTCATGCGGCGACCTGGCCT
>ERZ889078.2642-NODE-2642-length-12540-cov-8.604646_pt1 | contig 12540 bp, 10 predicted proteins | sample MGYA00521266_ERZ889078 | MGnify/ENA primary metagenome ERZ889078 (study PRJEB32303, sample SAMEA104408618) | aquatic metagenome | biome: Brackish water; feature: Pelagic; material: water | place: Baltic Sea | collected 2014-06-16T06:34:00 | depth 76,534 m ... | reverse complement strand
CTCTGCCAGCTACATCACTATCAATATTTCGTCACCCAACACTAAAAATTTACGTCAGTTACAGCAAGGCGATGAACTTAAGGTTTTAATTGCCACGTTAAAAAATGAGCAACTTATCTTACAAGAAGAACAGGGGTTTTATGTGCCTTTAGCTGTCAAAATTGCACCCGATCTAAGTGATGAAGAAATCAGCCATATTGCCAAATTGTTACTGGAGTTTGAGATAGACGGCGTGATCGCCACCAACACGACCATCAGCAGAGATTTGATTGCCGGCCACCCATTCGCCAATGAAGCTGGCGGCTTAAGTGGCGCACCTGTTAAAAACCAAGCAACCCACGTAGTGCGTGTCTTGGCGGCTGAATTAAACAGTCAAGTTGCCATTATCGCAGCAGGCGGTATTTTAAGTGCTACAGATGCGCAGGAGAAATTAGCTGCAGGCGCCAGTTTGGTACAAGTTTATAGCGGTTTGATTTATCGAGGTCCGCAGTTAATAGCGGATATTGTTAATGCGTTGTAAGTGTTTTGGCTGTCTGTAACGTAGAACTGTCATCCCAGCAGAGTCTGCCGAGATGACACTCACTATTCATAAATCAGTTATTCACCCGCAATTGACATGCGTTCAACCAGAATGGAACCGGTACGAACATTACCGCGATAATCAATGTCATTGCCAACAGCGATGATGTTTTTTAACATGTCTTTCAAATTACCGGCGATGGTGATTTCTTCAACCGGATATTGGATTTCGCCCTTTTCTACCCAAAACCCTGCAGCCCCTCGGGAATAATCACCCGTTAAAATATTAACGCCTTGCCCCATCAGTTCAGTCACCAACAATCCGGTATCTAATTGCTTTAGCATGCCTTTTAAATCCAGATCACCCGTACTAATGCTTAAATTACGAACACCGCCGGCATTACCGGTACTTTGCAAACCCAGTTTACGGGCTGAATAAGTACTAAGTACGTAACTACGCAAAATTCCGTCACTGACGATATCGCGTGATTTTGTCGCGATACCTTCGCCATCATAGGCGGCACTACCTAAGGCACCTTTTAAGTGGGGCTGTTCAGAGATGCGAATAAATTCTGGAAACACTTGTGTATCCAGTGCATTCAGTAAAAAAGAGGACTTACGATATAAGTTACCACCGCTGATTGCACCAATAAAAGAAGCCAATAAGCCTGAAGCAATTTCTGCACTGTACAAAACAGGACACTGACGGGTGCTTAAACTACGTCCTTCCAAACGTCTAAGTACACGTTCGGCAGCTTTTTTGCCTATCTCTTTTGGCGCTTCCAAATTGACCGCATTTCTTGCAACGCTATACCAGTAATCCCGTTGCATACTGTCGCCACGTTGCGCCAATACCGAGCAACTTAAAGAATGACGGGTTGTTGTGTAGCCATGCAAAAAACCCAGACTGTTCCCCATAACATGGTTACCCTGATGGGTATTAATAGAGGCGCCTTCCGAATTGGTAATTTCAGCATGAAAGGTGCGGGCAGCCTCTTCACATTCAAGCGCCAACTCAATAGCTTTATCCGTACCCAAATGCCAAGGATGATTAAGATCAAGATCTGGAAAATCGGTTGCCAGTAACTCTTTGTCCGGCAAGCCTGAAAATTCATCTTCACTGGTATAGCGAGCGATACTGCAAGCGGCACTGACCGTTTCTTTAATAGATGCCGGTGATAAATCAGTCGTACTGGCTGAGCCTTTACGTTGACCAAAATAAACGGTAACGCCAAGACCTTGGCTACAATGATGCTCTATCGTTTCAACATCGCCCAAACGCACTGACACAGACAAGCCATTTTCTTGGCTTAAGCCTGCTTCTGCTGCACTGGCACCTTGTTTTTTGGCTTCGTCCAACAAATCTTGTACGATATCTTTTATAGCGGTCTGTTCTTCCTGATTTTGCACTGGTTTCTTTCTCTTAAAAGGCTTATTTAGGCTACGTTACGACTTATCTGCTGAAAGGAAACTTCATTAATATTGGCCTGGGACATAGCATGTTCAATTGTCATACCAATCAAATTCCCTTGTTCATCCAAGTCCAGATAAATATTTTCATTAATTTCTTTGGTCTCAAAAACAGGATGCTCTGAAAACTCGAGAAATGCTGTATCAGTATCTTCAAAATACTTAATTTTCATTATTTACCCCTTTTATCTGCTTGTCTTATGCTCTTGATCGGACAGGCAACAACTCTTTCAATCCATTCAAACTCTATAACCGATCTATCGGATCTATTTCTGGTAAAAAGGAAATATTGAGTATATTTCACTTAAACACTGGTTCCACCCACTGTCAAACCATCAATCTTGATGGTTGGTTGACCCACACCAACAGGGACACTTTGTCCTTCTTTACCACAAGTGCCAACGCCACTATCCAGCTCAAGATCGGTACCTACCATTGATACTTTGGTCAATACATCAGGTCCATTTCCAATGAGGGTAGCGCCTTTAACAGCACGCGTTATTTTGCCATTTTCGATTAAATACGCTTCACTGGCAGAAAATACAAATTTACCCGAGGTAATATCAACCTGACCGCCAGCAAAGTTTTTGGCATACAAGCCTTTTTTCACTGACTTTATGATTTCTTCCGGATTATGCGCGCCCGCCAACATGTAAGTATTGGTCATACGTGGCATCGGTAAGCTGGCATACGATTCACGGCGACCGTTACCCGTAGAGTTAACACCCATTAAACGGGCATTCAGTTTATCTTGCATATACCCTTTAAGAATACCCTTTTCAATCAGAACCGTTTGTTCTGTGGGCGTGCCTTCATCATCAATCGTCAATGAACCCCTTCGCCCTTGCAAGGTGCCATCATCAACAACCGTACATAAATCAGACGCTACGCGCTCACCAACCCGACCACTAAAAGCCGAAGTGCCTTTTCGATTAAAATCACCTTCCAACCCATGACCAATCGCTTCATGTAAAAGAATACCCGGCCAACCAGGCCCCAGTACAACCGTCATATTACCTGCCGGTGCTTCATCGGCTTCCAGATTAACCAGCGCCTGTCTTACCGCTTCTTTGCCAAACTCAAGCGCCTTATTTTGATCGATAAAATAACTATAATCGCTACGCCCACCACCACCCATACTACCTTGTTCACGGCGACCATTTTCTTCAACAATAACCGTTACATTCATACGGACCAAAGGTCGAACATCGACTGCCAGAGCACCACTTTGATTAGCCACCATAATAGTTTCATGACTACCACTAAGACTAACGATTACTTCTTCTATACGGCTATCCAACTTGCGCGTTTCACTATCAACATACCGCAACAAATCTATTTTCTGTTGATCTACCAAAGACTTTAAAGGATTAGCCATCGGATAATAGCGTGGCCAATTAGCGGCTTTGACCAACCCTACTTGTGCATCTTGCCCTTGGCGCACAATGGCTTTTACATTATTGGCGGCCTCAAGTAAAACCGGCAATTCAATTCTATCACTATAAGCAAAGCCGGTTTTTTCACCCGCTACCGCGCGCACTCCTGCACCTTGTTCAATGCTGTGGCTGCCTTCTTTAATGATACCTGCCTCCATTACCCAAGACTCACTATGACTGGACTGGAAATAAATATCCGCTGCATCAACAGAGGAACTGAGCAATCGGCTCATAATTTTTTCAATATCACCATCTTGAATACCGGCAGGGGTCAAAATAGCTTGTCTTGCAAAGTTTAATAATTCCATCACAACATCAAAATAAAGGTTTAAGGTGAAGGTTTACGGTGGAAAATTCAACGATAAGCCTTATTCGCTTTAACCTTGAAACTTTCTCATTGGTACCTTAATTATTCTTCTTTTAAATCATCACGCAGCGTTTCATACAACAGCTTTAATAAGTCTTCGGGGCCAGAACTAGGCTGGCTGACACTATTATCTTTAGGTGTAGCCTTTCTTTTACCACGATTACCAGCACTATTTTGTTCGGCAGCATTTCCCAACGCTGCCGTTATTTTTGTTTCTGCACCTTCATGCTTTACCGTCAGCACATAAATTGCATTGTTACTATTTTTACTACTAAATAATGATGGGTCGGCATCATACGAAACGTAATAAAGTCCCTCACTACGATTATGATCTGTGATTTCAATATCGCTTTGTTTTAGAGCCAGCCCCAGAGAATCCCAAGCCTCATCATAAGTTTGTTTAATTATTAACTCTGATGGTGCAGCACCCCAGATATCTTCATTGGCTTGTTTTGACGGCTCTTGTTCAGCCAGATAGACCTTGTCTCCCAAACCGGTCTTACCTGATTTTTCCCGAATAACACTATTATCTTCAGAGGGCGTCTCCTCTGTTAGTTTAGCAATTTCTTCAGTTACTTCTTTTGCATCAACAGTAGGTGTTACCACTTCTTGCTTACTAACTACCAATGTTGGCGGGCGCTCCAGCGCCATAGTATCGTGATAACGCTTATCTTCTGAAGCACTACTACAGGCCGCCAAGAATGTAATCAGTAGTCCTATTTTCAGGGTAAGGGATACATTATTCACAAAAATATCGCCTATGGGTTAAAACCGGAAAAGTTTTTCGTACTTTCTCCAGACGTTCTAAATCTATTTCAGACATCACATATCCTCCACCTGTTTTGTAACAATCCAAAACAATACCCCAAGGATCAATAATCATACTATGTCCAAAAGTTCTACGACCATTAAGATGAAAGCCACCCTGATTGGGTGCGATAACATAACACAGATTTTCTATCGCTCGTGCTCGTAGCAATACTTCCCAATGTGCGGCACCTGTCTCAGCAGTAAAAGCAGAAGGCACAACCAGTATTTCAACGCCAAGCTTGCTCATTTTGCGAAAGAACTCGGGAAACCTCAAGTCATAACAAACAGCAACGCCCAATTTGCCAAAAGGCGTATCGAAAACTTTCGATTCAGTACCCGGTTCAATTGAATCAGATTCACGATAAACTTCATTGGTATCGGGCACATTTACATCGAACAAATGAACTTTATCATAACGTCCGACCCTTTCCCCCTTATCGTTATAAATCAGGCAGGCTGCTCGCACCTTGTTGCTGTCATCAGTAGCCATTGGAATGGTACCTGCAACGATCCATACTGCATGCTTCTTTGCAGTATTAGCCAAAAAATCCTGAATAGGTCCTGAACCCTCTATTTCTTTTGCTTTTAGCTTATCGGCTTCATGGTCGCCCATCAAAGCAAAGTTCTCTGGTAACGCTACCAGTTTTGCACCCGCCTTAACTGCTTCTGCAATAAGCTTTTCAGCCTCCAACAAGTTAAAGCTTATATTAGGGCTTGAGGCCATTTGAATTGCCGCACACTTAGTCATTTCTTGTTCTCTTATTTTTATTCTGAATTTTTCTTGACCCAGGGAAAATCCGTTATCCCGCCGAATGTTTTCTGTACTAAACCATCATTTTCTAGTACTGGAATTAGTTGTACATTTCCCCAACCCCCTTTAACTAAATACTGGGAGCCAAAGAATAATCCTTCCTGGTTTTTTCCTGTCAATGCACGACCAATCAAATTGGATAGCTTGCCTACAATTGTACCAGCAACAGGAACAACATCAGCACCTTTTGGTACAACACTGACGCCATAATCAACAGTTTTATTAATCAAATCAGTGTGGCCCACTATAGTGATTTTTGCAGGGATGGCATCAACGACAATATCATTAGTCGTTGCCTTACCACCCAATAAACTGAAGTTACCTTTTATACTAATAAAAGTGATGCCTTCCTCAAAGACATTACTAAAATCCAGTTGAAAATGATTTATCCATTGCGAGATTGCCAAAATACCCAATAGGCGACCAAAGCCGGGCTCTATCCCCAAAATACGACCATTTCTAAAATCAATATCAACCTGACCTTGTAAGCTTGCCAACGAAAATTGATAGGGGGCGCCCTTCCAATCACCAACAAAATCGACATCCGCATTAGTTTCGACCAATTCCTTATTGATATCCAACTTGGTAAAAAACTCACCCGCTCGTGGTATACTCAGCTTTCCTTTTATATGGGTTTGTGTGTCCTTACCATCAATTTTCCAATCACCTGTCAAGGCAAGTTTTTGATCGACGCCATTTAATTCAACTCGCTTAAATAAAATACCATTGGGTATACGCTCGGTTTCAACAGTCAACTGACCAAGATCAACTGCCTGCCATAAGGTTTGTTGACTGGCTAGCGTCAATAAAGGAAGCGTGTCGGGAATCGATAAGGACACTACTTTATTGTCAAATTTAAGTTGTTTCAATATGTTAAGGTTTAGCAAATCCATTGCAAAATCCATACTATCAGCGCCTTTTAAATTAAAGGGTATTTTAAACTTACCTTTGGCTACTGTAGCGTTAATATTTCCCGCCCAATGTTTTTCTTCAGGCTTAAAAACCAGATCAAAATAACCCAAATCAGCTTTTTCCCAAAATCCATGCTCACTGTGTACTTTAACCTCCTTAAGACTACTAACCACACTTGCTATGGCCTCATTGTTTTCTTGTGCAAACGATAATGCAACACCCATCCAGTCTTTTAAATCTAGTCGTTGACGATTAATCTCCAATCTTATTCCCAGCTCTTGACTTTGTTTGACATTACCAGGGCCAATTAACACATTTCCCGATTCAATAGCTCGTTGCTTTATATTGTAATTAACTGCCGCATTCATTTGATTATCGTAATGAATGTTAATCGGCAATAACGCTTCATTTGTTAAGTTAAACAGTAAATTGAAAGGTCGCTGCTGCTCCCTGGTTTTAGCTAATGTGTTGGGCAAATCCAATGCCACCCCAGCCAAATTTGAATTTATAATCAAATCTGGAAAGCTATCATCATAGGGAAGTTGTAATTTCAACTGGTAATCTGTCGAACCCTCCGCCAACTCCAATCCCGGCACTTTAAACTGTTTTAAAATATCGCTAATGCCAACATGTCCTGTGACATTAACTGTCGTTAAAACATCTGAGCTTTTGATATTAATCTTAATTGGATTCTCAAGGGTTTGAGCAGTAATTGTTTGACTGTAAACGCCTTGTTCATTAAATTTTAATGCTCCCGTTATTTGACTAACCCCTAAATCAAGCGCTTTGACTTTAAGCTTCGCTTTACTTAACTGGGCAGAACCATTAACGATAGCAGTAGCGCCATCAGCTAAAGGCAACTTTAAATCCAAAGTTACTTCAGTAGCTCCTTGCGGATCTACCGCATCCAGAAAACTATTAGCCGAGGAATTAAGAGGCGTATCCTGCAAAAAATTTAACCCTTGCAAGATATCCGCCTCCAATTTGCCCTGCACTAACAAATGCTCGCTTTCACCCAGCGTTGGTATGACCACCGTAGCTTGTTTAATTTTTAATTTTTTACTGAAGCCCTTGTTTAGATCAACCTGTAAACCACCTTGTAAAAATATAACCTCGCCACCCAGCTCAGTTAAGTACGGCCAATCCGAAAGATAGGATATGTCCATCTGGTCTATATCAAACCGTGCTTCAAAAACCCCTTGCCCCTTAGCAAACGGAAAACCATTTAGATCTCCGTAAAACAATATGCCACCTTTGGAGACGCGTCCTTTGATAAAGGCATGATCCAGCCAATCAACAACCGTTTTCTTCAAAACACTAACAGGCAGATAACGTTTAACTTGAGTCACATCTTCAGCAGAAAAGCCCATTTGTAAATCCAAAAATGGCTGCTTACCTTCCTTTTTTGGAATCCGTAAATTGAAGCGATTACCCGTCTTTATATCTGGTGAATCTATAACAATATGCGGACTGGATATCAACCACTCATCCGCTGTTTGTTGCCAGCCAATCGTACCAATAAGTTTGGTGATACTAAGTGCATCACGAAATAACCCCGAAGTTGTCATACTGGCATCCTTGGTTACCAAAACCAATTGGCCTTTTTCATCTGTGCCTTTTAATCGTCCGGTTAAATTTTCGATACCTGGAATTGCACCTGATGGCGCTATTTTTAAATGGTTAAAACTGCCATTAACTGCAAAGTGTTTTGCATCTAAGTCGGCAAAACAAAACAATTGGTCTACTGATCCTTTTAGCAAGGACTTTTCTAAAAAACTGTTTGCAGTTTTTGGCAATGTTGCAAAAAACTGCAACAACGTGGAAGCATTTTGCAAATCCACTGACTTTATAAACAGTGTCGCCTTATGCAACACATCATTGGTTTGATTCGCCGACACACTAATGGCTATTTCAGGCCATTGTTTATCATTTTTTTGTAACAAAAATTGAGGCACATCCAAGTGCCATTGATCATCAACATGCTGCCAATGCACCTTGGTTTTGACTTGTTTGGCAACAAAATCTTCCTTGTCGGGTCTGGTTAGCTTTAATTCTTGTACCTGAATATCGGCCACCATGGACATTATTTGCGCATGTTTTAGAGTAGTCCATAACTTAAAATCGCCAAAACCCGAGCCAATCTTTATCGCAAAGGGTAATTGGCCTTCCACCCATGCTGCCGGCTTCATGTTTTTTCCTTCAACAAAAACGGCACCATCAATCAATGAAGGTTCAAATAAATTACCCTTCAAATCCATGGAGAGCCTTAACTCATCACCATATTGTTCAGGTGGTTTTATCAGAATATTCAATCGATGCTGCTGATCTTTATTAACAATCGAAAAATCAATCATACCAACCCTTTTCAACTTGGTTGGATTAAGCTCATCCTGCCAACTGATTTCACTTTGTAATACTTCGTACTTACCACCCTGTAATAACCATAAGGGCTTTTCATCACTGGCTTTTAAACCAACAATTGCAAAACTACCATCAAGCTTACGCTTTACTGTCAGCTTTGCTCCGACTAAGCTAACCCACGACGACGCTAAATGATCACCAGTAACCAAGGCATTAAATAAATTAATGCCTACCCGGACTTCTTTAAGCTGAATGGGTGCTGCTGTATTGGCAGCAGAGGCACTTACTTCAATATCTTTTAACACCAACTCCGGGCTATAGCCACGCATATTGGCCCGTAAATGCCCTATGGTTAATGGTGCTCCTATAAGTTTGCTAATATGTAACGACAAATCAGCCTTATAATCCGCTATGCCCCACAGCAAAAGGCGCACAACTGTTAGGCTAATTGCTGTTGCAATTAAAGACCAAAAAATAAGATGGCGGGTTGCGCGTTTAATGTGATGAATCATAATCAGCAGCTATAAAATAATAAATTACTGACCCTGAAAGACAGCAATGGTCGAGCCAATAAATTCAAACTTATTTTGTAACTTCGGAGCTTACTGTAGAACAACGTCATACTGCTCCTGGTTATATTGTGCCTCTACTCTGAACTTAATCTTTACACCCAAAAATATTTCTAATTCAGCAAGCATGTCAGCTTCCTCATCAAGCAGCATATCTACCACTTCATTCGATGCTAGAACCAATATTGTCTGTACGTTGTAGAGCCTTACCTCTCGAATGATCTCCCTAAATATTTCCAGACACATGGATTCCGGGGTTTTTAAAACGCCCCGACCACCACATGCACTGCATGGCTCGCAGAGTATATGCTCCAAACTTTCTCGTGTGCGCTTACGGGTCATTTCTACCAAACCCAGAACCGAAACTTCAGTAATTCTGGTTTTTGCCCGGTCTTTTTCTAAATTACGTTCGAGCGCCTGCAAAACCTGCATTTTATGCTCTTCACTTTGCATATCAATGAAATCAATAATAATGATTCCACCTAAATTTCTTAACCTAAGTTGACGGGCAATGGTTTGAGCCGCCTCGAGATTGGTTTTAAAAATTGTCTCTTCAAGATTACGGCCACCAACATAACCACCCGTATTAACATCTACTGTAGTCATCGCCTCAGTCTGATCGAATATTAAATAACCACCTGACTTTAACTTAACTTTACGATCCAGAGCCTTTTTAATTTCATCTTCGACACTGTAAATATCAAATACCGGACATTCCCCCGAATAATGCTCTATAACTGGCACGATTTCGGGCACAAATACTTCAGCAAATTCAAGCAATCGTTGATAGGTTTCTTTGGAATCTACGCGAACCCTATCAATACCTTCTTTGTATAAATCTCTAAGTGTTCTGATACTTAAAGGTAAATCCTTATGAATAAACTGCTTGGGCTTTGCCACAGCAATCTTTTTTACAATTGACTCCCACAACTTTAGCAAAAATGTCATATCTGCAATCAAAATCGATTCTTGTACACATTCTGCTGCCGTTCTTGCGATAAAACTGCCGCACTTATGCTCTTGCCTAAAAGCATCAAGACAGGCTCTTAAACGCATCCGCTCAACCTCATATTCAATGCGCTGAGATACACCGGAATTATTGGCATAAGGCATATAAACCTGATATCGCGATGGAATAGATATTTCTGTGGTTAAACGCGCGCCTTTTGTGCCTAATGAATCCTTAATCACTTGCACAACAAGATGCTGACCTTCATGCAGGTAATGCTCAATAAGGTCGGAACCTTTCTCTTCCAAATCTTTCGCGCACAAATCTGAAATATGAATAAACGCCGCCTTGGGTAAACCAATATCAACAAAAGCAGCTTGCATACCGGGCAAAACACGGCAAACTTCGCCTTTATAAATATTACCTACCAATCCTCGTTCGCGGGTTCTTTCAATAATGAGTTCTTGTAAAACACCATTTTCAATGACCGCAACCCTTGTTTCTGGAGGCGTTACATTAATTAAAATTTCTTCACTCATTTGAAAAGCTCAATTCCTTGTTTGGCTAAAAGTTGTGCCGTCTCAAACAATGGTAAACCGACCACTCCGGAAAAACTGCCTTTTATTGACTCAACAAATACACCACCCCGTCCCTGAATAGCATAGCCACCAGCTTTATCCAACGGCTCACCCGTATCCCAATAATCCAGCATTTCTTGATCTGTCAAGCATCTGAATGTTACCTCCGTAACACTTACTGCCTGATTGTGCTCATGTCCTCTTAGCGAAATCGCCGTATAAACGTGATGAGTTTTACCCGACAACTGTGCCAACATGGCAAGTGCATCTATCTTGTCTTTAGGTTTTCCCATAATCAGGGACCCTAAAACAACCGTTGTATCCGCTGCTAAAACTGGCACATCAGTTTGAAGCCGGGCTAAACATACCGCAGACTTTTCACCCGCCAAACGTTGAACATAATCCAGCGGAGCTTCATTACACAAAGGCGTTTCATCCAGATCAACCGGACAAGTCACATAAGTGACCTTGATTTGATCCAACAGTTCCTTTCTGCGTGGCGATGCAGATGCAAGAATAATTTGTGCAGCCATTAGCGATGATAAGGGTGATTATGAAGAATACTCCAAGCACGATAGAGTTGCTCGGCAACTACAATTCTTACCAGTGGATGCGGAAAGGTCAGTTTTGACAAGCTCCAGGACTCTCTTGCCAGTTGTTTGGCAGAATCAGCTAAACCTTCAGGACCACCTATCAACAAAGTGATATGTTGCCCACTTTCTAACCAACGCTGCATAGCTTCTGCCAACTCTAGCGTTGTCCAAGGTTTACCGGGGATGTCTAGAGTTACTATATGCGTACCCTGAGGAATAGCACCAAGCATCCGTTCACCCTCCTCTTTTACAATACGAACAACATCACTGTTCTTGGTACGTTTACCCGGGGCAATCTCTTTGAGTACTAACTCACACTCACGCGGTAAACGCTTAGCATATTCATCGTAACCGAGCTGAACCCAGCTTGGCATGCGATTTCCTACTGAAATTAAATTTATTTGCATGGATATGCAGGATACAGATAACAAAGAGCTGATGCAATGTACTCGACTTTATAAAAACAAGCTTCTTTAATGCCATTCGTAATAAGAATAGCAAGACAGCACGCAAACATCCATTGACCCATTAATCTGAAGTGGAAAGGACATAATCTTTGTTTATTAATCATAGCCATAAAAAAACCCGCTAAGCTATAAAGCTTGCGGGCTTGATCGGTTCTTCATCTGTTTATTAAGCAAGCTGCACAGGAATTGACGAAGCAGAACGTAACACTTCGTTTTTCTCGTTAAAATAAATCAAGGTTGGTTTATGCTGCTCTGCTTCTTGTTGATCCAATATCGTATAAGCACAGACAATAATAAGATCTCCAGGACATGCTAAACGGGCGGCAGCGCCATTAACTGAAAAGATGCCTGAACCTTTTTCTGCACGAATCGCATAGGTAGTAAAACGTGCGCCATTGTTAATGTTATAAATCTGAATTTGCTCGTATTCTTTAATGCCTGATAGGTCAAGAATAGTGCTATCAATTGCACAAGATCCCTCGTAACCCAACTCTGAACGCGTCACGGTGGCTCGATGTAACTTCGCTTTAAGCATCGTAATTTGCATAATAAAACACTATAAATACATTTTAAAACCGATCATTATCCATTATTTACTAGGATCCATCAACTTTTTAGATATCTGCACTTGATCAAGTGCAGTCTTTATTTAAAGCAAAAATAATGTGTCTTCCTGACTTTTTATCCAAATAATGATC
>ERZ889078.2641-NODE-2641-length-12549-cov-14.258764_pt1 | contig 12549 bp, 8 predicted proteins | sample MGYA00521266_ERZ889078 | MGnify/ENA primary metagenome ERZ889078 (study PRJEB32303, sample SAMEA104408618) | aquatic metagenome | biome: Brackish water; feature: Pelagic; material: water | place: Baltic Sea | collected 2014-06-16T06:34:00 | depth 76,534 m ... | reverse complement strand
TGCTGCTTTTCCTAAATCAAAAACAAAAAACTAATTTTTAGAACCCACCTAAAGAAGTTTCAAATAAACGTCTAGACGTTTATCAAATAACGTCTAGATATTATTGTAAGAATGTCTAGACGTTTATTTGATAACTGCTTAGCAATTATTATGAACTGCTTATTAAATTTCAAATAGTTCTTAATAAAATTTTAAAAAGGCCTATAACAAAGTTAGATCTATTTATTAAAATATCTAAATTAAACCGTTGGTTATAAGTATTTAAAACTTCAGTTCTATTATTTTTTTAGCAATGAGATGATATTAAAAATATATCGAGAACGGTTTTTCTATGCTATTTTTCTATTCTCAATACATTTTTCAATGGAAGATTACTTGAATTGAAAAAATTTTAGATCAAAACGAATTGCGCCCAACAGGTTAAAGTAGACTACTTATACCAACCAGCATATTTCACATAATTATCAGCAATTCTATTAATTTCACCTGAAATTAATTCTTCACTAATATCTTTTACTTTTTTAGCCGGTACACCTGCAAATATACATCCTGATTTTACGTGGGTTCCCTTTGTAACAACAGCTCCAGCAGCAATAATACTATTACTTTCTACAATGCAATCATCCATTACAATAGCGCCCATACCAATTAATACATTGTCATGAATTGTGCAACCGTGAACCATAGCATTATGACCTATTGAAACGTTGTTTCCAATATTTGTTGGGTGCTTTTTGTAGGTGGCATGGATTACAGCTCCATCTTGAACATTTACTTTATTACCCATTTTAATATAATGAACATCACCTCTAATAACTGCATTGTACCAAATACTGCATTGGTTACCCATGGTTACTTCACCAATTATAACTGCATTTTCTGCAATAAAACAATCGTCACCAAATTGAGGTTTATTTCCATTTAATTCTTTAATAATCATATTATAGCTAACTAATTTAAAACATTCTATTTGTTTTACCACTTCTTTCATTCCAATACCTACGAGAGCTATCACACCCAAAATTGAAACCTAGTGTTATTTGATGATATCCTGCATCATCGAATAGAATTTCACCTGATTGTTTGGTGTAGGTATAAGAAAACATATATTTTTCGAAATTTACACCAATAATTGGTGTAATATAACTTAATTGTTTTGTGTCAATATTATCAAACCCTCTCCTATACGACAAGGCTGCCCAAATCTTTGCATTTGTACTTTCTGAATAAATTTTCATGTTAAAATCAACAAATTTCTCTTTTGTACGCTCAACATATTGTATCATAACAGACGGTTCTAATTCAATAGAACCGCCATTTGCGAAATTATCAAAATAATGACCGAAAGACACTAAGTACCTTCTCAAATTCAAAGATTCATAGTCTTTATTATATAAATTTCGTGCGCTTAACATCACATTTTTTACGGTAAAATATCCAAAAAAGTCAACATCATGATAAGCCATACTCACATCTGCATTGAAATAACTTTCGCTCAGAACTATTTGAGAAATCACCGGATCCGCTATTTCAAAAGTGGATTCATCTACACTATTATTAACCATCATAAATGAAAGCCCAAATGACAATCTCCTATAATTTCTAATATGTCCAATATCTATATGGTAAGCATACGTACCTTGTATTCCTTGCTGGCTATGATACCCGTTTTTATCATTAAAAAGAATAAAACCAAGCCCTGCTTTTTCTCCAAATTTAGAGTTATAACTTATTGTTTGTAATGACGGAGCATCATCAACACCACTCCATTGGCTCCTCGCCGTTAATCGTATTCTGTTACAATCTGTAAATCCAGCAGCTGATGGATGAACTAAATAAACATTGTCCGATAAATAATCTGAGTAAATTGGTAATGTTTCTTGTGGTTTCACTACAATAGAAGTCAGAAAAAATAAACTTAAAATAAAAATTTTAGGTATTTTCATTGTCGTTTTTAAAAAATAAAATTCAAATATAGTTAATATATTTTTCAACCCCACAAGAGTTGATTATTTAAAAACAAAGTTTTGTTGTTTTTATAATAAATTGAAACTAAAATATTGACGAATACCAATTTTTAACTTAAAATTAATACAATCAAAATTAAAATTTATAACTTTGTAAATTAGTATGAAACAAATTTACAAGAAAATATTAGCTGTTTTAATGACTTTTGTAGTGCTTTTCTCTACAATGTCATTTAGCATCAGTGAACACTATTGTGGTGATCACTTGGTGGATAGTGCTTTGTTTTCAAAAGCTAAATCTTGTGGAATGGCAATGGAAACTGCCAATGCTGATAGTGATTGTAATTCCTTTAAAAAAGATTGTTGTTCTGACAAGGTGAAACAAATTGAAGGTCAGTCGAATCTTAAAATAGACTTCAATAACCTTACTATTCCACAACAACAATTTGTTGCTGTTTTTACATATTCTTATTTAAATTTATTTGATGGTGTTGATTCAAAAATCAACGCTTTTGAAGATTATTCGCCTCCTCTGGTCGATAAAGACATTACTGTTCTTTATCGTGTTTTTCGTATTTGATTTTTATTTATTTAAATAGTTATCTCATTTCTTTAAGGTTTTAACACCTTGTAAGAAAATAGATTGACTTTATTTGGGTCCTTTTTTTAAAAAAATGGCTTCATTCAATATTAAATAAATAAAAATCAAATTTCATATGCTTCATAAAATTATTCGCTATTTTCTTGAAAATAAGTTAATAACATTTATAATCTTGTTTTCCTTTATTATAGGTGGTATTGTAACTGCTCCTTTTGATTGGAAAACATCTTTATTCGAAAGAAATCCTGTACCTGTTGATGCCATACCTGATATTGGAGAAAATCAACAAATTGTATTTACTGAATGGGCAGGGCAATCTCCTCAAGATATTGAGGATCAAATAACTTACCCTTTAACAACTGCTTTATTAGGTATTCCTGAAGTAAAAACAATTAGAAGTAATTCAATATTTGGGCTCTCTAGTATTTATATTATTTTTAATGATGATGTAGATTTTTACTGGAGTAGAACTCGAATCCTTGAAAAATTAAATTCATTACCAACAGGTACAGTCCCAGAAGCAGTGACACCTGCCTTGGGACCTGATGCAACTGCTTTAGGTCAGGTATATTGGTATACTTTAGAAGGTAGAAATCCAAAAACAGGAAAACCTACCGGTGGCTGGGACCCTCAAGAATTAAGAACTATTCAAGATTTTTATGTCCGTTATTATTTAACAGCTGCTACAGGAGTTGCTGAAGTAGCATCTGTAGGTGGATTTTTAAAAGAATACCAAATAGAAATAGATCCAGATGCAATGAAAGCCAACAATGTTGATGTTGGTATGATTATGAATGCTGTTAAAAACAGCAACCTTGATATTGGTGCTCGAACATTAGAGTTTAACAAAGCTGAATATTTAGTAAGAGGCTTGGGTTATATTAAAAACTTATCAGATTTAGAGGAAAGTGTTGTTATTGCAAGAAACAATGTTCCTATTCGTTTAAAAGATGTTGCCAAAATCCAATTTGGACCTGCAGGCCGCAGAGGTGGTTTAGATAAAAGTGGCGTGGAAGCTGTTGGTGGAGTTGTTGTGGCACGTTACGGAGCAAATCCTTTGGCGGTTATAGACAATCTTAAAAATAAAATTAAAGAAGTTGCTCCTGGCTTGCCTTCAAAAACATTGACAGATGGCACAGTTTCAAAAATAACAATTGTTCCCTTTTATGATCGCTCTGGTTTAATTCACGAAACATTAGGCACTTTAGAATCATCATTATCGCATGAAATTTTAATAAGTATTTTAGTAGTTATTATATTAGTATTAAATCTAAGAGCATCCGTTTTAATTTCCATGTTACTTCCTGTTGGTGTGTTAATGACATTTATTTTAATGAAATACTTTCAGGTAGATGCCAACATTGTAGCGCTTTCGGGTATTGCAATAGCCATTGGAGTCATGGTAGATGTAGGTATTGTCTTTACTGAAAATATTATAAGGCATCTAGAAATGCCAGAAAATGAAGGCATAAAAGGTAAAAATTTAATGCAATTAATTTATGTTGCAACTATTGAAGTAGCGGGTGCAATAGTAACAGCTTTAGCAACCACTGTTGTGAGTTTTTTACCCGTTTTTGCAATGCAAGCAGCAGAAGGTAAGTTGTTTAGGCCTTTAGCTTTTACAAAAACATTTGCACTAATGTCGTCATTAATTATTGGAATTATGTTCATTCCTGCAATGGCGCATCTATTATTTTCTATTAAAATAGATAAAAAGAAAACCAGTAGAATTTTCAATTCACTGTTAATTGGTTTCGGACTTGTATTTTTAGTTGCTTATGGAAGTATTATTGCAATCGCTTTAATTTTAGTAGGAATCAATAATTTATTAACCATTATTCCTGAAAAAAGTTTATTTAAAAACCGTATTCAATTACCGTATTCTGAAAAAGTTGCGAATGTAATTAATATTATAATTGCTGCTTTAGTTGTCATTTATTTTTTAACCATTGAATGGTTACCGTTAGGGGCTTCAAATTCAACATTTATAAACTTAATTTTTGTATCGCTATTACTATGTGTTATTCTTGGGTTTTTAATGGCTATTGTTCATTATTATACACCCATTTTAAAATGGTGCTTGGTAAATAAATGGAAATTTTTAATGCTTCCTATTTTTGTTTTAATTTTTGGAGTAGTTGCTTGGTTAGGAATTAATAAAACTGCTGGCTTTTTACCTAAAGCGGTAAAAAACACTTCCGTTTGGGCAAGTTTAGAAAAAACGTTTCCTGGGATTGGAAATGAATTTATGCCGGCCTTAAATGAAGGTTCGTTTCTGTTAATGCCAACTACCATGCCACATTCTAGCGTTACTGAAAACATGGAAACTCAGGCTAGTTTGAATAGGCATTTAATGTTAATTCCAGAAATTGAATCTTCTGTGGGTAAATGGGGTCGTGTAAATTCTGCATTAGATCCTGCGCCTACTTCGATGTATGAAAATACCATCAATTATTTACCAGAATATATGATTAATGAAGGTGGGCATAAAATAGCTTTTAAAGTGAATAATAACGATGCTTTTGTTTTAAAGGACGGAACTACTTATAAATATAAGGAAGATGAATTTAGGAAAATTTCTAAAGAAGAATTGATTGAAGATGAAGATGGTGAATACTTTAGACAATGGCGTGTGAAAATTAAAAAACCAGATGATATTTGGAATGAAATTGTAGCACACTCTAAATTTCCTGGATTAACGTCAGCTCCAAAGTTACAACCAATTCAAACACGACTAATTATGTTGGCAACAGGAATGCGAGCACCAATGGGCATTAAAGTATTTGGACCAGATTTAGAAACCATTGAAAAAGTTGGTTATGAATTTGAAAAAATGCTACAAAAAGTGCCTAGTATAAAAGCATCCACTGTTTTTGCAGATCGAGTTGTAGGAAAACCATATTTGGAAATACAATTGAATAGACAAGCCATGTCTCGTTATGGTTTATCTGTAAAAGACATGCAAATGAATTTAGGCGTTGCTATTGGTGGAAAACAACTAACAACAACCGTTGAAGGAAGAGAACGTTTTCCTGTTAGGGTTCGTTATGCAAGAGAATATAGAGATAACCCTGAAGATATTAAAAAGATTTTGATACCTACACCTTCTGGCAGTCAAGTTGAGTTGGGCGAATTAGCAGACATCACTTATACAAGAGGTCCACAAATTATTAAAAGTGAGGATACTTTTTTAACATCCTATGTTATTTTTGATATGAAAGATGGTTTTGCTGAAACCAATGTGGTTGAAGACGCTCAAGCATTGATTAAGGAAAAATTAGATTCTGGAGAATTTGTATTACCTGCTGGTGTAACCTATCGTTTTACAGGTAATTATGAAAATCAACTACGCGCAACTAAACGACTAGCTATTGTAATACCTATAAGTTTATTGTTAATATTTATCATTTTATTTTTCCAATTCAAAACGGTTATTGCATCAACAATTCATTTTTCCGGAGTTTTTGTAGCATTTGCAGGTGGTTTTATTTTGATTTGGTTGTACAGTCAACCTTGGTTTTTAAACTTCAGTTTTGCAGGCGTTAATATGCGTGACTTGTTTCAAATACACACTATTAACTTAAGTGTAGCAGTTTGGGTAGGGTTTATCGCTTTATTTGGTATTGCAACCGATGATGGGGTTATTATGGGAACTTATATTCATCAAACTTTTGAAGAAAGAAACCCACAAACTGTAGCCGAAGTGAGAGCTGCCGTAATTGAAGCTGGTTCAAAAAGAGTTCGTCCTGCAATGATGACGGCAGCAGTAGCAATTATTGCATTGCTTCCTGTTTTAACGGCTACAGGAAAAGGATCAGACGTTATGGTACCTATGGCAATACCAACATTTGGAGGAATGACCATTCAAATTATGACCATGTTTATTGTTCCAATTTTACAATGTTTCTGGCGTGAAGGAGAAATCAATAAAAGAGACAAAAAGAAACTGAAAGAACTAAAAAATGACTAAAAGGATGAAAATTATAAAACTATTATTAAGTTGCTTTTTGCTAATGCTGATGCAATTTGCACAAGCACAGGAAGAACTAAATGACTATTTAAAAATTGCAGCAAATAATAATCCTGGCTTAAAAGCAATGTTTAGCGATTATATGGCTGCAATGGAACGCGTACCACAAGTTGGTACTTTACCAGATCCTAATTTTGCCTTTGGGTATTTTATTCAGCCCGTTGAAACCAGAGTTGGGCCACAAAAAGCAACCTTTAATTTAGCGCAAAGCTTCCCTTGGTTTGGGTTGCTAAATGCAAAAGAAGATATGACTACGGAAATGGCAAAAGCAACTTATGAAACATTTGAAAATGCCAAGTCTACTATTTTCTTTGAAGTAAAAACGGCTTATTATAACTACTATTTTATTGAAAAGGCCATTGAAATTACCAAAAAAAATATAGCAATTTTGGAAGTATTCAAACGATTATCACTGATTAAAATTGAAACTGGCAAAGCTTCTATAGTTGATGAATTACGTGTAGAGATGGAGTTAAATGATTTGGAAAATCAATTGGCCCTATTTTTAGATTCAAAAGATGTGTTACAAGTAAAATTTAACAATTTGCTGAATAGAGCGGTTATTTCTGAAATCATTGTTCCAGAAGTATTGTGGCAAGATGAAATTCCATTAGATCAATTAAATATGCTTGATGAAGTTTTTGCGTCAAACCATCAACTAAAAAGCATAGAACATAAATTAAATGCTTTTTTAAATCAAGAAGTTGTAGCAAAAAAGGAAGGACTTCCAAAATTTAATATTGGTTTAAATTATACCATTGTTGGTAAAAATAATGCTTCAACAGCTTCAGATAATGGAAAAGATGTGTTTATGTTTCCATCTATAGGCATTTCTATTCCTTTATATCGAAAAAAATACAAAGCGTTAATTAAGGAAGCAAAATATTTGCAAGAAGCAGAAATATCAAAAAGAGAGGACAAAAAAAATACATTGAGTACCATTTATAAAAACACCTATAAAGATTTTAACGACGGAAACAGACGCGTTTTTTTAAATGAAAAACAAGCTGAAATTGCTAAAAAAGTGTTAGATGTTTTAATAACGTCTTACTCAACCAATTCAAAAGATTTTGAGGAAGTGTTACGTATTGAACGTCAGTTATTAAAATACGAATTAGAACATCAAAAAGCAATTACTGATAAAAATGCCGCAGTAGCATTTATGAATTATTTAATAGGACACTAAAAATATAAAAATGAAAAAATATAAAAATTATACACTAGGAGCCGGTCTTTTAATTATCGGAATAATTGTAGGTAATGTGTTTTCTGGAGGAAATTCAGAAGCATCCCATAATGAATCGGAACATGAATTTATACAAGATCCAGTGACACAACTTTGGACGTGTGCAATGCACCCTCAAATTCAATTGGAAGAATCAGGTAATTGCCCTATTTGTGGTATGGAATTAATCCCTATGAACACAAGTTCCAGCACTGAAAAAATAAGTGATGATGAAATTGTTTTGTCTGAAGAAGCATATCAATTGGGTAATATTCAAACAAGTGTAGTTGAAAAAGGCACTACTGAAAAAGAAATTCATTTGTTAGGAAAAGTACAAGCTGATGAGCGTAATTTATTTTCACAAGTATCTCATATACCTGGTAGAATAGAACGATTGTATGTTAATTTTACAGGTGAAAAAGTAGTTAGAGGTCAAAAAATAGCACGTATTTATTCTCCAGAATTAATTTCTGCCCAAAAAGAACTATTTGAAGCTATTCGTTCAAAAAGTATTTATCCAGAATTATACACCGCATCTCGAAATAAATTAAAATTATGGAAACTTTCTGATAATCAAATTAATGCAATTGAAAAATCGGGTAGTATACAAGAACAAATTGATATTCTGTCCGATTATTCTGGATATGTAATGAAGCGTAATGTTGAATTAGGAGATTATCTTAAAGAAGGAAGCTCACTTTTTAATATTGCTAATTTAAATACGGTATGGGTACTATTTGATGCTTATGAAGCAGATATACAATGGATTCATAAAAACGATGTAATTGATTTTAATATTCAAGCTTTACCGGGAGAATCATTTAAAGGAAAAGTTACGTATATCGATCCTTTTGTAACTACCAGTTCTAGAGTTGTAAAAGTACGTATAGAAATCCCAAATTCATCTAATAAATTATTACCTGAAATGTTTGCGAATGGGATTATTAAAGCAAAATTACTAAATGCGAAAGATGCTTTAATAATACCAAAATCGGCTGTATTATGGACAGGAAAAAGAGCGGTTGTTTATGTAAAAGTACCCCATGAAAAAACAATTTCATTTATATATAGAGAAATTACATTAGGTGCAGATTTAGGCGATTTTTATATTGTTAAAGATGGATTAATGGATGGTGAAATAGTGGCGACAAATGGTGTGTTTAGAATTGATGCTTCTGCTCAATTAGTTGGAAAAAAAAGTATGATGAATCCAAATGCAGGAAAGCAAAACTCAGGTCATGCTGATATGGATATGGATGGAGATTCAAAATCGAAGATGAGCGACGAAGAAATGAAAAACATGGATACTTCTAAAACAGAAAATGTTACCAACCATCCTGAAATGGAAAAAAGAATTGCCGTTTCTAAAGACTTTCAAAATCAATTAAAAAATGTATTTCAAAAATATATTGATTTAAAAGATGCTTTCACCAATGACAATGCAAAAACAGCTCCGAAATCTGCTAAAGAAATAACCGATTTATTAAATAAAGTTGATATGAAACTATTAACAAATAATGAAGCTTATACTAACTGGATGAATATTCATAAGGAAATTGCTGCTTCTTCAATCGCTATTTCCACAACCGTAGAACTTAAAATTCAAAGAGATTATTTTAAAAATCTATCATTAAATATTATAAAAGCAGTCAAATTATTTGGAATCAACAAAAAAGTATATGAGCAATTTTGCCCAATGGCTGATGACAATAACGGTGCATATTGGTTGAGTTTAACAGAGCCTATAAGCAATCCATATTTTGGAAGTAAGATGTTAAAATGCGGAAATACAAAATCTATAATTGAATAATTATAAAAAAAACTACCTGTCCTTTTTTGATGGGTAGTTTTTAATATATTTCTTATTGTTAAAGGACGAAAGTTTCTTAACTCATTTATATAGCAATTTTTTAAAAACTCCCTAAAAAAGGAAGCTTTTTTAATTTAAAATGAGTACCTCTTTTAAACTACCAAACATCATTAAGAAATAATTTACAAATATTAAAGTTACTTTTGTTACTTTAGCAAAAAAGTAAGCTAATTAAGCACTTTCATTAAGAAAAAAGATAAATAAATTAAAATAAACAATAATTAGTAAAATGAAAAAAATGAAAAAATTAATAGTATCATTAGTTATGGTAATCAGTTTTGTTGCCATTTCAACAGCACAAGAAAACGTAGAAAAAGTTGTAAAAAAAGAAATAACTAAAGAAGTTAAACAATGTGCCGCCGATTGCCCAAAACCTTGTTGTGCAGATAAAAAAGTTGAATGTAAAAAAGAAGGAAAAGAATGTGCAGCTGATTGTACTAAACCTTGTTGCGCAGATAAAAAAGCAGAATGTAAAAAAGAAGGAAAAGAATGTGCAGCTGATTGCCCAAAACCTTGCTGTGCCGACAAAAAAGCAGAATGTAAAAAAGAAGGAAAAGAATGTGCAGCTGATTGTACTAAACCTTGTTGTGCCGACAAAAAAGCAAAAAAACATGCTGAATGTAAAGGTGATAAACACGCGCATGCAAAAGAATCTAAAGAGTGCCCAGCAGATTGTACAAAACTTTGTTGTGCTAACAAAAATGTAGAAGAAAAAGGAACTAAAGTTGCGTTTTCTTGTCCAATGAAATGCGAAGGAGATAAAACTTATGATAAAGAAGGATCTTGTCCAACTTGCAAAATGGATTTAAAGCCAGCTAAAAACTAATTTATAGTTATATTAAATAAAAAATCAGGGCAATGCCCTGATTTTTTATGTTCTAAAAACTAATTTTATTTAAATATTTTCTACCAACCAATTCCCTACTTCGCTTGTTTTATAAGCTATGTTTTTTCCTGATAAATCTTCTGTTACAATACCTTCCGCTAATGATTTATTTACCACATTTTTAATAGCTTCAGCTTCTTCAGTTAAGTTAAAGGCCATTTCAAACATCATTGCAGCAGATAAAATTGTAGCTAATGGATTTGCAATATCTAAACCTGTTGCTTGCGGGTAAGAACCATGAATTGGCTCAAACAATTGATTTTCTGAACCTACTGAAGCACTTGGCATTAAGCCCATAGATCCTGAAATTACAGAAGCTTCATCTGTTAAAATATCACCAAATAAGTTTTCAGTAATTAATACATCGTATGAATTTGGCCATTGAACCAAACGCATGGCAACAGCATCAACAAATTCATAAGAAACCGTAACTTCTGGGTACTCTTTTTCCATTGCTTGTACAGTTTCTCTCCATAAACGTGAAGTTTCTAATACATTTGCTTTATCAACACAACATAATTTTTTAGTACGTGTCATAGCTAATTCAAAGCCTTTTTTGGCCAAACGTTGTACTTCAAATCTTGTATAAACACAGTTGTCAAAAGCTGTTTCCCCACCATCTCTTCTACCTTTTTCTCCAAAGTAAATTCCGCCTGTTAATTCTCTTAAGAAAACTAAATCAGTACCTTCAATACGTTCTCTTTTTAGTGGAGAATTATCAATTAAAGATGGAAATGTAAACGTTGGTCTAACATTGGCAAATAAGCCTAATTTTTTACGCATTTTTAATAAACCTTGCTCTGGGCGTACTTTTGCAGAAGGATCATTATCATATTTTGGATGACCAATTGCACCAAACAAAACGGCATCGGCTTTTAAGCAAATTTCGTGTGTTTCATCTGGGTAAGGTTCTCCACAAGCGTCAATAGCAGCAGCCCCTGTTAAAGCAGGCATCCAATTAATTTCATGTTTAAATTTTGTTGCAATAGCGTCACAAACTTTTACTGCTTCATTAATTACTTCAGGTCCAATTCCATCTCCTGCTAAAAGTGCTATATTCAATTTCATTTTATTGTTTTTTTTAAATTATGAAGATTTCTATAGTGTAAAAATAAAACTTAAATGTCACATTGAGCGCATTCGAAATGTTTTAGATTTCTTGACTCCGATCGAAATGACAAAACAGTGTACTTCACAGAATATCTTCTTCTATATATTCAACATTCGTTGTGTGGCTTTTATTGCAGATACTGTTTGATCTGAATCTAGCCCTCTTGTTATAAATCTTTTATTTTTGTTTTCCCAAGTAATAATAGTTTCACATAATGCATCTGACGTACTTCCTGGAGGTATTCTAACTGCATAATCAACTAATTTTGGCAATACCATTTTTTTTCTTTTATATAATTTATTCAATGCATTCATAAAAGCATCAAACTGACCATCACCCTGAGCATGTTCTTCATATGATTCACTATCAATTTTTACCAAAACGGTAGTTGAAGGTTTTAATCCTTTTGAATGTGTTAACACATACGATTCAATTGTAATCCTTTCTTGATACAAATTACTATTTAATACATCAGAAATAATATATGGCAAATCTTCTTTTGTAACTAACTCCTTTTTATCACCCAATTCAATAATACGTTGTGTAACTTTCTTTAAATCTTCATTATTTAAAGTTAGTCCAAGCTCTTGTAAGTTTTTTTCAATATTAGCTTTTCCTGAAGTTTTGCCCAAAGCATATTTACGTTTTCTACCAAAACGCTCAGGCATTAAATCGTTGAAATACAAGTTGTTTTTATTATCTCCATCGGCATGAATACCTGCAGTTTGAGTAAATACATTATCTCCTACGATTGGTTTATTTGAAGGAATTCTAACTCCTGAAAAAGTTTCAATCAACTTACTCACTGAATATAATGAAGACTCTTTTACAGAAATTTCAATTTCGTTTTTATAAAAAT
>ERZ889078.2640-NODE-2640-length-12549-cov-17.162798_pt1 | contig 12549 bp, 9 predicted proteins | sample MGYA00521266_ERZ889078 | MGnify/ENA primary metagenome ERZ889078 (study PRJEB32303, sample SAMEA104408618) | aquatic metagenome | biome: Brackish water; feature: Pelagic; material: water | place: Baltic Sea | collected 2014-06-16T06:34:00 | depth 76,534 m ... | reverse complement strand
GCGGAATGGATTCTCTGAATCTGAAATCGGCTACCAGGAAATTTAAATAGGATACGAAAAAACTTTACAACTTCATTCGTAGCCGGATTTCAGAGGCCATCCTTTTCAGCGTGACGGCCTTCTTTTTCATGGGTTCGCTCCAGCAGGCCAGGAGCGTGTTGTTATGAAAAAGCGGTTCCTGTATAAGGTCGTATTGTGAAGAGGTTAGTGCCTTTTCCCACAGGGCGGTGAGGGGAATAGGGGAATATTCCGAAAGATAAGGCGAGGCCCCTGCCCCACCCACCAGCGTGATTGTTTCTGCAACGGATTCAGCGGATTGGCCGGGCAGGCCCATGAGAATATAGGCTCCGATCTGCTGACTGCTGTAACCGGCCGTCCGGAGATTCCTTACTGCTCTTTCAAAATCCCCTTCTTTCACCTTATTATCAAGGTCGCGGTGGAATGCCATGTCCAAGGCCTCCAACCCCAATCGAATGGTTCTAAACCCGGTTCGGTACATGAGACCTGCAATCTCGAAGGTAATATCTTTTACATGCATGGCATTGGGTGTATGGAACCGCAGATCCAGATCGAGACGTGCCAGTTTTTCAAGAAGCACTCCCAAATGGCTTCGTGAACCCACCAGGAGGGCGTCATCGTAAAATGCGAAATCACGAACACCAAAATCCCTGTGCCAGTAGAGAATTTCATCCAGCACCTCCTCCGGGTCTCTCTGCACAAACAGTGGATTCAGATGGCGGCTGGCACAATACTTACACTGGTACGGGCATCCCCTGGAAGTCATGATGCAGATATAATCGATCCTGGTCAGGAGATCAAATGCAGGTCGCAATGCCCTTTCCGGATTGGGGTTGTCCGCGGGAGCCGGTATCCCGTATTCATCCAGGACTTTCAAAATGGTGGCCATGCCATCGCCGGAGATGACCCTGTCGGCGCCGCAACAATCCACCGCGTGCCTGTGGCAAAGGTTTGCGTAGATACCGCCTAAGATGACCGGGACATCTGGATAAACTGCTTTCGCTATGCGAACGGCATCTCTTACCCCAGGGTACCAGTAGGTCATCAGCGACGTAACCAGAATGGCGGATGGCCTCCCACAGTGCCTGAGCTCTTCTTCAAACAGGGACGGAGAGATTCCGTATCGACTGTATGGCCTGGAGATGTTCTGCAATGGCTCTGGCTTGGAAATGGTCTCTTTCCAGAATTTCCCGGTGCCGTAAGGATCTCTCCTTGGACGTTTCCAGGTTGCCCCGGCCTTCATCCGGGGGTGGTGTACGTCAAGGCAGTCAATGAGGTGAACCCGAAAATCATATTGTCTCAAATAAGCGGCAAGCTGAAGCAGCCCCAACGGTTTGGACCACAGGTCAAAAGCCGCAAAGTCATAAATCCACGGATTGACAAGGATGAGTGAAGGTTTCATGGTCTTTCCGCCTAAAATAAGGAGGTATTGTTTTCAATGAGAGCCGTGGTGCAGAGGGTAAGAGAGTCGAGAGTGGAAGTCAAGGGTTCTATCGTTGGTTCCATAGGTCCTGGACTGCTGATCTTCTTCGGAGCAGGAGCCGGGGATGCAGAGAAAGATTGCAACTATCTGGCCGAAAAAATAGCCAACCTGAGGATCTTTCCGGATGAGGGAGGATTGATGAACCTTTCCCTGTTAGATACAGGAGGAAGCGCTCTTGTTGTGTCTCAGTTTACCCTGTGGGGTGACTGCAGGAAGGGAAGAAGGCCCTCATTTGCCAAGGCTGCCAGACCGGAAATGGCAAGGAATCTTTATGAGCATTTCATCGAATGCCTCAAAGAGAAAAACATCCCCGTTTCAACGGGCCGTTTTCAGGAAATGATGGATGTGCACCTGATCAATGACGGACCCGTCACCTTATTGTTGGACAGCGCCAGAACGTTTTGAGCCTTCAATCCATCGCCAGCTCTTTTTCAAGCTCTGATATCCTTTTTTCAATCTGCGCTTTCTCTTCCATGCCCGGCTCTTCCTTTTTCAGGCGAAGTTTCAGGGCTAACAGCTCCATGGATGAACGGTGTTCGCAGCAATTGACCTTCATTTCTTACGCCTTTTTTTCTTTCCTGTACCGCCTCTTTCCTGAACGCGGGTGAAAAACCCCCATACGATCAAAAAAAGGTCCGTATCACGGTTCATCCAGGGGTAGGATGGTATTGGGATCCAACTTGACGCTTCTGCCTCCATCAAGAATTTTATCGTGATCTTTCAAGACCTTAAGAAATAACCCGGAAGGTTCAGGATGCAGATGGAAAATAATGCTGAAAATCTCGTCCACGGAGTTTACCGGATAGGGGATTCCTCTTTCATTGACGTCCTTGATATGGCGGTGTGAAAGGGCGGAAAACCATATCTCAAGAGAGAAATCTTCGGCAATCTTCTTGAGGCCCTTGAACTGGTCGATCCCGGTATTTTCAAAATCAAGGCCATCTACAATGAGCGTCTCCGGGCTGAATTCAAGCCGGTCAGCCAAATTATTCAGGTTGGCCCGCAATCGCTCCAGATCAAAGCTTCTATTCAGATAGGCAAGAATCATCCGATTTCGGTCAATGAGCGCCTGGTATTCATCCTCATTGGGAATATCAAGCGCTTCTGCAACATCATGGTAGATGACATTGTAGTAGGATGTTACCTTTTCAGGCCCCTCTTCAAGAGACACATGAACCAGTTTCCCCGAACGAAAGATCCTGTCGAGGGCGATGTGGATCAGACAGGCAGTTTTTCCAACGCCTGCTCTTGCAATCAAGACACCGAGATTTCCTCGCCCCAGCCCTTCGGGGGAAGATTTCTCCAGAATTTTTAACGGACTTACGGAAGCAAAATTGGTCATTGCCTCTTCTCTCCTTTTCCTTTTTTTCTCAGGTTCGATTTCAACTCCTCCGACAAAGATTCAGGGACCTTTGCGTATTTTGCAAACTCCATGGTGAATTCCGCCTTGCCCTGGGTCAAAGATCGAAGGATGGTGGCGTAGCCAAACATTTCCGACAAAGGGACCTCCGCTTCAATAATACTGAATTTGCCGCTCTCTACGGAACTTGTAATCATGCCCCTTCTCTGATTAATAGATCCCATGATGTTTCCCTGGAATTCAGAAGGTCCTTCCACAGAAACCTTCATAACCGGTTCCAGAAGAACCGGCTTTGCTTTCATGTAGGCCTGTTTGAAAGCGCCGATGGCCGCCTGAGCAAAGGCCATCTCCGAGGAGTCCACACTGTGGGATTTTCCATCATTTACAGTAATTTTCATCCCCAGGACAGGGTACTCCAGTACGAGTCCCTTTTGAAGGCAGGACTGAAACCCTTTATTAACGGCTGGAATGTACTCTGTGGGTATGGACCCCCCCTTGACTTCATTGACAAACTCGTAGGTGTCGTTTTCACCGGGTTCCATGAAGCCTGCTACCCTGCCAAACTGACCGGATCCACCAGTCTGTTTTTTATGGATGTAATCAAAAGAGGCCTTCTGGGTAATGGCTTCCCGGTAGGCGACCTGGGGGATGCCCGTACTGACCTGCGCATTAAATTCCCTTCTCATCCTCTCCACATAAACATCCAGATGAAGTTCTCCCATCCCTGATATGATCGTTTCACCGGATTCATGATCCACATAGGACTTGAATGTGGGGTCCTCCTTCGTAAAACGATTCAGTGCCTTGGACATATTGTTCTGCGATTTGTTGTCTTCAGGAATAATGGTTATCGAGATAACCGGGTCCGGAACGAACATGGACGACATGGAATAGTTCAGGTTTCCATTTGTAAAGGTATCTCCGGAATAGCAATCCACCCCGAACAAAGCAATAATGTCTCCTGCCTTCGCGGTGGAAAGATCCTCCATCTGATCAGCGTGCATTCTCACAAGGCGGCCTACCTTGATTTTCCTTCCTGTCCTGGTGATGATCAGATCATCGCCTTTTTTTATGGAGCCCTGATATAACCGAATGTAGGTGAGCTGTCCGTACGGGGTTACTTCCAGTTTAAAGGCATGGGCAACAAACGGTAGATCGGGATCAGCCTTCAGGAGAACCTCTGACTCGCCGTTATCCAGATCCAGTGCCTTGTTCTGTACATCATCGGGGCAGGGCAGATATCGGATAATTCCTTCCAGTGCAGTCTGAACACCGATATTCTTATAGGCGGAGCCGATGAAAACGGGCGTCAGTTCTCTGGACAAGGTTCCCTTTCTGACGGCTTCGTGGATCATCTCTTCCTCCACGTTCTCCGAGAAAATCGCTTCCATCAGGGTATCCGAGAACATGGATACGATATCTAACATTTCCTCCCTGCGTGTCCGGGCTTCTTCCAGCATGTTTTCAGGGATTTCGGCAGTTCTGATCTCTTCCCCATTCGGACCTTCAAAATAGATGGCCTTCATGGAAACCAGGTCTACAATCCCTTGAAACTCAGATTCAAGCCCAATGGGGATCTGCATCAGCACCGGATTGTGTCCCAATTTGCTGCGTAACTGCGCCGCCACCCGGTAGGGGTCGGCCCCGGACCGGTCACATTTGTTGATAAAAGCGATACGAGGCACTTCATACCGATTCATCTGCCTGTCTACCGTAATGGATTGCGATTGCACTCCTCCAACGGAACAAAGGATGAGGATGGCCCCGTCCATTACGCTCAGTGCCCTCTCTACCTCAATGGTGAAATCCACATGCCCTGGTGTATCGATGATGTTAATTTCGTGGCCATGCCATTCACAATGGGTGGCGGCAGATGCAATGGTGATGCCTCTTTCCCTTTCCAGCTCCATGGAGTCCATGGTGGCCCCCACACCATCTTTTCCTTTCACCTCGTGAATGGCATGGATTTTTTTGGTGTAGAACAAAATCCTTTCGGTGAGGGTGGTCTTTCCAGAATCAATGTGGGCGCTGATGCCGATATTTCTCAGTTTATCAATTTCGTACACGGTTTAAAAAACCTCGTTGTATAACAGTTATCAGATGTCAGGTGTTTGGTCCCGGGTCTTGTTAACAGCAAACAGGAATAATAATGGCCAATGGTCTATTGTCAACTCTTTATATTTGGAATCCCTAATGAAAAAGAGGATCTGATTGCACAGATCCTCTTTAAGGTATCCCAGATTGTGTCAGAAATCAATCACAGATCAGAAAGGATAGGCCTCCAGATCAATAATTCTGTCCGCAATCTCTCTTTTCAACGTTACGGCATCAATGGGTTGATAACGGGCCAGTTTCTTGACTCCCGCCAATTGCGTTCGAAGCATGTCTCCTTTTTCCACATAGGCCACCACCTGCTTCGCCCACATTTCCAGCTGCGGAATCATGTCGTCCACGTAGCACTTGACTGCGGCTATCTGGTATTTCGCCTTTTCTTCCCCCTGGTTGTTTATTATTTTGAGCGTCCTTAGAAGGCCGCTTTCCATGGCAAACACTTCCATGATAATATCGGCAATCTTTCCAAGGACTTCCTGCTCCTTTGTAAGACCCGTTCCAAATTTCTGAGCAGCTACCCCTGCTATCATCAAAGCCATTTTCTTGCTCATTTTGACCATATGTTCCTGCTGGGCAAGCGGGGTATCGGGCAGTTGAACCGCCAGCGGCGAATAGCCCATGAGAAATCCCGCGATGGCCTGCGCTGCGGGAAGGAGGTTTAATTTTCCTTTCATCGCCCTTCCCAGTATGGTCCCGGGAATCAGCATGCGGTTGATTTCATTGGTTCCTTCCCAAATCCTGTTGATCCTGGAATCCCTGTAATATCTCTCCGCGGGGTATTCGGAACAAAAGCCGTACCCACCCAGGATCTGTACATACTCATCCACACAGTAGTCCAGGGCTTCAGAACCATATACCTTGGAGATGGAACATTCCGCGGCATATTCTTCTATGGCCTTGGCATTTTCGGCGCCGCTCTTTTTGGCTTCGGCATCCAGAGTCCCCAGTTTATTGTCGAACATGCCGGCCAGACGATACATGACGCTGTCGCTCATGTAGGTTTTTACGGCCATGTTGGCCAGTTTGGTCTTAATCATCCCGAAAGAGCTGATGGGCGCCTTGAACTGAATACGGCCGTTTGCGTATTTTACCGCCTCTTTCACGCACCCTTTACATCCGCCCACCGAGGCAGCTCCCAGTTTCCACCGGCCGATATTAAGAATATTGAAGGCAATTTTGTGCCCTTTCCCGACCTCAAACAGGACGTTTTCCACCGGGACTTTGGCATCTTCCAGGATGACGGGGCGGGTGGAGGACCCATGCGCTCCCATTTTCTTTTCTTCTTTGCCGGTAGAAACCCCCGGAAAATCCTTTTCAACGATGAAACCGGTAAAGGCCTCTCCGTTCACCTTGGCATAGACAATAAAGCTGCTGGCCCAGCCTGCGTTGGTAATAAATATCTTTTCTCCGTTCAGGATATAGTGTTTTCCGTCTTCGGAGAGAACGGCCTTTGTTTTGGCATTCATGGCATCCGAACCCGCTCCGGGTTCTGTCAGGCAGTAGGACGCGCACCACTCGCCCGATGCCAGTTTGGGGAGATATTTCTTTTTCTGTTCTTCTGAACCGAAATAGACGATGGGAAGACTACCGATTCCCGTGTGGGCTCCGTAAACCACCGCAAAAGACCCGGCAACTCCGAGGACCTCCGTCACGATGGTCGTGCTTACTTTATCCAGTCCCATTCCGCCGTATTCTTCAGGGACATCGGTTCCGAGAAGTCCCAGTTCTCCAGCTTTTGCAAGCAGAGACAGGACCAGTTCATGGTTCTTCTCTTCCAGGGCTTCTATATTTGGGAATATCTCTTTTGCAACGAAATCCGTTGCCGTATCAAAGATCATCTTATGCTCATCCGTGAAGTCCTCAGGAGTAAAAACATCTTCCGGGACCGCATCGGTAATCAAAAATTCCCCCCCTGCAAATACTTTTTCTTCCGCCATTTTTGTTCTCCTTTCTTCCACCATCCTAATAGTCTTCAATCTCAAATAATCCCGCGGCGCCCATTCCAAAACCGATACACATGGAAACCAGACCCCATCGGAGTTTTCTTTCCTGCATTTCATAAATCAGCTGTGTGGTGAGTTTTGCCCCCGTACAACCAAGGGGATGGCCTAAAGCGATGGCGCCTCCGTTCACATTGGTGATATTCGGATTGATTCCCAATTCCTTCATGCAATAGATGGCCTGGGCCGCAAAGGCTTCATTAAGCTCAATGAGGTCAACCTGATCCATATTCATTCCAGCCAGTTTGAGAACCCGCGGAATGGCTACGGCCGGTCCCACCCCCATCACTTCGGGTTCACATCCCTCTACGGCATGAAATCTGAATGTGGCCATCGGCTTCAGGCCAAGCTCTCTGGCTTTTTCTTTGCTCATGAGCACGACGCCTGCTGCGGCATCACTGGTCTGAGATGAATTCCCGGCTGTTACGCTTCCTGTAGGTTTAAAGGCGGCAGGTATTTTAGCAAGCCCTTCTTTCGTGGTACCCGGGCGTACCCCCTCATCCGTATCAAAAATGAACTCTTCAAATTCAAAACGACCGTTGGGCAACTGTTTCTGCTTTCTCACGGTTAACGGTACAATCTGGCTCTTGAAGCGGCCGGCTTTTAGCGCAGCTTCAGCCTTCTGCTGACTCAGGGCGCCGAATTCATCCTGCTCTTCCCGTGTAATGTTATACCGCTCCGCGACATTTTCAGCGGTCAGTCCCATCCCGGTAAAAGCGCCCGGTCTACTATCTACCAGTGCGGGGTTGGGGTACATCATGCTTCCCCCCATGGGAATCTGGCTCATACTTTCCACGCCCGCGGAAACAATTACATCGGCAAAACCACACATAATTTTTTCCGCACCGATGGCAATGGCCTGGAGCCCTGAGGAGCAGAATCTGTTTACTGTCATTCCGGGCACCCGGTCCGGCCATCCCATGGACATAACCAGGACGCGACCAAGGTTCAGGCCTTGCACGGATTCGGGAAATGTGCACCCGACAATCAGGTCGTCAATCAGGGCAGGATCCAGATTCCCGGCCCGCTTCATCAAGTCCCCTAACACGGCACACCCCATCTGTTCCGGCCTTGTGTCTTTCAACGTTCCGCGGGGGGCCTTTCCAACTGCCGTCCTGCAGGCTGCAACAATTACGGCTTCTTTCATCATATCTTCCTCCCTCCAGATTTGTTCAATGGGTTGAGAGATTATTCAGTCAAACTGTCGGCTGCCTCAACTCGAGCAGCAATGCAGGGTGACTGCGAAATATTCTTAGTTCCTGAGCGGTTTGCCTTTGGTCAGCATATGCTGAATCCTGGCCTGGGTTTTCGGATCCCCCGCCAGGCTCAGAAATGCCTCTCTTTCCAGATCAAGCAGGTATTGCTCACTTACCATGGTATCGGGGAGAACGTTCCCTCCACAGAGGATGTATCCTATTTTTTCGGACACGGTCACATCATGGTCTGTGATGTAGTTCTGTTCATGCATGGTCCAGAGGGCAAGTTTGATCATGGCAAAAGTACTCTCTCCCGGAACCCGGATCGCATCTCTCGGTCTTGGCGGGGTGTAGCCTTCCAGATTCATGGCCAAAACCGTATCCTTGGCTTCCTGGATCTGATAATCCCGGTTCACGGTCATTTTGTCCGTTGCTTTCAGAAAACCCATTTTGACCGCTTCCGGACCTGAAGTGGATACCTTGGCCATGGCAATGGTTTCAAAAGCCCTGGCAACAAAAGGCATCATTTCAATCTGTTTCGGGTAAATGCCCCCTTTCTGGACCTCAAAGAGCTGGTCCGTATTTCTCAGGAACATCTCTTTTGTGCCGCCCCCTGCGGGCACCAGGCCCACTCCGGCTTCCACAAGTCCCATGTAGGTTTCCGCCGCGTACCTGACCCTGTCAGCCGCAAGGCAGATTTCACACCCCCCGCCCAGGGCCATCCCCGCAGGTGCCGCCACGACGGGTTTGTCTAAGTATTTGAGTTTCATCAGGGCCTTCTGCAATGCTTTGATCCCCCAGTCCAGGTCATCCCATTCCTCTTCCTGCGCGGTGAAAAGAACGAGCGGAAGATTTGCCCCCGCGGAGAAATTGGTCCCGTGATTGGCGATAACCAGACCGTCGAAATCCCTGTTCACGATCTCTCCTGCCTGGGTCATCATGCTTATAATATCATCGCCCAGGGCATTCATCTTGGTATGGAACTCCAGGCAGGCCACACCGTCGCCGATGTCTATAAGGGAGGCACCTGTATTTTCCACGACCACCTTCTTCTGGTCTTTGAGGGAAGGCAGCAGAATAATTCCGGGTTTGGAAGGGACTTCTTTGTACTCTTTGGAGGCGGGATCATAGAAAAAGAGGACACCTGCCTCCTTTTTGTAGAAGGACTCCTTCCCGGCAGTGAGCATCTCATCCACCCAGGAGGGGATTTCATAGCCCGCTTCTTTCATTTTCCCCACGGATTTTTCCAGACCGATGGCATCCCAGGTCTCAAACGGCCCCATCTTTCTGGCAAAACCCCACTTCAAGGCGTTGTCTATGTTTACGATATCGTCAGCAATCTCGGGGATTCGGTTGGCAGAGTAAATCAGGGTTTCTGAAAGGGTTCTGAAGGTAAACTGGCCCGCAAGATCTTTCGCGTAGAACAGGGCTTTTATTTTTCCCCCGACACCGGGTGCATTATTGGCCGCTTCCAGCGAGGCGAATTTCACTTTTTCCTGCGGCGTATGTTCCAGGGTATTGTAATCGATGGAAAGGATCACCCGTTTTCCATCGGCGCCCTTGCTCTTTTTGTAGAAGCCCTGTTTGGTCTTCTCGCCCAGGAGTTTTTTCTCCAACATTTTTGAAATAAAATCAGGGGCTTTGAATATTTCCCGTTTTTCGTCATCCGTAGCCCCTTCGTAGACGTTGTCCGCCACGTGAAGAAGCGTATCCAGCCCGACAAGGTCTGCCGTCCTGAATGAGGCGCTCTTCGGATTACCCACCACGGGGCCGGTCAGCTTGTCAACCGCCTCCACGGAAAGCCCCAGGTCAACCATGGCTTTGATGCCGGCAAACATGCTGAATGTTCCGATACGGTTGGCCACAAAATTCGGGGTGTCCTTGGCATAAACGATGCCTTTCCCCACTACTCTTTCACAAATTCGGGCCAGGGTCTCAACCACTTGCGGCAAGGTGTCGGGACCAGGTACAATTTCAAGGAGTTTCATATATCTCGGGGGATTAAAAAAGTGGGTAATCGCGAAATACTTTCTGAAATCCTCCGACCGCCCCTGGCACATTTCTTTTGCAGGAATTCCCGAGGTGTTTGAAGTAATGATGGTCCCTGGCGTTAAAACGGCTTCGATCTTTTCAAAGACACGCTGCTTGATGTCAAGCCTTTCCACCACAACCTCAACGATCCAGTCAACATCTTTGAGTTTCTCCAGATCATCTTCCAGGTTCCCGATGCTGATCAGCTTGGCGTTTTCAGGAATATAGAAAGATGCGGGTTTCGATTTCAGGGCAACATTGAGCCCATTGAGACCAAATTTGTTCCTGAATCCCTTGCTTTCTCCTGCAAGGCCTTTTTTCTTGTCGTCGTCGGTAAGCTCAGGAGGGACAATATCGAGCAGAATTGTCTCGATCCCCACATTGGCCAACTGGGCGGCGATGGTGGCCCCCATCACACCGGCCCCGATGACGCCGGCCTTTTTTATTTTTCGGTCCATAGAAACCTCCTTGAAAAATCGTATTAGGTTCACCGTTACTTTCTCTGGGTGACGAAAGAAGACAAAAAATATGAATGAATTGTCATTCATTTTCGACATTAGTATGGCCACTATGGGATGTCAAGCATTTTTCGATAGTATTTTGACAGAGAAATTTTAAACTTGAAATTTGGAATTTTGAATTTAGATAACCATAACAGTTCTGGTTTGTTATCCAGTTTCAAATATCCAGTTTCGGCATCCGACGACAGGTTTCGAAACACGACTTTCAACTGGATAAATCAAGCCATTTTGAAAAAAAGTGTAAATTTGCAGGTGCAGGATGCCATTTTTCCTTGTGCTTTTCGGCGCAATTCTGCATGGAAAGGGATATGGAACCGATGACCATTTCAAAACGGATACTTGGCTGGTACGCCCGGCATCAACGGGATCTGCCCTGGCGCCGGACACGCGACCCCTACGCCATCTGGGTTTCTGAGATCATGCTTCAACAGACCCGTGTGGATACAGTGATACCTTATTATGTATTATTCATGGAAAGGTTTCCGGTGGTTCAAACACTTGCTGAAGCATCCCTTGAAGAGGTTTTGAAAGCCTGGGAGAATCTTGGCTATTATTCGAGAGCCAGGCATCTCCATAGAGCATCAAAAAAAGTAGTGGAAGTATTCAGTGAAAAAATTCCGGAAACCCGGAGTGAACTCCTCAGCCTTCCCGGTATTGGGCCCTACACAGCCGCCGCCATTCTGAGTTTTGCTTTTGGGAAGAACGTGGCTGCGATGGATGCGAATGTGGTTCGAATACTCTGCCGAATCTTTGCTGTTCAAGAACCCCCTCAACAGGCTCACACCAGAAAGCAGCTTTCCCATATGGCCGGCAATCTGGTCCCCGAGGGAGACTCTTCATCCTATAATCAAGGGCTTATGGACTTGGGGGCCACCATCTGTACGCCTCGAAGGCCTTCCTGCAAAACCTGCCCCCTGAACGATCTCTGTGAGGCCTATGGCAGGGGCCTGCAGGAACAGCTGCCGGTAACTGTAAAAGGTCCACCGATCCCTCACAGGGAAATGACAGCAGGCATCCTTACCGACAATGTAGGCAGGGTGCTTGTTGTCCAGAGACCGGAAGAAGGCTTTCTTGGGGGATTATGGAAATTCCCCGGAGGCGAGAAAGGAAGAAATGAAACCCTGACAAAGGCTCTGGTCAATAGAATCCTGGAAGAAACAGGATTGGAAGTTGAAGTCAAAAAGAAAGTGACGTCAGTCCGTCACGCCTATACCCATTTTCGAATTACCCTTCATGCATTTCGCTGCAGTCTGGATGTCTCGCAAATACAGGAGTTCGACAATCCATCTATACAATGGGCGCCATTTTCGCGATTGAAAGACTACCCCATTTCAAAGGCCGACAGGATGATTATTGAAGCCCTTTATCCGGCCGCACTTTAATATCTACTAAGTGGCTTCATTTTGTGTTCACAGAATTGGTGTAGGGCGGACCCTGCGGATAGACGACGATACGTCGCTTCAAATCCTTGAGTGGTTGGATGGCCCGCAGACCCTTGCACCAGGCAGAGAGCAGATCGATAACGTGGGCATCGGGAAACATGGATTTCAGCCAGGTGCTCTTGCCCGATCCGCGAGGGCCCGAAAGAAAGAACCTTTGTCTCGGAGCTTTAAGTATTCTTTGCAGCATATCTTGTCAGGTTCGGCGTCGTTTTTCGTTTAAAAATGACGACACGGCAACCAAATTGCGTGAACGCGTCAAACATCAGTCTCTTATAGGTCCTTTCATTTTTTTTTCGAACAAATGGCACCGGCAATCCAGAACCAGACGACTGTACCGAGCTGAAGGGCCAGCAGGATAAGAAAAGCCGCCCGGTACCCCGCCGGGG
>ERZ889078.2637-NODE-2637-length-12562-cov-23.712641_pt1 | contig 12562 bp, 11 predicted proteins | sample MGYA00521266_ERZ889078 | MGnify/ENA primary metagenome ERZ889078 (study PRJEB32303, sample SAMEA104408618) | aquatic metagenome | biome: Brackish water; feature: Pelagic; material: water | place: Baltic Sea | collected 2014-06-16T06:34:00 | depth 76,534 m ... | reverse complement strand
ACGGGATAGAGAGTGGCGGGCCACGAAAACCCCCTTTATATTTGAGTGCATAACCCCCGGTGATAGTTTACGGTTCTTTCAACTGTTTTCCGCCAACAGCCAGACGGATTCTCCCTTTGAGCCGGAGGGGGTTTTGATTTTTACCCGAAAACCCGCACCTGAGAGCATTTCAACGATCTTGTCAACGGATCTGTAATAGAGGGGCGTCTTGGAGAGAATTGATTTCAACGCCTCCACTTTCCACAACCATGAAGAATGGTTTTCGGAGGGTGTCGCCGCCCGAATCAAAAGCAGTCCGTCCCGGTTAAGATTCATGGATAGCCGGTTTAGGGTCAAGGCCAATCGTTCATCGGGTAAATAGTGGATCATGTCCAGCATGACGGCCGCATCCGCCGGTACCGGAACCGATGGCACATGGGGGGCTGCATCCTGTTTTACCAGACCTCTTTCCCCCATCACCACGGATGCCACCCGAACCCTTTCACCATCAGGATCAATGCCGAAAAGTTTCGCCTTTGGAAATCGTTCAAGGAGCCAGCAAGCCGGTACACCGTAGCCGGTACCGATATCCATGATGGTCTTCAGGTTCATGTCGCTATTAAAAAATTGGGGAAGTTCTTTAAACATGGGGTCCACCATCATTTTGAACCGAGCAAAACACCTTGGATAGGCCTCCATATTGCTGTATCGATGAAGAATTGCCCGGCTAAGGGTCAAAGGCTTTTCCATGTTTTTTGTGGGTTTACGAAGCACGAACCTGAGGACCGGCGGTAAAATGATAAAGGCGCCCGCCAGGGAATAGGTGATTCCCAGAAGGGACGTCAATCCCGCACTTCTGAGAAGGGCGTGCTTTGAAAAACACAAAACCCCGAAACCGATGATGGTGGAGGATGACGCCATGAAAATGGTCATTTTAATCAGTTGAAAAGACGGATGGTCTTCACTGGCGTATCGCTGATAACCCCTCACCATGAACAGTGAATAGTCAATCCCCATGCCGATGACGACGATGGAAAGCATCAATCCGGGGATATCCAGGGGATGTCCCATGAGGTTCAGGGTTCCCAGGGTACAGACCAGTGCAAACAGAACCGGTATGAGCGCAACCAATACCAGGCGCCAGTCGAGAAAGTAAATAAAAAGCAAAAGGATGACGCTTACACCGATGATCCATAACATGTTCAAGAACGTTGAAAATAAAAGCCCCCCCAGCCGCTGGGAAAAAAAAGTGGGGTCGAATATTTTGCCAAAGGTGCCGTATCGGTCGTGAAATGCCTGAGGGTCATAGCCAGGTCCGGGTTTCAGGTTTGAAAACTGGACCCATGGGGCGTTAGGGGAATTGTGGGTAATTCCCAGCATCTCAAAAAATTCGGGCCGGATTTTAGTGGATGTCAACCGGTAGCCATTATCGGTGAGGGTTTCCAGGAAAGGTGTGAAAGCTTCCGGCTTGAACCCAATGGTTTCGGATGCTTCCATCAGGTTTTCCTTCAACTGGGTAACCCGTTTTTTATGCCAGAAAGTTCCCCATGCCAGAAGATTTTCCTTTGCCTTTTTTTCCCCTGGAAAGACCATGGCCGGTATGAATCCGGAATCCAGAACGCCCGAGGCAAGATCCTGATGAAGCATGGGCAGCATGTTGTCTCCCATGGCCTGAAGGGCCGAAAGCTGCCCGCCTTCCGTCATGAGGAAAATGTTTTCGAAAATGCCGTCTCCCCAGATTCGGTTAAAGGTCTTTTCGGCAGCAAGGGTCTCGCTACTGACGGTATTCATGGCGTGCAGGCTCACGAGAAATTCGGGCCGTGCGAAGAAGACCATGAAAATGGCAAAAACAATCGCCCCCAGGGCGCCTTTTGCCCCAAGACCGGTCAGTTTAGCCACCCCATTTCGAAGCGGCAAGGACCGTTTTCGGGCCGGCGGCATTTCGGGGAAAATCAGCGGAAAAACCGTATGAACAAACAAAAATGAGAACGCGACACCAAGGGCCGTAAACCGGCCCAACTGTTCAAAAATGGGGAAATCACAAAAAATCAGGGCGCCGAAAGCGCCCATTGTGGTGAGCGCCGCCACCAACCCCACGGACCATATTTCCCGGGCCGCGACCCTTCCCCTGGTGGGGTGAGGGCGATCCAGGAAGAGCAGAAAGGCGATACCGTGGTCCACGGTAATGGCGATGATGGCACCGCCGAAACCCAAGGCCATGATGGAGATTGACCGTTCCAGAAGGGCAAGGATAAATAATGCGGCCACTGAGCCGAAAAGCGCCGGCAGAAACGCAAAGAGCCCCAAAAGAGGTCTTGGAAAGGCAAAAATAAGCAGTAAGGCAATACCCAAGCTGGCCAGAAGTATGGCCCTTTCGGTGTCCTGCCGGGCGATGATTTCATTGTCCAGAGCCGCGCGATAAGCGCCCATGGGTGTCAGGACAACGGGGTTTTCAGTCGTTCCGAATTGATGGTTCAACTCCCGGCCCGTGGTCAGCAGAAGGGCCGACAGTTTACGCGCAAGAGCCGTGTCCATCCCCGATCCGAGGGGGGCGGCGATTAAAAGGAGGTGCTTTCCATCGGAAGATATGAGTTGTCCGCCATGAAATCGAATATTTTTAGACGGTGCCAGGGAAGAGAGGCGGGCCAGAACCGTGTTGGAGAGTGCCAGGGGGTCTTTTGAAATAGTTCCAGAACGGCCGATACCCTCCAGATCCAGCAGGTTATTGTAATTGTCCCGTAGCTTCGTGTTGATCTTGTTTGATGTCAATAACGGCGCCACTTCATCCCGGAGTTCCGTTTCATCAAACATGATGGGCAGGTTATTCAAAACGTGGGCCATGAGATCCGGCATGACCTTCTGAAAGTCTTTAAGGCCCACCTGTTTAAACAGGCCGCTTTGCGTGAGCTTTTGCTCCACAAACCGGCTGCATGCCAGCAGAAGTGGCATGTTTTCCTCTTTCAGGCCGATATCCATAATTAAACGATCCTGGATGGGATGATTTTTGAAAACATGTTCGGCATTAGCGATAACCGGATCGTTTTGTGGTAGGTATTTGGTGATGTCCGTGTCGATTTCCATGCGGAAAAGGGCGATTGTGAGCAGCACCGCCATCACGGCCAATACAGCGATCAGGAAGGGGAAATGGATTTTAATGGATTTCATTATGGTTGCTTATATAGCAGGTTTAGGGTTATAAAACCATTTTTCAAATTAGATTCTCCGGCGAAATGAATGAAACGCTTTACCCGAAAAATTCTGGAAAAAGGTGCCGCCACCCAGTTTGTTCAGAAGGCCATCAGTGACAAGGCTGATTTAAGCCTTTTCAAGGAACGACCGAACCCCCGCACCATCGCGGGTATCTCGGCCATCGGAATCAGCTACATCATCGGTTGGCCCGCGGTGGTGTTTTTGGGGGTTGTTTCACTCCATTATGAAAAGCCGATGATTGCGATTATCGGGGGGCCTTTGACCTACGGCTTGTCCCATCTGGTTTTTATTCTGGGAATGTATCTGGCAGGCGCCGATTACACAAGGGTCTTTTTGCGGTGGGCCACAAGAAAAACCATGGAAAAGCTAATGGGAAATCTCAATGAGGATTCAAATGGGGAAACCCAAGAGCCGAAATCATAAATCTCTATGAAAGATCTTGCCGGGATTCAGAATGCCTGCCGGATCAAACGCTTTTTTAATACGCATCATCAGTTGAATGCCCGCAACGGGAATTTCCATTTCCAGATATGGTGCTTTGGTAATGCCGATGCCGTGTTCGCCCGTAATGGTGCCGCCCATGTCAATGACTTTTTTAAAGAGCGCTTTAACAATGGTGTGGCCGTTTTTCAACTGGACGGGGTCTTCCTTGTCGAGCATGATGTTCACATGGATGTTACCATCCCCTGCATGGCCGAAGGCGGGAATGGGCAGGTCGTATTTCATGGAAACGGTTTCCAAAAATGATACCAACTCCGCCAGGCGGCTTCGAGGCACCACGATATCCTCGTTGATTTTGTGAGGCCTTAACTTGAGAAGGGATGGTGATACATTCCTTCGCGCCTCCCAAAGCGCTTCCGCACTTTCATGATCCTTTGCCGCCTTAAATGCCATTGCACCGCACCGCCCGCATAAATCTTCCACGATTCGCGCTTGATGCGCCACCAGCTCCGGGGTACCGTCCACTTCGATCAGCAGCATGGCGCCGGAATTTTCGGGTAGATCGAGGTGCATCTCTTCTCTCACGCAATCGATGCACAGTCGGTCCATGAACTCCAGGATGGATGGAACAATCTTGTTGCGGATTATTTCGGAGACGGTTTGAACGGCTAAGGGTACATTTTCAAAAAAGGCCACCATGGTGCGTTTTGTTTCGGGTTTCGGCACCAGGCGGAGGGTCATGTCGGTGATGACCGCAAGGGTTCCTTCGGATCCCGCAATCAAACGAACCAGGTCGTAACCCGCAACACCTTTTCGGGTTTCCACGCCTGTTTTGATGATTTCCCCCGTGGGCAATACAATGGTGAGTCCCAGCACATAGTCCCGGGTGACGCCGTATTTGACGGCCCTAAGTCCACCGGCACATTCCGCTATATTCCCCCCGAGGGTTGAGACTTTCAGACTGGCCGGGTCAGGCGGGTAAAAAAGGCCCAATGCCTCAACGGCTTGCTGAAGGTGGGCGGTTATGACGCCGGGTTCAACTTTTGCGATTAAATTGTCCCGGTCCACGGAAATAATCCGGTTCAAGCGGTCCATGGCCAGCACAACACCCCCCCGGACCGGTATGGCGCCCCCGCTCATCCCCGTTCCCGCCCCCCTCGGGACAACCGGGAATCCGTTTTCCGTTGCCAGTTTGAGGATGCGGGAGATCTGTTCGCTGTTTTCAGGAAATGCCACAGCGTCGGGCATATGGGCTATTTTGGTGGCATCAGTGGCAAACTCGACCATGTCCTTTTCGGTGGTCAACAGATACTTTTTGCCGACAATTCCCCATATGTGGTTAAGAAGTGTTTTTGAAATCATTTCGGCATCTGAACACGACTTTTAAGGGCATGCTGGAGGGTCATGCTGTCCATGAATTTGAGATCTCCCCCCATGGGTACCCCCAGGGCGATCCTTGAAATCCTGACGCCGGGATATTTTTCCGAAAGTAATCCGGAGATGAAGGAAGCGGTGGTTTCACCGCCGGTGGTGGGGTTGGTTGCCAGAATAACCTCTTCAATTTTCTCCCGCGCCAGTCGCCCCAGAAGCTTGTGGATCTTAAGGTCTTCGGGGCCGATGCCGTCCAGTGGGGAAAGCACACCATGTAAAATATGGTACCGGCCCGTGTAAACGCCGGATTCCTCCAGGGCCATCTGGTCCCCGGGGGTTTCAACCACGCAGATGGTCCCGTTGGCGCGCTGTTCATTTCGGCAGAGGGCACAAGGATCTTCATCGGTCAGATTAAAACACACCGAGCAAAAATGGATTTTTTCCTTGACTTCGACCAGGCTACGGGCCAGGTCTTCCGCCAGTCCCCGATTGCTTCGTAAAACGAAAAGTGCCATGCGTGTGGCGGATTTCTGGCCAATCCCGGGAAGTTTGGTAAACTGATCAATCAATTTGGCTAACGGTTCAGGATAAATTCCCATGGTTTATCTCATTCGTTATTTTTCACTTTTTACGCCGAGTGTGTATCACATGAGACTGGGCATTCCCGGGATGTTCATCCCCTTGGTGAGTTGTCCCATCCCTTCGTTCATCATGTCCCTGGCCTGTGTCAGCGCATCATTGGCCGCGGCCATTACCAAGTCCTCCAGCATTTCCACGTCTTCCGGATCCACCACTTCACGGTCAATTTTGATGGAAATGAGTTCCTGTTTTCCATTGGCCACCACGGAAACCATACCGCCGCCTGCGGAAGCTTCTACGGTTTTCTCTCCCAATTCTTCCTGAAGTTTTCCCATTTTAGATTGAAACTGCTGGGCTTGCTTCATCAACTGCCCCATGTTCGGCATACCTTTCATTTTGACTCCTCCTTAACCTTTCCTGATTATTTTTTTATCAACTTGCCTTCAAACAAATCCAGAACATTTTGAGCCACATCCCGAACCTCGGGTGGAAGTTCAAGTGACTCGGCTTGGGTGGCATTTGTATTCGTGTTTGAAGCGCTCTCCTCTTTAAGGTTCGATGCCTGCGGATTAACCTTGATTTTGACCCGTATTTCTCTTTGGAAAAACGCCCGACAATAGGCTGTCAGTTGATCGCATTTTTCCTGATCCTCAAAATAGCCGGCAGAAAATTTATGATGGCCGTTTTCAATTTCCAATAAATCTTCAGAGAGGGTTTTGAGGTGCCAGTCTTTTAAAATGGTGTAGAGCATTTTGCTCTTACCGAAAACAAACTGAAGAAAATCGTCCCAGGTTTTTTTTCCATGGGTGGGCATATGAGACGGATTGTTTAAACCGGGTCGGCTGGATTTTTCAGTATTCTTTTTCTCGATGGTGGTTTCGCCATTAGCAATTTCACCCATGTCTGCTTCTTTGTTGCTCGGGGGCCAGCTTGTGGGAGATTCTGAAAGGGCTTTTCCGTTTCCTAGGTGCTCTCCGGGTGAAAGGGAAACCATCCGTTCTTCCAAAACGGCCATTTTCTTCATGATATCGCCAAATGACAGGTAGTCGCCAAGGCTGCACAGCTTAATCATGGTGGTTTCCAGAACCAGGCGCGGGTAGCTCGTAAATCGAAGGTCATCTTCCCTGGCGATCAGAAAATTCAATACAACCTGCAGCTTTTCTTCCCCGGCCATTTTAGCTTGATGTTTGATTTCCTCCGTGTCGCTCTCGCTCATGTCGATGAGGTTCTCTCCGGGGGCAATCAGGCTGACCAACAGGTTTCTGAACTGCGCCATCAGCGCGCGATAGAATTCTTTGATGTCGTATCCCTGGTTATATACTGTTTCAACCACCGCAAGACACCTGGACGACGCGCCTTCAATGATAGCGGATGACGATTCGAAGATAAGACCGCGATCAATGATGCCCAGAATTTCCGGAACCTGACTGTCCAGAACGGTTTGCCCGGCAAAGGAGATCACCTGATCCAGAAGGCTTTCCGCATCCCTCATGCTCCCTTCAGCTTCCCTGGCAATCATGGAGAGACCCGTGGGTCCCATGTGGACGTCCTCATGTTTACAGATTTTTTCCAGGATTGCGACAATTTTGGGCAAAGGAATCCGCTTGAAATCAAATCGCTGGCAACGGGATAAAATGGTAATGGGGACCTTGTGGCTTTCAGTGGTGGCGAATATGAACTTAACATGGGGCGGCGGTTCTTCCAGGGTTTTTAACAGGGCATTAAAGGCGGGAAGGGTCAACATGTGGACTTCATCAATGATGTAGATGCGGTACGGGCTGGCGGAGGGCATGTATTTGGCGTTTTCCCGAAGTTCCCGAATCTCGTCAATTCCCCGGTTGGAAGCGCCATCAATCTCTTGCACGTCAACGGAATTGCCCGCTGTTATTTCATGGCAACTCCGGCACTGGTTGCAGGGTATTCCCGGTTCTCCCTGGGTGCAGTTGATGGCTTTGGCGAATATCCTGGCCACGGAAGTTTTACCCACGCCCCGGGGTCCGCCGAAAATATAGGCGTGCGCCAGCCTGCCGGTTCTGATGGCATTCACCAACGTCTGGGTGATGTGCTCCTGGCCGATGACATCCTCAAAAACCTGTGGACGCCATTTTCTGGCAAGAACTTCGTAAGGCATCTTTTTATAACTCACGAGGGATCGAAAAAAACCGATGAAAAGTCTGCTGGGCGGGTCGGCCCTTCAAGAAATCCTGAGGATACCGCAAAAAAGTGAAGACAAAATACATAAAATGTATGGCGGAGAGAGAGGGATTCGAACCCTCGGTACCACGGTTAGCAGCACACGCGATTTCCAGTCGCGCTCCTTCGGCCAGCTCGGACATCTCTCCTTATTGTGTTCTTAAATGAAAAAATCGAAACACCCACCATCGGAAAAGGACAGAACCGCCATGGGAAAACCTGGCGGAGAGGGTGGGATTCGAACCCACGTGCCCCGCTATTCACGAGACAAATCGATTTCGAGTCGACCCCGTTACGGCCACTTCGGTACCTCTCCTTTGTCGGGTTTATTGCCTTTTCCCCTGCGGGCTTGAAAAAAACGCCTCATCAGTGCCCGGCACTCGTCCTCCATAATGCCGGATACGATTTCCATGCGGTGATTAAGGCGGTGATCCGTGGGGATATTATACAAAGACCCCGCAGCGCCGCCTTTTATATCGTGTGCTCCGAAGACCAGCTTCGACACCCTTGCATGAATGGCTGTCCCCACACACATGAGGCACGGTTCTATGGTCGCCACAAGCAGGCAGTGGCTCAACCGATAGTTCCGTTTGATTCGGCAGGCCTTCCGGATGGCCAGGATTTCAGCATGGGCTGTAGGATCACAACGCGATATGGGTTGATTGTGAGCCCGCGACAAAATACGCCCTTCCGGGTCGGCCAGCACTGCGCCCACAGGAACTTCGTCCTCTAAATAGGCTTTTTCCGCTTCAAGCAGTGCCTGTTCCATCAAATGATAAAGATCAAGCTGCATTTTTCAATGCTTTTACATTATTTTTTTCCGGTACGTCAAGGGTATACTCTTTTGAGAGCATGAAAATATTAACCAGCCTTGCTTTTGGGTTCGTTTCCGTTGTTCAGCTTGATTTTACATTTCAGCATATTAATCCGGTACCTGTTCGGGTTCACTCAAAGGCATCAGGTAGTGAAAACCATTTTCCCCCAGTCTGGTTGTCAGCGTGTTCATTACTTTCTTTCGAAACTGAGCGTTGTCGTTGGGACCTGCCAGGTACATGGGCTTTCCGTCCCGGCCGAATGTGAATGAACGGGGACACTGATTTTCCTTTATATCTCCGAAGATCCTTTTTGCAAATCCGTAATCCCTGTACGGAGAAAAGCCTAGGCTTTCAGCATAGATTTGCGCGCCTTCCACCAGTTTTTTCGCACACGCGGGGTGAACTTCCGACAGCTCTTGATGATTTTCAATTTGCTGAAGGCGAAATCGGTATTCATTTTCACTTAAGAGCATGCAGTGGGCATCTTTCACCCCCAGGCAGAAAATATCCACCCAAAAGGCGGCCATCAAGATCTGGTTGCCCGGGGTTTTCCGCGTAACCACAACGGTTCCGATGCCGGCATCGGTTTCAAAAAGACCTTTGCGTTCCCAACATTCATAAAGCGGTGCCTGCAGAGCTTGTGCCGTGGCAAGCCGATTGGTGATACCGGACAAAGCCGCTTCTCTGCGGATGGTAACCTTTCGTTTCTTCCTTTTGGAAGATTTTTTTGCCATTTTCAGTTGAACTTTTCTGCGGCGTAACGCCATGATCCAATTGCTCCCGACGAAACTTGTTTTTTTCCGAATCCCTTATTCTTCGGTTTCATGACCCAGCAGGATCATGCGTTCTTTGGCGGCGGCGGCTCTTTTGGCCTCCCAGGAATCCCACGTCTGTTTCAAACGGGCCAATTCACCTTCCAGTGATGCGATTTCTTCGGTATGGGACTCGTTTTTAAGTGCCTCTAATTTATCCAGGCGTTTCTTGATTTCGCGAACACGTTCCTTGGTGGACTTCATGGCTGCCAGGGCTTCTCTTTCCCCGGGGGTGGGTATCTCCATTTTACCGGTGCAGGTGTTCACATTGTCAAAGCCGGGCGTCTTTTGGGTGTCATTTTCCATGGTTCGGTCTCCGTTATGCTGCCGAGGCCCTACAGGCCCTGGCCTGTGAGCCGTTTCAAGGCATCCAGGTATTTTTCTCTGGTTTGTTCAATGATGTCCTTTGGCAGCTTCGGCGGCGGCGGTGTTTTAGGCCATTTGATCCGAAGTAGATAATCCCTGAGAAATTGTTTGTCAAAACTCTTTTGCGGGCCACCCGGTGCATACGTATCCATGGGCCAGAAACGGGATGAATCAGGGGTCAGTACCTCGTCAATCAGGATCAATCTGCCATCTTTAATACCGAATTCGAATTTGGTGTCTGCAACAATAATCCCTTTTTGGGCGGCCAGATTCCGTCCGAATTCATAAATTTTGAGGCTCAGCCGGCGAACCTCTTCCGCCATATCCCTGCCCAAAAGTCCCACAGCGGTTTCAAAATCAATGTTTTCATCATGCATGCCGTCTTCGGCCTTGGTGGAGGGGGTAAAAATGGGCTCAGGCAGCTTCTCCGATTCACGAAGCCCTTCCGGGAGGGTGATGCCGCAAACGGCGCCGGTCTTGGTATATTCTTTCCAGCCGGACCCGGAAAGGTACCCCCTGACAATGCATTCCACCGGTAAGGGTTTTGTTCTTTTAACCAGCATGCTGCGCTTTTCAAGCTCTTTTGAATATTTCCGGCAGATTTCCGGATACTCGGCGGGGGAGCTGCTGATAATATGATTTTCGACCATTGATTCAAGCTTTTCAAACCAGAAAAGGGATATCCTCGTGAGAATGCTGCCCTTGTCGGGAATGGGGTCATCCATAACCACGTCAAAGGCACTCATGCGATCACTGGCCACAATCAGGAGCTTGTCTTCAACTTCGTAAACGTCACGAACTTTGCCCCGTCTTAGAAGGGGGATATCATTAAAGTCGGTTTTTGTTACAACCTTTGAACCCATGGCCCTTTACCTCCAGGTTTTGTTTTTTGGTAATATAAAATGAAAACCGGAATCATATGGCTGCTTTCCAATTTTTTGAATCTCTAGTATAATGATTCATATAATGTATTGCAAGCTGGAGAGCCGTTAATGGATGTCTTTATTGTTTTTGATTCAAAAGTCGGTGGGAAAGCATTTGTGGATAATCAGGAAAAAGACCAATGCGGTTTGTAGCGGACGTCATGTTGGGCAGACTTGCCAGATGGCTCAGAGTTCTTGGCTTTGATACTCTTTATCAGTCTTTTGATCCGGTCCGCGACATTACTCAAATGGTACAACGGGGACGGATTCCCTTGACCCGCCAACGGAAAATGATTCCTTTGTTGGAAGATGCCGTCTTTATCCGGTACAATAGCGTCGGTGAGCAATTGACCCAACTGAAAAGGTTGCTTTTGCTGGAAACCTGTCATGTTAATTGGTTCAGTCGGTGCCTTCTGTGCAATGTTCTCCTGATGGATGCGCCCGAGGAAGCGGCCCGTGACAATATTCCGGAATATGTTTTCTATAAAAACATGAAAAGCATCCGGTTCTGCCCCGCCTGTGACCGGTATTTCTGGCCCGGGAGTCACAGGGTCAGGATGGAGAAACAACTGAATCTCTGGGGATTCTTCAACCCTTTTCTTGACCTTGGCGGCAAAAGCTGATATTCAGTACACCGTAAAGGGCGATTAGCTCAGTGGATAGAGTGCTGGTCTCCGGAACCAGAAGTCGCGAGTTCGAATCTCGCATCGCCCGCCAGAATAAAATTAAGGGGTTGCATTGCATATGCAGCCCCTTTTTGTTTCGCTGCTTGTCATTAAACGGCATTTCCCCAGGAATCTCCTCCATGTCGGAGTTCGGATAACGAAAATGACGAATCGGAAAAGATGGGGGCCTGGAGGAAGAAATACCTATCCACGCGGACCCTCAATCGCCCGCCCCCGGTAGGACGCCCTGCGCGGGTGGGCCTCCGGGCCGAAAAGATGGCAAAGCCTTGTCCGGCATCCGGTTGAGCTCCTGCGAGGCCAGCTTTCTGTCCTTTTTCGGAGTCCTTACGGCCAAAAATGTGAGCGTGCTCTTTATTGCTTTAGCGTGCCCATATTTTGGTTGCAGATGGTTTTTTCAATTACGCTGGTCGACGGATGATGTGCCGGTGTTGGGGTGGCTTTGGAAGGCGCTGACCAGCGCCTCCTTTATTACATTCCTTTATAATCTTCTGAAAACAAACCAGATGTGGCGTTTCTTGGTATAAAGCGGTAGCCAATCTTCAACCGTGCAACCAACCAGATACGTGGCTCATATGTCAACCCGGTAGTTGCCTGAGATACGTTGGAGATGAACCACAATATCTGGTATGACAGCCCAATATTAGAAGGCTGCCAGAGGTATTGTTCTGTGGGATGAAAAATTGATTGACGGAACAGTTATATAAGTAATCCTGCAACAGGCTTTGTGGGGTTGCATCGCTCAAAAGACCCTTAATACCATCATTAAGATATACCTGTTCCTCCGCAGATTTGCAGAAATGTTTTCATGGGTGACATCTCAAAAAGTATCAAACCAAAACTTCGCCCGGATAACCGAAGGGACGAACGATTCCACGTGGGAATAATTAGATCCTACATCCACCACTTCTATATCTACAGCGCCCAAGTCTTTCATCTTAATGCATGAATCTACGGAAAAGGAGTAAGGCAGGAGTTCGTCGTCTTTCCCGTGATACAACCGCGTTGGGCTGATAGGGGCAAAATTGTCAATAATATTATCTTCCATTGCGTCATAGAAGGGATGTGTTTTGGCATTGACTTCATTTATGAAGTCCGGCTGCAACAAACCTTCCAGGGTTTTAGGAAGCATCTTATACATTTCGTCTCCATTATGCGTTCCGTCATCTATGCTTAGAACCTGGCTGTCA
>ERZ889078.2635-NODE-2635-length-12568-cov-10.203548_pt1 | contig 12568 bp, 3 predicted proteins | sample MGYA00521266_ERZ889078 | MGnify/ENA primary metagenome ERZ889078 (study PRJEB32303, sample SAMEA104408618) | aquatic metagenome | biome: Brackish water; feature: Pelagic; material: water | place: Baltic Sea | collected 2014-06-16T06:34:00 | depth 76,534 m ... | reverse complement strand
CATAGTGGAGTTGATGTAACTGCTGGTAACGGACTTACCGGTGGTGGCAACATAAGCACAACTAGGACTATAGACGTTGGTGGTGGTGATGGTATAGCTGTAAATGCGAATGATATTGAAGTAGATTTAGGTGCTAGTACTCCTGGATTAAAATTTACAGGTGGTAAATTATTTGTTGAACCAGCTGATTTTGCTGGTAGTGGTCTTAGAGATAATGGAAGTGATGTTCTTGGTGTAGATATTTCTGCTATGGCTCTATTTGGTGGGACTTTTGATCCAAATGCAGACAAGTTAGCTTTTCATGATATAACAGGTAATACTACTTATGGAATACTATGGAGTAAAATTGCTACAGCTATTGCTGGTGCTGGTTTAGTAGATACTTCTGGTGGATTAGACATTGGCGCTGGGACTTTAATAACTGTCGCTGCTAATGATGTTGGTGTAACACCAGATAACGCTGATTACGGCTTTATAGGTTCAACAACAACTCCTTGGGCTGCTACATGGTTAAGAATTTCTCAATTCGCTGGTCTTGGGTTATCTCATTCTGCTGGTGTATTGGCTTTTGCAATTACAGAATTTCCAATAACAAATATTGCTGCTGGCGATTTTCTTATTTTTCAAGATATAGACGACAGTAATGGAACAAAAAGAATTACTCTAACTCTTTTCGTCACCACAATTAATGGGGCTGGTCTTAGCGCAACCGCAGGTGTATTGGCGGTAATTTATGACCTTGATGATCCTACTACTATTCAACCAAACGATGCTGCTGTAGTTGGCGTAGCTAATGAAGCGTCAAGAGGTGATCATCAACATGCGATTGCTACTGCTGCACCAGTTAGTGTTGATTTAGGAGCAAACGCAGAAGGAAATGCTACATCATTTTCACGTTCAAACCATCAACATCAATTAGATGTAACAATTACACCAACTTGGTTAGGAGCGCACGTATGGAGACAGGATTGTACTTTCCAAGCAAACTTGGATATTCTTGGTGTACTTAATGTTAATGTCCCATGGCAGGAAGCGTATTCAGTAAATATAAAACCAGAAACAAAGGGTCGTGCTTTATCAATTGGTGAGGCTGACTATTATGAAAATTATTCAATACTAACAGAGTCGTTAGCGCAGTCTGATGTTTCTACTTACGACAATACATACTATGTGTAAATAATGGGATTAGTAACTAGAGATATTGATTTTTACGCAAGGATAGGTCAGACTAGACGACTTACTGCTGGGCTTTTAACAATAACAGTTAGAAATAATATGCCAGCTTTGGATGATTTAATTGAATATTATCAAGCTAATTGGGGTGCTATGCTTGCTGCTGCTAAAGCAAGTGATCATTTCAATGGTACACAACCACCAGACCCATTAAGAACTGGTTATAAATTTAGCGCAGGAGATAATGATACATTTCTATTTTTTGTTACCGTTGATGCAATATTACAAGCGCATCAAAACAATGGAGCAGCATTTGTTAGTGAAGTTGATGATGTTTTAACTTCCAATTCCATTGAGGTATTAGATACACTTCCTAAAATTAGCGGTGGATATGATTTGTCTGGTGGCGCAATATCAAGATTGAACAGTCTTGGAGTATTGCAGGAATCTGGGACTATTGACTCAAATGATGGCTCAGCAATTGTAACATCTGGAATAACATGGTCTGATTTGACAGATAAATATAGGCTTGACGATTGGTGTGCAGACCCTCCGACCCATAGAAAATGTCAATCATTTGTTAGGTCAAGTTTATTGGCGAGACATAATAATGCTTATGGGCACAACAATGATATCTCACCAGTAAACACATATAGGTACAATGGAATTAAGCAAGATGAGTATGTTGTTGGTGCTTTGGCAGACCCGGCAGACCAATGCGAATTAACATCAAAACAAATTGTAAATACGTCTGTGTTTTCAGATAATAATTTTAATGGAATCGGCGATGATAATTCTACACCATTAGATTTATCTACGTTATCTAATAACAATTATTGGAATCCAATTCAACATGTAGATATATTTGGATCACATGCTTTTGAGTCTCAAGTTAATAATTTTGGTGGGGGGACTAATTATAATGGTCCGACCATTCATAATACAGATTTTTATAATTTAGTAGTTCGTTTAACAACGTATGGATTTACAGATACAACTGCTAAATCGTTTTTCAAGAATTTAATCAATATCAATTGGCAACCAATTGGAGAAACATCTAATCTTCAATTTGATGTCGTAGAGTTTACAAGTTAGGAGATTATTATGCCAATACCATTAATAGCAATACCATTTATAGCCCAAGGCGCAAAATCATTGTACGGGATCTACCGTAACAGTAAGAGAAAAGCACCACCGGGGCAAAAGCTGTCAGACGAAGAAAGATTGTACGGTGATGAATTAAGACGACAGACAGAAGAGGGTAAGTTTTCACCTGCAACACAGGCTTTGATACGAAATAAAGCATTACAGGGGGCTTATGGAGCCGCAGAGCGTGGTGCTGGTAATATTAATCAAAATTTATCACGTCGTGGATTTGAAGGTAGCGCAATTAGTGGTGAAGCAGTTAAGCCATTATACGCAGGCGCCGTTAATAAGGCTGGTGAGGTCGCAAGTGATGTAGCGATTGAGAATGAGGCTTCAAAGTCGCAAGCATTCCAGCAGTTAGGTTCATTTGGTGAAAGAAAATCTAATATGGCATATCAGAACGCTCTTAATAAATACAGTTTTGGTGAAAGCAAGAGAGCAGGGTTTGATCAAGGGGTTGGTGGATTAATAGATGCTGGTGCAGGTTTATATGGTGCTTACAATCAACCAAAGCCGACAGGTGGCGGTGGTGTTACTCAGGGATATACAGGGACGGTAAATCCGGGGGAAATGACTTCTAATAATGCGAACATACAAGCATTCTACGATACGTCAGGGATCAGGATAGATCAATTTACTTCTATGCCAGAGAATGATAGGGAAGCGTTTTTAGACAGCTTAACTCTTCAACAGGCACAACAGATAATCCCAATACTTGAAGCAATGGGGTATTAACATGCCAAAGGAAAAAACAGGGAAATATTCCGGGTATCTTAAAAATAAATTCAGGGAACCTACACAGAAAGAAATTAATGCTCAATTACTCGGTGATAAACGTAGTATTGATATTGAGAAGGCAAGATCGGGATATCAAACTGTTGTAGACGGAGATACATTAAAATCCAAGACTATGACAGGCTTATTAGATGAGGAGAGCGCATATAAAATATTAACTGGGCAAGCCTCTCGCGTCGATTCTTCTAGGCATTATCCGCAGGGCGCATTGAGTAAACCAGAAAAGACGTTTGATCCAGCAAAGGAAACTGTGACTAATTTCTTCAAATTTGATACCACTGGGGGCTATGGTAGAAAAAAGAGATATTATGCTGAAAATGCAGACGGTAATAGGAAGTATTATGATACAAAGGAAGAATGGGAACTTGATAAAGCCGTAGAGGAAAAAGCTAAAAAGGAAGCTACAGAACGCAAGAAAAAATTTCTAAAGAAACCGTCTAAAGCAACAAATCCCGGAGCAGGTAAGCCTAAATTGGAATTTTAATGTCAGACTCATTACAAAAGCTATACGATGCTGGTTCCAAACATTATGATTTGGGCGAATTTGGTGTATTTCAGGCTAAGATGCAAAATGCAGATAGCCGTAAGAAGTTTTATGATACACTTTCAAATAATTTTGACCTTGGTCAGTATGATGAATATGAATCAAAAATATTATCATCTTATGAAGGGCTGGCTGGTAATCAGGAACCATCTACCACTGAGACTCTACCCACACAGCAACCGCCAGCCCCATCTTTCAATGTAGACAGTATATATCGTGCAGTATCGAAGATGGAAACAGGGGACAGATCACAGAGACATAATAATCCCGGAGCGCATGTATGGACACCTGACCTTGAATCTAAGTATGGCGCACAGCGTGGAGATCCATTACCAAACAACCCAGAGCTTTATACTGCTAGATACGCTGATCCTGAACTTGGTGAAGCAGCCAGTAAGGATATAGTAGCTCAGATATTTGATAGCACAGGTGGCGACATCAACCAATTCGCAAGTATTTACGCATTAGGTAAACCAGCACCAGAGGACGAAGAAGAGCAGAAAATCGTCAATGGATATATAAAGACTATTGAGCAATCACAGAAGGAAAACAGTGCATTACTTAAAATGGCTGATGATATCATGGCTGGTGGGGATATCGATAAGGTATTAGAGGTTGGAATGGCAGAGATCATACCACCACAACCCGGCACACCTGAGTATAACAATGGTATAAATAATTTAATTATCAAGTTTCCAGAGCAAGTAAGTGAAATAACCAGAATGGGCAAAGAAGGTCGCCCCATGGATGCGATACAGGCTGTAATTGACGTGAAAAATCCCTACGGTTTATCTTCTCCGACTGTAGGGTTGCCTTCTTTAGCTGGTGTAGGTGAGGGAGGTTTTGGTGGTATCCAAAGGCAAGAAGCTGTAGAGCCAGATGTAGAATACACTAAAGAGATATTTGAGAAAGAACAAAGAAAAAAAGAGTTATCAGATAGGATAACGACACTTACTGAAATGGCTCCGCAAGAAGAGTATAACGCCCTTGTTAGTGATTTTGATGCTAAATATAATCCACTTGCTGAAAAATTAGATAAATTTGAAGGCAAGAAATCTTTAAGTAAGGAAGAATATTCTGAGTATAAATCATTAGTTGATGGAATGAATACATTGTCTGATGAGTTCAATAAGTCTACTGAATCACATAGGGACGTGTATAGTAGAATTGAAAGATATCGGGGTGAGCTTGGAGAATTAGGGGAAGAGCTTGATACAGATGAAGTTCGTCATAGCAGAACGGAGATACCAGAAGAGGTTAAGCAGACTTTAATTAATAGCGATGCTGTATTCCCGGATTACAATGAAATGAAGGATGGTGAACCACGTCAAATCATATATTGGAATAGTGCAGAAGAAAGATTTGTTTTAGACCCAAAAGAGATACAAGAATTTTTCCAAAAGGGTGAGGATTTACCAGACAAATATAAGGTTATAGACATTGATGAAGGTTTTTCTCCGGGTAAATGGATTGGGCTTGCAGAGGGGTTTAAGAGACTTGGTGATTTAGGTGCAAGTGCTTTAAGATATATGGCTACAGTTCAGGAAGCGATACCGGATGTAGTTAAACCTCGATCTTTTACAGGTGCGCCGTTAATACCTGAAAGTGCAAAGGGACTAAGGAAGCAGGCACATGAGGTTGAAAAGTTCACAGAAAAGCTATTCGACTTACAGAGCGATCCTACTTCCGGTGCATTTGCAGAGCCACTAAGAGGCAAAGACTTAAAAGACCCTGTTAGATTCTTACAATCATTCAATCAGAATGCGCCTATGTTCGTTGGATTCGCAGTTTCTTATAGTAATCCGGCAGTAGGCACGGGTTTAATGTTTCTTGCCGAAGCTGGCGAAACTATGAAGGAAATTGAGTCATACCAAAAAAGGACTGGTAAAAAGGTTCCACCGGCAACAGCGTTAGGTCTTGTTACTGCCGTAGGTGGTGCTAATGCGATGTTAGAACGTGTTGGTATGGGGGCTATACTTAGTAAAGCCAAATTCAAAAAGTTCCAAAAATCTATTGGTACAAAAATAATCAATCTTGGCATTGAGGTTGCTACTGAGGGATTCCAAGGTGGTAATCAATATGTTGCACGTAGTTTATATGATGAATTTGAAAAGTTTGGTGTAGAGAAATATTGGGGATCATTTAAGGATGAAGCTATTGGTGCTATCCCGGTCACTTTAGTTGGTGGTGGAGGCGCACAAGCATTACAATCTTTTACTGAACGTGATGCTGAAATTCAAATGCGGAAACAATCTGCTGCTATAATAGATGAAGCTGTAAGATCGCAAGTTGGTAAAGTAGTTGATAAATATGATATAAGTAGGGCGAAGGCTCACCCACAAAGAGTAGGAGAGGCACCGGAATTTGCACCCGACACAGAATCGCTGGAAGATGATACTGCCGCTAAAGATGATAAGAAAAAAGTAAACACAGACTTACATCAACAAAACCGTGAACTGATTGGACTTAAAAGTGAGATAAATAGTGAGTTAGATGCACTTAAAGTATCACTTGAGTTTGAATCTAAAGTAACGAATAACGCAGATGTAGTTGCAGGTGTTCAGGCTCAAATTCAGGAAGCTGAGAATGATCTTGCAGAGGTTGTAGGTGAGCAGGAAGCAGTAGTTCGCCAGATTAATCAGAACCTTGGTCAGCAGCCGAAGGTGGCGGTCACAAAAAAAGCAGAGCCGGTTACAGAAATTCCACAAAAAACAGACATCGCGCCGTCGGAAGCGGTCACAAAACCAGAACCGGTGGTTACAAAAACGGATGAAAAACAAGGTTCTACATTAGAACAAAATGTTGAAGATATGTTTAATAAAAACTATCCTAAACTTGTAGAAGAATATGGAGAAGAGAATTTAGGCACCACAACAAATAAAGAGGTTGTAGGCAATTCAATTAAATCAGTAATTCGTGCAGAAGAGTCTGGGAATATTGATGAAATCAATAGGGCGCTAAATAAACTCCATCGTTTTATGCCGTCTGATCCCAATGATAGGGAGATGGGATTAGCTAACGATAACCTTATAAAAGATGAATCTGAAAGAATATTAGGAGAGAAAACGGATCAAGAATTACTTGAATACGCAAAAGATCAACTTGATGTAATAAAGAAATTGGACGGCAACATAGGTAGTTCTAACACTGGAACGGATATACTAATTAATGGCGATGTAGACTATGCTATGACGCTTGCTTATAAGAAGGGTCTTATAGATAAGAAAGGACTTCCGACTGAAAAGCAACCGTCTAAGCCAGCAGAAGAACCAGTTATAACGTCTAGGCAGAAGATCGGTAAAAACACTTACATCCAGTATAGCGATGGTAAAGTTGTTAAAAAGGGCGTAGCTGGTGAGATCCAAATAACGCAGAAGGATTACCAGGGTGCAATTAATCGTTCTGAGGGGCAGCAACTAGCCCAGAAAAACCGTTACAAGGATAGAACTTTTATTAATGAAAAGAATTTAGAGGATTTACCAGCTCTCAAATCATTGGTTAGCGCAGGTGTTGATGTTGGTAAGGATTATTCCGGGTTGTTCGATGGTGTTATAGTTGGGAAGAACCCTATAGTCGGACAAGATGTTCTCAAGTATGGTGGGAAGTCGAATTATGATATAATTGATCCGGCTAATATTGACCCAAGAATTAACGTGATTGACGAAGCTACCGGGTTTGTAGATTTCGATAAACTGATTGATTTGGCAGAAAAAGAAGTATTTGAGGTTAATGAAGGTAAATTTAATGGTTCACGACAAGAGCGTGAAGAACTTGATGCAATAGAGTTCGCAGAAGCCGAAGAATCTGGTTATATTCCAGACGAGCCTATTGCTACTAAAAGCCATGAAGCTATCCTTGAATATGAAAATGAAGAAGAGCCAGAGTGGTTTGACTTTGTAGAGGAATTAAAACAAGAGGCACAAAATGACAAAAGAAGAGATGAAGCAGGAGATATTGAGTCTACCGAAGGAGCAGAGGCTACCGGCACTGATGCAGTTGAAGAAGGCACTCAGGGACAGACCGAAAAAAGAATCTCCGAAATCAATGAAGAAATAAAGACATTAGGGACTGAGCGTAATTCTCTCAAGAAACGCTTATCCGATTTAACTTCTAAAGCAAAAGAATCTCAACAACGTGGACTATTCGGTTCAACTAAAGCAGATCAGGCAAACTTATTTGGTTCACCTACTGGCGAATTAGCAACTCAGGCAAATAAAATCCGTGAGCAGATTGAAGATATTGACTCACGATTAACAGAGTTGGAGTCAGAGGGCGAAAAGCTGGTAGATGTTTTAGGCGGTGAAGCGACCGAAGATATAGCATTTGATGTTAAAACCGGGGAAGTGCTAACCTTCGAATATATACACAACAAAGAAAAAGCCCCTAATCTTGGGAGTAGATTTGGTCAAGACATAGAACCCGCTGGTAAATATATTCAACAAGGTAAAAGCGACAACGTAAAGAATATCCCAAATTGGGATTATGGTACGATTACATTTAAAAACCCACTGGTTATAAAATGGGGCGACGGTTACGGTGAGCCGGGTAATTGGAAAAATGTATTAAGTAATCGTTATGATAATAAAACAGGTCGCGAATTAAGTAAGGCTATTGCAAAAGATGGTTATGATGGCATTGTTACGACAAAAGATTTTGATGGTAAGCAAGAAACATCGGAGATTGTTGATTTAAGCTCATTTTTTATAAAGAAACCAGAACCAAAGACTATTGCTAAACCAGTATCAGAAAAAGAAGAATTGATCGCAAGGTATGAACCCGGAAATCCATTCGCTGAGAAAGCTGCCACGGCAAGACTTAAATACAATAAATTGGTACAGCCAACCGCCAGAGAAGTAGCCATGGAAAAGTCGTTCCCACTTGGTGCTGGATTTGGTAAGGATAAGAACAGGGGTAAGCGATTAGACAGGTCGATAGATAGAAGCGTAAAAGCTGAAAAATTCAGAGAAGAAGCCGAACATAGAGAGGTACAAGCAAAATTATTCGACGAAGGGAAAATTAATAGTCAGGGAAAATCGATTGATGAGGGAACAATTAAGCGCAGTGAGAAAAGGGCTGCATTGAAGGTAAAGCGTGATGAGCGTATTAGTGATGCTAAAAAACAACGTGAGGGGAAAGAAATCTGGGAAGTTAGCAGAAAAGTATATGCCGACTCTACTGGGAATTTTGCTGGTGGTTCACGTGATCTTATGGAGTTTCAACACATGGAGGCTGTCAAAAAAGCCATATCAGAAGGTCAGCAAGTCCCAGATGAAGTATTAGCTGATTATCCTGAATTACAGCCAAAGAAACTGACAAAGCCGGAACCGAAGAAACTTGAAAAACCTGTTGTTGATTTTAAGAGTGTGGAATGGAATTTAGAAACCAGTGAATCATTCAATGAAAAATTGTCTAAGGGTGAAGTAGAGCCGTCAGATATAGTTGCTGCTGTAAATGGGATCATTGATAACAAGGAAGCAATAAAAGCCGAAATAACTAAGAAGTTCACTGTTGCACAACTCAGAAGGTATGTTATTGCCAGTTCGTCTGATAAAAAAGACTTCCTAGTGTCAAGGTACTACAGCAATTTGCTGATAGGTGCTGTACCAGTTAAAACCATATCATACGGTCTTGGTAAAAGCTCTTATAATGAAGCTATTTTGCTGGCAGCAGAAAAGACTACCCCAGAAGATATTATACAGTATAAAGAAGACCAAGAGATTCTCAGGAAACGACGTGAAGAGTACGTGGCTGATTTCAAAAAAGCTCTTCAATCCCCTGAGACATTGGATCAGTTTGAAAAGTTTATCGACCTAAAGGGCAAAGACAAGCTCACCACTGAACAGTTGAGAAAATATGATGAGCTGAAAGCGTTAGCCAATGCTGACTTTGCTGAAAGAATGAAGACCAAATTTGTGTCTAAGATTCAATCCGACGATGTAAAGTTTGAATTGGAGAAAACAGTACACAGCAAAAAAGGTATTGACTTGTTTGTTGTGACAATGGTTGACCGTGTAGAGCGTGAAGTGTTTAGTGAATTGAGAAGCAAAGCCAAGAGCCTTGGTGGATACTATTCACGTTATAATAAGGAAGGTGCTATACCCGGATTCCAATTTACTACCAGAGAAGATGCAGAAAAGTTCATGTCGCTGAAAAAAGAGACTGTGAAAGTAGACCCATCTGAGAAACCTACTGGCAAACAAACATCACGGCTCCGCAGCATAGCAGAAAATTTGAAGGAAAGAGCTACTGAAAAATTAAATCAGGACAGACAGACAAACACTGCACGTAGAGCTTCAATGGCAGCAAGCGCAGAGGCAGCAGCTAGTATTGAACTAGCATTAGCTGAAACCATGTTAAACCTTGCAACCGCTATTGATAGCGGTAAAGCTACGTTCCTGAAAAATATATCAACCAAAAAAGATGTAGAACAGCTTGACACTCTTCTGAGACAGTCAAAGCAGAACACTATTAGAAAAAATAATGAGCCATATTCTGAGCATAGGGATAGACCTATAACGATTGAAGATATTGACAATGCTAAAATCCCAAGATTGATTATGAGTAGAGAGATTTTGCAGTCAGCTATAAATGATTATGAAGATAGATCCGGATTCGGTCATATAGTCACGCAGCTTAAAAGTCGTATGAAATCTATAAAGGGCGATAAAGATTATGTTTTTGGTAGCCGAATGGGCGATAGAAAGCTGGCACAGGCGATATTTAAAAAGCTCAAGAACGCATCTTACCAAGGCAGATTGTGGTTTTTGGTTAGCACTGTAGAGAGTCAAAACAGATTAGCCAAAATGGGGATATTGACAGACGAAGATTTAAGGGCATCGCTCAGGGAATATTTCAAGTATCGGGGCAAGGAGCAAGAAGTGGACCCGATAAAAGAAAAGGAACGTGAGCTGATCGGGCGTAAGGGTGTTGGTGTTGATTTCTTCCCGACACCAGATAATATTATTAAACGAATGATTGATGATGCTGATATTGAACCGGGAATGAAAGCTCTTGAGCCTTCTGCTGGTAAGGGCGATATAGCTGTAGCTATGAAGGAAGCCGGAGCTGAGGTAGATGTCGTTGAAATGTCCGGGACTCTCAGGGAAATACTTGAGTTGAAGAATCTCAATATAGTTGATAATGATTTCACTGAATTTGAAGGTAGCGGCTATGATAGGATATTGATGAATCCACCATTTTCTAAAGGACAGGATGGAGCGCATATCCAAAGAGCTTATGAGATGTTAAAGCCCGGTGGGAAGCTGATTGCAATAGCTGGCGAAGGGATATTCTTTAGGGGAGACAGTAAATCTGTTGAGTTCAGGGAGTGGCTGGACGATAAGGGATACAGTGAAAGATTGCCGGAAGGGACGTTCAAATCTTCATTTAATTCTACAGGAGTAAATACAAGATATGTAGTAATTGAGAAACCTGATACCCAAGAGCAAAGACCAGCTCCAATAGCAGGAGAACAGTTAGAGATAACTGAGCTTGAACGGGATATTGACTTAGTTTCAAAAGCCGTCGCTGGCGTAGACGTTGTACGGGACCAAGAAAGCTATGACCGTGTTTTAGATCGTAGAACTATAAAGGGTAGACCACTTGGATTTTTTGATCCACAGACGGCGACTATTTATATAGATCCAAGTAGAGCGCAGAAAGATACAGTATATCATGAGTTTGCTCATCCAGTTATTAACTATTTGAGAGATTCAGACCAAGCAGGTGAAAAAGCTATTTACAAGCAGGGAATCGATTTGATCAAGGGGACGGAGTACGAAGCTGCTGCAAGACGTGATTATCGTGAGCTTACGGAAGGTGAGATGCTAGAGGAAGCCTTAGTGTCGGCTATTGGCGAAAAAGGCGCACAGATAGCTGATAAACAGCGTCAGAATCGATTTAAAGCATGGCTCAACAAGGTTATGATGTCAATACGTCGCATATTCAAGCAATTATTCGGTATTTCACCTACATTGGATGAGTACACGTCTGCATTGGCTGGTAAGCTAGTTTCCGGCAAACCAAAGTTCATGATTAAGGCAGACCGTGGCTTATTGCAATTTGCAGAAGATGTTAATAGACCAATATTCTATTCTAAGCTGATGCGTGGGTTAAGTCAGGCGCAAGAGAAGGCACCAGCCCAACAATGGAAGGGTATGATTAATAAACTTAGTATTAAGCAGGAAGAAATTGAATGGTCAGGCGTGATGGAGTGGTTAGACTCAAAGACCGCACCCGTTACCAAGGTCGAATTGATGGACTTCTTACGTGCGAACGAAGTAAGCGTTATAGATGTTGTAAAAGGTATTGATCGCCTAGAGGTAACAGGGAAAATACTAGAGCAGGATATGGAGTGGTCTTCCCCAAGTTATATCGAACCAGACATTAAATATGTTGACGAAGAAGTAAAACTTTTAATGGAAGACGACCCAGACCTAGACGAAGCAGACGCTAGTGACCGTGTGTATGAATCTTATTACGAATTTGGTGAGAGCTTAGAGATAATGGAGCAAGAATCTGAGTGGACTATAAGGTATGGATCACAAGGTGAGATATTTTCAATTATGGATAATGATGGGAAGTATGTTGAACAATTAGATTTAGATGCAACATTAGATGCAGCCAGAGATAGGGTTTTTGAGATACTTGAAGAACGTGGACTGGCTATATCAGAAGACACCTATAATGAGGAGAATGAAGCAACTGGCACTAAATTTGATGAATATACCTTACCGGGCGGAGAAGACTACGGAGAATTGTTGCTTACGTTGCCCTTAGAAAAGCCTACGATAGAGATACCGTTAGAGTGGCGTAAAAATAGCCAAGATAAGTGGGCTTGGTTTCGTGGCGACTCTCAGGTAAGCGGTGCGTTTCCTGATTTTAGCGCAAGAAACGCTGCTATGTCTGGCA
>ERZ889078.2633-NODE-2633-length-12580-cov-29.730699_pt1 | contig 12580 bp, 15 predicted proteins | sample MGYA00521266_ERZ889078 | MGnify/ENA primary metagenome ERZ889078 (study PRJEB32303, sample SAMEA104408618) | aquatic metagenome | biome: Brackish water; feature: Pelagic; material: water | place: Baltic Sea | collected 2014-06-16T06:34:00 | depth 76,534 m ... | reverse complement strand
AAATTTTAACTAACGCCGTATAGGGCAATTATGGAGCTCGTTTTTGTCTTATTGGAGTAGAAAACTTAAACCTTTACAATCTCATAAGTAAACCTTAAGTTCTTGTGCTTAAACGGCAAGAATATAAAAAAGGAGTATGTATGGCGAAAGTCCAAGGAAACCTCATCTATTATACGGCTATTGCAACAGAACAGTATTCAACAATTTTGAATTTAGCTGGTGAAGCGTTAAAAGTAAAGTATGGCGTTAATTGGAGAGAAGCTAAAAATAGCACTATTGATGCTGAAGTATTTGAGTTTTTTTTAGATTCAATTGTTGCTCAATCACTACAAGGTAGCAATATTCTAAAAAAATCGGCGCAAGGGTATATCCCTTAAGCAACCTAGCAGGCGACCTACTTAATGCGAGCAATTCACCTATCGAATTAATCAAGCTAGAATTGGCCGATGCAGACTCATTTTCGCCCAACAGAGTTCTATTTACTGAAGCGTTAATTCGGGGGATTCTTGATGTTTTTGGTAAAAAGTGGATGCGTTGACTGAAAGTTGTGCTTGATTTGAGTCGCGAGAATGCTAAGATGTTTAGACAGTACTGAAATAGTGGAAGATTACATGAACTTAAAACAATTCGAAATCTTTTTTTACAAAACACAGCTCGGTGCAGGTGAATCGAAGCTCCGTTAGGCGTAATAAAAAATTCACGGCTAAAGATATAAAGTAGGGGGTAACATTTTGAGTAAAGTCGTTGAACTCACAAATATAGAAGCGAAGGACCACTTTTTAAAGGGAAGCAGTTATTTTAATTCAGACTATCGTAGCTTTTATAATAATTGGTAACTCCGAAGATAAAGATAATAAAAGAAAGAATCTAAACTTATGATGGATGGTTCAAGTCCAATTTATATTGCAATTATGATTATTTTAATAATTTTATTTTTAATCTATAATGTCATTAGCAATAAAAATAAAGTTGATGAAGGTCGAGGAAATGAAAATGATCTTGATAGTATGGTTCATGGTGAAAGTAGTACATACGCAGAAAACTATAAAGGTGGTATTTTAACGTTAATCATTTTCATTCTAGTTATCCTATGGAAATATTTGTAAATTGAAATCATCTTCAGTTAAAAAAAGAAAGGTCTATTAAAATGAGAAAATTTAGTATTCTTATGGTGTTTATTGGTTTGTTAATAGGTTGTACTCATTCTATTGATCTGGAAAATCTAGTTTTTAAAGATGGACTTTATTATGAAGTTGACTCTAATGAGCCATATACAGGAGATGTGAAAGTTTTTTATTCTGATGACATTACAGACCCAGGAGTAGGGAGTGGGTTGTTAAGCTATGCTCCCGATTGGTACAAAAATATCATTTCTAATTTACGGAACAAAAAAGGACAACTAATATTTGAAACCAAATTAAATGAAGGTAAAATAGTAGGAGCCTTAAAAGAATGGTATGAGAATGGACAACTACGGACATCTACAGTGTATGATAATGGAGTGCAACAAGAGTATGAAAAAGAATGGTATGAAAATGGGCAATTAAAGACATTTTCACAAATAGAAAATGGCTATAGAGAAGGAAATTCTAAGGATTGGTATATTAATGGACAACTAAAACAAGATGGTATGTTCCATTATGGAGACCTTACCCACATACGAGCATGGTATCAAGATGGTCAATTGAGAATTGTCGAAGAGTATCAGGACAATAAAATGCACGGTTTAATTAAGAGTTGGTATCACAATGGTCAATTACAATTTGAGGGTAATTATTCAAACGGTAATTATCATGGTCTTGTACAATCATGGAATGAAAACGGGCAGAAAGTAGCCGAAGAAATCTATGAAAATGGTGAAATTAAAAATGTTACAGTAACAGATATTGATGGAAACAAGTACGGTACTATTAGAATAGGCAATCAAACTTGGATGACGGAAAATCTTAAAGTGACTCATTACCGTGATGGTACAAAAGTAAAATACCTGAAAAACTCAAATGACTGGAGTAATGCACAATACGGCGCATATTGTTTTAATGATAATGAGGGATTTCTTAAGGGAGAGGGGATGTATTATAATTGGTTTTCTGTTTCTAATAAACATAAGTTATCCCCTAAAGGTTGGCATATACCATCCAAAGAAGAGTGGCAAATATTAGTCAATAATATTGGAGGCTACGATAAAGCTGGTTTTAATGGCTTACTCGCGGGTTATCGTGATGTCGGTACAGGGAGTTATTATCAGCGAAATAAATCTGGTTACTATTGGACATCTACCGAAAGTAGCCAAAGTAAAGCGCATTGTATGTATTTCTTTAATTATGAAGGTAGAGCTGTGATGAGCAAAAATGAGTTATACAAAAGGACAGGTTTTTCCATACGCTGCATAAAAGACTAGAATATAACATTCAAAGAACAATAGGAGACTAAGCAAGATGTTAAATATTAGAAGTTTAAAACATGAAAAAGAAAGTCTGTATCTTACAATAAGTGCAATTGTAGGGGTGCTTTTATGGATAATTATTATCATTGTGTCTATTGGTACAATTTTTATATATGGTATCATTATGGCTTTTGGGTTATGGATAACTCAACAATATTTTAAGGCTGTAATATATGGAAATAGTGTTAAGGTATCAGAGTCTCAATATCAAGAAATTAATGGTATTATTGTAGACTATTGTAAAGAATTAGGATTAATAATTGCACCTGATGTTTTTATTGTAAATGGTCAAGGAACTGTTAATGCAGTTGCAGTTAAATTTCTTTCAAAGAAATATGTAATACTTTATTCTGATTTAGTAGATCTTATGCTAAAAAGAAAAGAAATTAATGAGTTAAAAATGATTATTGCTCACGAATTGGCTCATCATGCAGCTGGTCATATAAATATAGGAAAAAATCTTTTGATTGGTCCTGCTACATTCATTCCTTTTTTAGGTCCTGCTTACAGTCGCGCATGTGAATTAACAGCAGATAGAATTGCTCATAAGCTTACTAATGATCATGAAGCATCAATGCGTGCTCTTATAAGCCTTGCCAATGGTAGTGAATCATTAGCATCATCTATTAATATTGAATCTTTTAAAAATCAAGAGGCACAGATTCCACCTTTCTTTGGGTTTTTGCATGAAATATTTGGAACTCATCCTAGAATGACAAAGCGAATAATTGAGCTTGAAAAACTAAATTAACTATTTTGATGCAAAACCCTAAAAAAGAACTCACTGAATATTTTCAACAGCTATTATATCGTTTTTTACGAATCCACTCTTTAATGAGACAGTTATCCATACTTTCAGAGTGGGAGTTAAAATCTGATAATCCAACTGAAATTGTAGGGGAGTACTTTTACGAACTCTTTAGGCATAGTGCTGGGCGGATGGTCATTCTGGACTTGTATAATCTCATATCTAGTGATAATCAGAAATCTTTAATTGATTGGTTGGCTCTAGCTAAAATACATTGGAAGTCTTTGGACTTAAGTGCTCTTGACATTGCAAAAAATACAGGAGTTAGAACACGAATTTCTCTAAAGCAACAGGAGTACAACGCTATTATTGATGAGGCAAATGAGAATATTCTGAAGCACCATGAAACAATTAATTCTTTGAAAGGATTTAGAGATAAAGATATAGCACATAGCGATAGTAGTATATTTAATAATCCGACAAAGTTTAGAGAGCAATACCCTCTATCAAATATTGATATTTCTTTATTGATGGAGGTTGTAAGTCAGATATTACACAAGCAATATCTATTAATTTTTCATTCTGATTTAACAATGGAAATTACGAGCTCAAATGAAATTGATAATATTCTACGTCATACGCGTGCATTCACACGTGTATGGCGTGATAAGCGCATTACAAAGGATTCTAAAATACGAGTAAGCGAATACTTGCAAGATGATTATCATGATTAACAAATCGCGAGCCGTGCGACTGAAGTTGCTATAGTTTGACGGACAGCTCGAGAAGAGGTATGTTGAAGTTGCTATAGTTTGACGGACACACCGAGAAGAAGTATGTTGAAGTTGCTATAGTTTGGTGGACACATCGAGAAGAAGTATGTTGTACACAAAGGAGTGAATCATGAAAGCAATTCACCTATCGAATTAATCAAGCTAGAATTGGCCGATGCAGACTCATTTTCGCCCAACAGAGTGCTATTTACTGAAGCGTTAATTCGCGGGATTCTTGATGTTTTTGCTTAGTTTGATGCGTTGACTGAAACTTTTCCTTGTTTTGCGTGGATTAAATGCGAAGTTACCCTCGAAGCAAAATTGCTACTAAAATGAGGTTTAATTTGAAACAACGAATTGTCCAAAGAATACAGGGAAAAGCCTGGTAATTTCACTGATATTAAGAATTTAATTCAGGATAATACACTGTTAAACGCGACGCTTGCGCGACGCGTTTAACGGAGCTTCGAATGCAATAAGAAAGCGAGACTGAAATGAATAAGTTATTCGAAAACACTTTAACAACAATAATTGGTCTTGCATTAATATGGGGAGAATTTGGTGGCTTATTTCATTCATATAAAAAACATTCAACATCAGATGTCTTCTTATCATTTTTTATACCGCCAGTTTCCTGGTACAGATCGGTTGAGTTTTTTTGGCATGATGACTATGCCAATGTAGATTGGGATGAAAAAATTAATAATGATATTGGTATCTGCATTTATTTCTTTAATGGATACATCGGAGAAAATCCTGATATCTTTACGCTAAATACTCAGATAGAAGCATTTGGGCAAAAAATTTCAGATTATCCAGATGACAAATATGAATTACTAAAACAAGCTTCGAAGGTTTATATGGAATACCTTCCGATATTCTTTGATGATTTCATTAATTCATTGAGAGAGTCATCAAAAATTGGAATATTTAAGTTCAATACTAGTAAAGAAGCAATTAGGCTTGAAAAAGAACTGATTAGGCTTGGATATACAGACATTGATCAATACAAAGATTCCATGCTGATGTTGACCGATATTGAAGGATTGAATGATGAAGAGATTCAAAAAATGAAAGAAACATTTGAGATCATCCAATTGCACTATGACAAGATTTTTTCCAATACTTACAAAAGTTTATTTAAGGATTAGTTGCATGCTCACCCTATTCTCCGTGGGAACGTGGATGTAATGAAAACATGAATGGTCTTATTCGTCAATACTTCCCGAAGGGCATGGATTTCTCAAATATCAATACTTCTGATGAAATCTTTGTCATGAATAAATTAAACAATAGACCGAGAAAACGACTTGGATTTAGAACACCCAATGATGTATTTTTCGGCAAACAAAAAATTGCACTAACAACTTGAATTTAGCATTGGAGAGGAACAGATGTATTACAAGAAAAAAACTAGTAAGTTTGAGAAACTCACATTTACAATATCTAGAAGTTATTGGGTTGTTCTTTCTGGAATTGCGCTTGTTGCATTATTGGTTGCGATATTCACTGCAATATGGGCTTATGTCCCAGCGACAGCTGAAAAAGTTAATCCTCCCTCTACTATACCCCAGGTAAGCATCTCAGCGGATGAAATTAATTCATTAATCCCACAACAGATTGATTCTACTACATCCACACCTGAACCCGTAATAGAGGAAGATTCAGTTCCAGATCAACATTCACCATCAACAGTCCAAGAGGAGACCCAACTAGACTCGCAATATATTAGTTTACTCAGTCAACTTGAGAAAAGCATTGGGAAAAACGCTTGGGAAAAACTAATTCAGAGTGATCTAGAAATTACATTTTATCGGTTTTACACCGAAAACAATTATGACCGATTAAAAATCTATGATGGTCCTTCCACTGGGTTCAATGAAATAGCCAGCCTCACGGGAGGAAGTTTAACATTGCCATTAACATATAGGTCAACAAATTCCTCTGGGTCTCTAACCTTCAGCTTTCATTCTGATGCATCTGGCAATTCCTCTGGCTGGGAAGCGACTGCAAGAACGATTGGTAACAATAATAAACCAGAATTATCCTATAGGATGAAGAGGGGGAGTAGGGAGGTTGGAGCAGTAACATATTTAGATCCAAATGGTAATGATGACTATGGTAGCAATTTAGATATTGTTGAGACCCTAATTGCAGAAAGTTCTAAGAATGACATTCCTGCTAAACTGGACTATCTTTTCTACTCGCTTGAGATAGGACAAGACCTGGTCTCACAGAAGACCTTGCTTCAAACTCTCCTTGAGATGCTTGAAGTCTATGAACAGCCAAGTCGTGGTGAATTACTTGCCTGGTATCTAAATGCTGCTTCACTAGGGATTAAGGATTTTACCTCAACAGTCAAACTAATGAGGGATAATTTTAAGGCGATTAAATACAGGGACCCTGTCAGTATGACTAAGGGGTGGCTTAACTGGATAGTTGAGGATGGTGGGAATCCAGATTTCATTCGTTTTACCACAGATTTTGTTCCTCACTTTGAACCTGACAGCCAGAATACTGTTCTAGATGTTGCTCTTAGGGCATTTTTTAAGGATTTTGATGAAAATCTAGACCTCCTAAAGCAAGCTTCCAATGAATACACAGAGATTCAAGATAACATTACTTCACCCTCGGTAAAAGAATCACTGACCTACACTTATTTATTGTTTCTCGAAAAAGAGAAATCAAGACAGGAAAAAATTGAGGCAGATCGAGCAGCCTTTGAATTAGCTTCGGCATTAGCCGAAGAGAAAAGAATGGAGTCTCAGACAGAAAAAAATTCGTTTAAGTTTACATCGATGATGGTTATCGGTGGAGCAATTTCTGTCATCGCATTATTTGGGTTAATACTTCTTCTATTTGCGATATTGAGAACACTCAAGCATATTCAATACTCTTTGGGCCAAGAAGATTCAGTGACAACAAAATCAGAAACCGCTGATATTAAATAGGAGCCCAAAGCTAAAGATCGCCTTAACAGCGATACTGGAGTGGCTGGTGATGAATATCGGCAGAGACCTGATATTTATATCTGGTGTATGAAGGGCAGTGAAGAAGATCTCGAAATACAAGTGCAATGCATGTGGATACTCCGCGAATGTTTGGGATGCTCCAGACAGGGCACCAATTACTACGGTGGATACCAGGCACTGCCCTGGGTTGTAAATCTCTAGTAGGGGGTTCCTGTCGAGTTTCATGGTGGAATGTTTACTGACGATCAAGATGTCGTACCTAGTTTTCTGAATCGATGCCCTGACTGTAATTCGTCGAATGTTGTACCTTGGAATGCCAAGCATGCTTGTCCGAAGTGTGGGGAGCATATGACTTTAGCAGCTCAAGCCAAGGGCGTTAAACGCATACTCAAAAATAGGGGGAACAAATAAATGTCGATCAAAATACCTGCAGCCAAGAGTCATCATGAATAGATCGCAAAAATTTTGAGACAAACAGGCAAAAAGATATGACTACAGTGAAAGGCAATTCGATCCTGTTTTTAAAGAAGTGGTTGCCAAAACAAAGGAATATCTAATTGCAAATGATAATGTTCTTGATTTTGGCTGTGCAACAGGGACTAAAACATTAGAGCTTGCTGATGGAATCCATCATATTCATGGACTTGATATATCTACAGCGATGATTAACGAGGCCACCAAAAAGAAAAGTGAAAAAGGTGTTGAGAATGTTTCCTTCTCACAAGGGGATATTTTCAATAGTGATCTTGAGGAAGTTTCATTCGACAAAATTGTTTCTTATGGAGTAATTCACTTATTAGACGATAGCGAAAGAGTAGTTCAAAGAATACATGAATTATTAAAGCCAGGAGGGCTGTTTATTTCGACAACAGCGTGTTTGCATGATAAAATGGCGCTCAAAAATAGATTAGAATTCTCGGCATATTCTATAATCAAAAGACTCGGAATATTTCCCTTACACTTAAACATTTTCACGTATGATGATGTAGAAAGACTAATACTCAGTCAGAAATTTAGTTTGGTTAGATCTGAAAAAATATTTCATGGTATAACGATTAGCTTTGTTGTAGCGAGAAAGGTGTAAGGAAGTAGAAGTTGGATAAATTTAAAATCCAGACATGACCAGAGATAGCGTATAACAACGGCCTAAACTGACTCACACAAGTGGCCCAAATACGACTCAAAAAATAGTGGCAGGTTAGTTGAATTATGGTTTCGACTCCAGTCCTATTATTCCCCATAAACCACGTTTAATTCTTTTGACAGGGTGCTTTTCAAAAATTTGGAAATGTGTATTAAGTCCACGACGGGATTTAACAGCTTCCTTTATCTCGGCATTAGACATAGGTCGGCCTTTATCTATTAGAATTGACGTAATTGTTTCATGAATCTCAATTCTATCTTTTGTATCTTCAATAGATGTATCTTTTAATTTCCACGTATGCCTACCCAAAGAAGTTAATATTTTGGAATTGTTAAGCATGATATCGATGTCATATCTAGTACCAGAAAATTTAATTGTATCCTGTAAAAGCATAAGAAGTTCATTGCTATGCCACTGCCGTATTTTAGCACTATTTAATATTATTTGTTCACTTCTCATAATAATATCATCAATTTCTTCAGGTGAAAATTTAAAGTGGCGTGGCATACCAAATGTACCCATATCAAATAACCAGCCAATTTGATGGCAAACTCCATTAACTCGACCAAGATTAATTCGCTTGCCGATCAATTTCTCAACTTTTTGAGCAACTACTTTAAAGTGAATTGGTTCGTTTGAATTTTGTAAGATTGCTTGAACACATGATTCAATAGATTTATTATTACCAATAACTTTCCCTTCGTCTGAAATAATAAGTAACCGTTGTAACTCATCCCAAAATACATCCCTTAATTCACTACAATTCTCGGGGAGCAGAGCTTTAGAAGCAACCGATATTTCATCTAGACTAACAGGATTAGATGAAGCCTTTTCAACAATCGATAGCGCATTCGTAATGAGTTTATCCCAACCCACCTGATTAATATGTGCTATGACTTTCCGCTTATTAATTTCTAATATGTATAAGTTTGGTAACCATTTTTTTTTGATTGTAAATTCTATAGCAGATATTATTGTATTGGAATCATAAAACCACGGCCCTAAGGAGTCTAATGTGTCCAAATAGGCAGGAAGTAATTTAGCATTTGTATAGTTTCTTAAATAGTGAGGGAATTTACCAAGTGGTGCTGATGATAAGGTAAGTTTGTCTATTCCCACTGCTTCTAATTGCCTTATCCGTTCTCTTGTAACACCGAACTCCTTGCCAATTTCGTTGAACGTGGCGTGTTTTCCATCCAGACCTAACCTGCTTCTTAAAGTTGAGTTAAGCTTAGGCGAGAATGATTTTAATGCTAGATGTAATTCCTCAGTAAAAGTAGAATCTTTTATACTTTGAAAAGAGATATCATTGATATTCTCAATGCCTCCAGATATTGCATTGTGTAATATTTTAGTTAACTCAGCTAGTGAGCTTCGACCAAAATTAGGTAAATTCAGTAAGTCTTCAACGGAATAGTTATTAAAATCTCTAACAAGTGCAATATCTATAGTCTCTACTACATTATAAATTCTAACTGGAAATGCTATGGATTCAAGCCTCCGTTCCAGAAACCATGGAGGGCAATTGTTGAGCACATCTAAGTGAGTGATTGGTAACTTGTTTCTCAGCTTAAATGAGTAGTAAAAAACACCTAGTTTATTTCTATCACTATCGGACAATCGGTTCTCTAATTCATGGTAGGATGTTTCATTATAAATTCCAACTTTTAAAACTTTTGAATAGAGGTCATTGTCATTAGACTCTATCATCGATAGCCACTCTTTTAAGCTATTACTTCGGTCTGGGAAAGATGAAATTGATTCTGTTTTATTTTCACTTTTTGCCACACCTTCTTTAGTGACTTCAAACTCGCTTGATTTTTCATTTAAATCTTTTTTGTTCATCATTGGGTATTTTCTTTTTCAAGATAGTTACCTTTAAGTTTCCAAACAAAATTTCTTTGTATGTCAGGAAGGTATATTTTATCGTTAAGTTTTATACTCTTCATTTTTCAGTCGCCCCTTTGTTTGCGGTCTCGTTTTCTTCCCTTGCACTGAACGGTTAGTATATGAAAAGTAGGCGATTTCGAAGCACCAAACTTTCGGTTAAGCACAAAGTTTGAGACGAGCCAAAACCTTTGAATTTATTACTGTTTCGCCTATTTTTTATATACATTGTTGTGCAACGTTATTTTTTCAATTCAGTTTGTTTTCTTTATTTTCTGTCTTTATAAATATTGAAACAATTAATAAAATTGCCCAAATAATGTCAACTATATTCCAAAATTCTCGTCCAAGTGCAATTTTAAAAATCGGATTTATTAATATGGCAGATGATAGCCAAATCACAAACCAAGTTTTGTTATTTTCATAATTATCATATGCTAAAATTCCAAAACCTACCATTCCTAAAAATCGAACTAATTCGTAGTAACCATAACTCCAATCAAAAAGGCAACCAACAAAAAGTATAGCCAAAACAATTTTAATAATTAGTGTTTTTTTAGTCATAATATGTTTCTTCAGTTGAGAATGAACCTATTATAAGAGCAAAGGTCAATTCAACTACAAGAATTGAGTATACAATTGCTACAAAAATTACTTTTCCACTATAATTAATATCCATTGACCAAGCATTTACAATTTCCCAAATTCCATTTATTATACTTAAAACAAGAATAGTCCAAAAGGCAAATTCAAAACTGGGTGATAATTTACTAATCAAGACCATAATTAAGGCAGATAACATTTTAAATATTCCCCAAATCATACCACCAAAGAAAATCAGAATAACCATTAGCCAAAATTTACTCAAACCAATAAACCAATATAATAGAAGTCCAAATAGTAAATAAATCAGGCTTATAACTATTAAACTAACGGGTATAAATAATAAATAACGTAAAATTTTCATACTTTCTCAATTTTGGTATTAATGTTGCGCAACGGTAAATTGTATGAGTAGTGGCTGATTGCGTTGTAATTCTCTGTCAAACCGCTACTCTGTTTGAGCGGGCTACAAATCTTGAAATTTTGCACTTTACCTGTCATTACTTATACAAAATGTAAGGCATCGGGCTTCCTATTTTCTAAAACCATCTATTATCCATAAAACAATCCGAACAAAAATCCAATACGCGACAAATGTCAATCCTACCACAAGAATCATTGCTAATGTATCTTCATCAAAATCTAAATAATGATAAAATGAATCGTCAGATAGAATTGGGAATAATAAGAAAGAAAAAATAATCCCTGTTACTAAAAGAAGTCTTTTGATTCCAGTGTTAAGGGTTTTAATACGCCCTATAAAAGATTTGTAGTTCATATATTTTTTTATGGTTTCAATTATTTTCACATTAGCTCCTTTACCTGCTATTTCCTTTCTATTCATTTAGTTTTCGTGTGTCCATTGCCTTGTGCCCAACGTATTACGTTTATTTTTATTATAGACTTTGTAGGCGAAAACATACGCTTATCCCTCCAATTTGGGTGTGTATCTGTAGTTTTTAACATCAATCCTCCCGTACGTCATACTAACAATCTGTCTTGCATTTTTATGCTGCTTTAAGCTCATGTTTTATATTCGAAAAGCAAGCTAATTTTCCTAATGCGCCCTCAATTCAATTTGACTATATGCTCTTACACGATAAAGACTTTCAAGGAATCCTCTAGGACAAACCCAAGTAAGCATTTTGTTTAGTATGTCAAAAGCCATGAGCCACCTACCAAAAGACCCCTTTATCTCTTAAAAAATCTTGAGCGTTCTTGTCTCCCAATTTTGCAGCTTTTAGATAAAACTCAATAGCTTTCTTATAATCACCTTTATAATGAAAAGTGACGCCTATGTTGTAGTAGGCGACTGCATATTCATGATTAATATCAATAGCTTTTTGATAGAGTGCTATTGCTGCTTCGTAGTTGCCATCTTTTCCATAAAAAAGACCCATATTTGTATAAGTCTCTGGTAAATCAGGATTGAGAGTTAGTGCTGTTTGATAGCACTCTATTTCTTTTTCACTCACACCATTTAATCCGTAAGCTATTCCCATGTTGTTGTATGCTTCCGCAAATCTTGGATTTATTTCAATCGCTTTTTGATAGCATTCTATAGCTTTATCGTAGTCGCTTTTTTCTTTATAAATCATTCCCAAATTATTTAATGCTTTTGCCATACTAGGATTTAGAGCTATTGCTTTTTGCCAACATTCCATTGCTTGGTCGCTGTTACCTGTATCATAATACACAAGCCCCATGCTGTAATATGAGTCTGAATTATCAGGGTCAATATCAATAGCCTTTTGATAACATTCTATGGCTTTGTCATGGTTGTGTAAATCACTATAAGTGTTTCCTAAATTGTAGTACCCCTTTGCATAGCTAGGATTGATATCAGTTGCTTTTTCAAAGCACTCTATTTCTTTTTCACGCATGCCATTAAATCCGTAAGCTAATCCCATGTTATTGTATGCGTCTGGATAATCTGGCTTGATGTTTATCGCTTTTTGAGAATATTCTATGGTTTTATCGTAGTTGCCTTTATATCCATAAGCTAGT
>ERZ889078.2631-NODE-2631-length-12582-cov-7.451824_pt1 | contig 12582 bp, 9 predicted proteins | sample MGYA00521266_ERZ889078 | MGnify/ENA primary metagenome ERZ889078 (study PRJEB32303, sample SAMEA104408618) | aquatic metagenome | biome: Brackish water; feature: Pelagic; material: water | place: Baltic Sea | collected 2014-06-16T06:34:00 | depth 76,534 m ... | reverse complement strand
TAGCCTCCCTCATGATCAATCTTCTGTCTCTGGCACTGCCAATGCTTACTTTGCAGATTTATGACCGAATTATTCCTAATCAGGCGATGGAGACCATGGCGGCTTTAACAATCGGCTTAATTGTGGCGGTCGTTTTGGATGTTTTTTTGAAAACCGCCAGAGCATGGCTAGCAGCTTGGACTGGTGCGCGGTATGAACATCGTGCTGGCTGCATAGCCATGGAGCGAGTGCTAGCCAGTCGCTTGGAAGACATGGAAGAGGTGCCTGCTGGTATTCACATTGACCGCCTAACCAGCGTAGAACCCGTTCGTGATTTTTATGCCAGCCAAGCAAGTTTGGCGATTGTTGACTTACCCTTCATTTTTATTTTTCTCATTCTAATGGCCGTCATTGCTGGATGGCTAGTATTGGTTCCTATCACTCTTGTTCTTGTAGGAGGGTATGCAGCACTTGGTATTGGACAGCGCCTTAAGGGTGTTCTCGCAGAACGGCTGGTCTGGGACGACCGACGGTTTAACTTTTTAATTGAAGCGCTGGCGGGTGTTCATACGGTTAAATCGATGTCCATGGAGCCCCTTATTGAACGTCGCTATGAAAGACTAATGCAGTCAAGTGTTGAAACTGGCTTTCATGTGACCTATCTATCTGGTCTCGCCCAATCTGTAGGTAGCTCACTCAGTCAGCTTGGCATGATTGCTGTTGTGGGCTTTGGAAGCTTGATGGTGATGAATCAATCGCTTTCAATCGGTGGTCTTGCTGCTTGCATTCTGCTCTCTGGTCGTTCAATGCAGCCCGTTTTAAAGGCTTTATCGCTTTGGACAAAATTTCAACAGGTTACTGTTGCCGAAGAAAAACTCGCTGATGTAGACTTGATGCCACTAGAGGGCAACGATGGCGATCTTTATGAAAACATTGAATCGGTTGAGCTAATTGATGCGTCATATGCTTTTAATAAAAAGGCTCCTTTGGTGCTCAAAAATATCAACTTCTCCATCCGTCCAGGTGAAATTGTTGGCATCAGTGGTGGTAATGGTTCGGGTAAAAGCACATTTCTTCATGTGCTTATGGGACGACTGGATCCAAGCCATGGCTCCTTCCTTATCAACGGTCGCAGCGGTGCAGATTTCTCCCTCGACTGTAAGGCCGATCAAATAGCCTATCTGCCGCAAAGGCCAATTCTTTTAAAAGGTACAGTCCTTGATAATTTAACAATGTTTAAGCCTGAAAATTTTGATAGTGCTATGAAACTGGCTGAACAGCTCGGGCTTGATGAGGTTTTTGCTCATTTACCAGATGGCTATGATACCAAAGTTGGTGATACAGCTGGTAGCGCCATGCCCGCAGGAGTAGTCCAACGCATTGCGATTGCAAGATCCCTTGTGGGAAATCCCAAGCTTATATTGTTTGATGAGGCAAATGCTATGCTTGATGGTCGCAGTGATCCGCTTGTGCGCTCTACGCTGGAAAGTTTTAGTAAAACTGCCGCTATCGTTATCATTACTTATCGCCCCTCCCTATTAAGTTTGGCACAGCGGCGCTATCTTCTTAAAGAAGGTTCCTTGATCCCATTGTCCGTGAGAAAAATTGACGCAAAGGGGACAAAATCGTGACAGATACCCCTTTAAGCATAGAATCTGAAGACGCTCCTCCTGCTAAGTCAAAGGCCATCAAATCGGGACCAGCACTTAAATCATTATCTGATAGTCTTGCATCTGCTCTACAAGAGGGAAGTCTTGGTTCTTTTCAAGCTAAGTCTGGATTTGCTGCTTGCATGTTGCCGCTTTTGCAGGCTATCGGTTGGAAAGGCAATGTCTTAGAACTTGCACAGTCTCTACCCCATTTTGCCAACAACATTGATTTGCAAGACCTTAGAAATATTCTGGCAAAACTAGGGTTTACCACACTCGAGCGGCCAACAAAATCAGCCGATGAAATTGACCCGCGTTTGATGCCTTGTCTCTTTGTAACCGAAGATGAAAAAGTCTATGTGATTGAGAGCCGTGACGGGTGCGATGCCTTAGTCTTTGATGGCAGTGATGGGAAATATCATAAAATAGCCATCCTTGGCCTTCAAGGAAATGCCTATATAACACAATCTTATGACCCATCGAAAGCTGATGCTCTACAAGAAAAAGAAAAGTGGCTTTACCGCGTCCTGCGTCGTTTTAAACCCGTCATATGGCGCTTAGTTGGCATGACTTTCCTGCTTAATCTTCTTTCGCTCGTCGGACCGTTTTTTATCATGGCGGTCTATGATCAGGTTATTCCATCAGAATCAGGTACTGTCTTAATCGGTATTAGTATTGGCGCGCTTCTGGCCATGGGGATGGATATAGTGATTAGAGCGCATCGGGCGCGTACCATAGCTTTCATAGGCTCTCGATTGGAATATACACTGAGCACAGGGGCTTTTGCAAAAATTTTGTCCCTCCCATCAAACATGACTGAAAGCTCGCCGCTAGGCAATCAAGTCGCTCGACTGAAGGATTTTGATAGCTTTCGAGAGCTTTTTACTAGTTTGCTTTTTTCTGTCGTGCTTGAATTGCCCTTTGTTTTCTTCTTTCTATTTGTTATTTGGGCCTTCGCTGGCTCGTTAGTTTTAGTACCTATGACGATGATATTACTCTTTGCTATTCTCTGGTTCATCATGGGTCCACAATTGCAGCGCGCCGTACGCAATGGAGCTCTAGCAAAAGCTGATCGACATAGTTTTTTGGTTGAGACAGTATCAAACCTGAGAACAATCAAAGAAAGTCGCGCTGAAAAAACATGGAATGAACGCTACCGTCACATATCAGCTGAAGCAGCTTCCGCTCATAAAGAAATAGTCACACAGTCTTTTCTTTTTCAGACCCTAGGACAGATGGTTATGACACTTGCAGGCCTTGCCACTAATGGCACTTGTGTGGCGGGTGTTAGCACCAATACAAAATTTATTCTTAACACTTGCTCGTGCCAGTCAAATCAAGGTAGCGGTGACGCAAGTCAATACTTTGATGCGCATGGGTAATGAAGAAGGCCAGCCAAGCATATCTTCGGGCAGCGAGAGGGTATGGAAAGGGTCAGCGGCTTTTCAACGTGTGAGCTTTCGTTATAGTCAATTATCAGAACCAGCCTTGCTCGGTGTGAGCTTTCAAGCGCGTGCAGGAGAAATGGTGGCTATCACAGGACCTAATGGAGCGGGCAAATCCACTTTGCTTCGCTTACTACTCGGTCTCTATCAACCACAAGCAGGACAAGTGACACTCGACGGTATGGATATTAGGCAATTACCCGAAGTAGAATTGCGTCGAGCAATATCTTATGTACCGCAGTCGGTAAGGTTGTTTCATGGCTCAATTGCTCAAAACCTACGGCTTGTTAATCCAATAGCTAGCGACGAAGACATGCGCGAAGCATGCCGCATCGCTGGTATTTTAGAAACCATTGAAGCGCTGGATGAGGGGTTTGAAACCCGTGTTGGTGACCAACGCGTTTGGCACCTGAATGCAGGATTTAGACAAAAGATTGCTTTGGCACGCGCCTTTATTAAAAATTCACCAATATTATTACTCGACGAACCTGCCCAAAATTTAGATGATGCAGGAGACCGAACTCTCGTTGAGGCACTGAAAAGCCAAAAAGGCAAACGTACAATCATTATGGTAACCCACAGACCAAGCCATATCCGCTTAGCGGATCGCCTAATTGTTTTAAATCAAGGGAGTTTAGCCGCTATGGGAGCGCCTGAAGCCGTGCTGAAAGAAATTCCAGGAGGACTGATATGAGTGAGGATCAGACAAACAATAAGGACAATCTACCAAACGATGGTGGCAATGTGGCCTCGCCGGTCGCGAAGGCCTCTCCTGTGCCTGCGCCTGCTGCCAAATCTAAAGCACCCGAAAGATTATCACGCCGAGAAGCGGCGATGCTATCGCGGGCCGTCATCCTTGAAGAAACAGATCCACCAAGTTCGTTGCGGTCAACTATTTACGGCGTCAGTGCTTTTATCGCTCTCTTTATTGTTTGGGCCAGCCTTGCTCAGTTTGACGAAAAAGCCATAGCACCGGGTGAGATAATCCCTCAATTTTTGGTCCAGCCTGTGCAGCACCTAGAAGGTGGAATTATTGTTGACGTGATGGTTGAAGAAGGACAACGCGTGAAAAAGGGCGAAATGCTCATGCGCCTTGACGATACGCAGTTCCGCACTGAACGGGACGGTGTTGCCACCCGCTTCGCGTCACTTAGTATGCAAGTTGAGCGTTTGCGGGCCTTTGTTTCTGAGCGTGAGCCGGACTTTAGTGGTTTTGGTCCTGTGTATGACGCCATAAAGGCTGATCAAATAAGAGCATTTGATACTGCCACCAATAACCGTAGAGGGCGCTTGAGTGTTTTGGATGCGCAAATACAGGGTCGACAAAAAGAACTTGATGGGCACGTTGAAAAGGAATTATCTCTCGGCAAACTCATAGTCTCGTTGAACGAAGAACAAAAAATCAGGACTGATCTTTATGAAAAGGGCCTCAATTCTAAATTGGTAGTTTTGAAAATTGCTCGTGACCTTGAAAGTCTTATGAGTGAACTTGCCGACACTAAAACCAATCATGGCCGCGCGCTTGCCTCCCTCGCCGAAGCACGGGGTCGTCGCCTCGAGCTTGAAGAAGAGCTAAGAAAGTCAGCTCTCGACGAACTAACGTCCATTGCATCAGAAGCAAAAGTGCAAGGTGATCGTCTTGAAAAACTTAACGGTCAATTAGCCCGTACACTTATAACATCTCCTGTGCAGGGATCTATTAAAGGCTTGACCATGAACCGTGCAGGTCGTGTGATCCATCCCGGTGAAATTATATTTGAAGTTGTGCCTGACGACGAAAAGCTCATAGCGGAAGTGCGAGTTTCTCCCAGTGACATCGGCCATCTTTCCATAGGTCTAGCAGCAATTGTTAAAGTGGATACCTATAAATATGGACGCCTTGGCGGCATAAAAGGTAAGGTGAGCCGAATATCTGCTACCACTTTTCTTGATGAAAAAGGTAATGGCTATTTTAAAACATGGATTGCTTTAGAGACAAATTATGTAGGGACGGTTGAAGGGCTTAACCGCATTGCTCCAGGTATGACTTTGGTGGCTGATATTCGTACAGGCAAAAAATCGCTGATGCAATATTTAGCCCGACCAATTACTTATTCACTCGATGATGCCTTCTCAGAGCGTTAGTAGAGCGCGATGAATAAAGCAAAAATTCGACAGTTTTTTGAACGCTGGCACGCGGACAATCCCGAGCCCAAAGGTGAGCTTGATTATGTCAATGATTTCACACTGCTGGTCGCGGTCGTGCTATCGGCGCAAGCCACCGACGTTGGGGTTAATAAAGCCACCAAAGCCCTATTTAAAATTGCTCCTACACCAGAAGATATGCTGGCACTCGGGCTTGACGGTGTGATCGCCCACGTTAAAACCATTGGGCTTTATAATGCCAAGGCTAAAAATATCATTGCGCTGTGTCGCATGATGATTGACGAATTTGATAGTAAAGTACCCGAGACGCGTGACGAGCTTGAGCGCCTGCCCGGTGTGGGTCGCAAAACTGCTAATGTGGTCTTAAACATTGCCTTTGGCCAGCCAACCATCGCGGTTGATACGCATCTTTTTCGCCTAGGAAACCGCACGGGCATTGCTAAAGGCAAAAATCCGCTTGAGGTTGAAAAAAAACTCGAGAAAGTCATTCCAAAAGAATATATCCGCGACAGCCATCACTGGATGATCTTGCATGGTCGCTATATCTGCAAAGCCCGCAAGCCACTGTGTGATAAATGCATCGTATCTGACTTGTGCGAGTTTAAGGGGAAAGAGGTTTAGGCTTATACTTTTGGTTCAACCCTTGACGTTTAATCAAGTTAGGACTTGGTTGAAATTTATATTTACTAGTTTAGGTATATATTTTACAATTTTATTTAATATGGGGCCTTAAAGGAAGTCAGAATGATCAAACCTATATTCGGAAAGCGTAAACCCAAAGTTGATGAGAAAAAAGCTAAAGATCAAGCTATGCAACAGGCAATAAAAAATAGAGAAAAAGATGATCCTCTCGTTGGACTAAAAATTGGGGCTATGGAACTAAAAGCAAATCTTATGGAGATGCTCAAAGATACAAATGGTGTCCGTGTTGAAGATGCGTTTGGAATCCTTGGGTCTTTAGCTGGAAACATGTGTTTAATGTATGGGTTTTTAGCTGTGCGCTCAGGTTTAAACACGAGGGAAAGTAATACATTTCATATAATCGGTGCAAAAAATGGACAAAAATATTATTTGGGAAGTCTAATAAACTCCCCGTTACTAGAAGATAAAATGTCTGTTTGGAGTCTTATTGCGGGAATGGCCCAAGATCTTGGTGCAACAAATGAAGACCTTCCGAATATTGAGGATATTTTAGCCCATACGATAAGCACGTTTGGTGATGATGACAGTTTTGGAATACCACGCTTGCCTGAAAAGCATAAGCTTAGAGATACACCAGAGAATTTTGTGAAACATCTGTCTCCAAAACTTATACCAATAGTAACGCGTTACACCCAAGATGCTCGTGCCATGCCTGCCTTAATAGCTATGGCTATCCAAGGATTAATGAAAGATGCTAAAAATATTATTGACCCAAGCATAGCGGCACTTATTGTAATGGAATGTGCAATACCAATGTCAAGATGTGATGTGAATGGTTATATAACTCAGGAATAAAATTAACTTAGTATCAAAAATGAGGGCGGAGGATTTAATTCCATACCACCGTCATTTTGCTTGAACAGCAACTCTTATAAATTAAAGCCTGCGGCTTTAATGTTTAAAATGCCGCATGCCAGTAAAGACCATGGCAAGACCCGCATCGTCCGCGGCTTTTATCACATCATCGTCACGCATCGAGCCACCCGGTTGGATCACAGCTGTTGCACCGGCTTCAGCAGCTGCTAGCAAGCCATCAGCAAAGGGGAAGAAAGCGTCGGAGGCTACAACGGATCCTTTAGCCAGTGTTTCAGTCTCGCCTGCCATTTCAGCGGCTTCGCCTGCTCTCAGTGCTGCAATGCGGCTGCTGTCTTTGCGGTTCATTTGACCCGCACCAACACCCACGGTCATGCCGTCCCGCACGTAGACAATGGCGTTAGACTTAACGTGCTTGGCAACTTTCCACGCGAACAGCATATCATCCATCTCGCTATCGCTCGGTTGACGCTTGGTAACAACTTTAAGATCACCCTTGCTGATGCTGCCAATGTCGCGGTCCTGAACGAGGAAACCCCCGGCAACAGTCTTGACCATCTTGGCGGCTTGGCCTGTGTTTGCCATAGCACCCGTTGTTAGCAATCGCAGGTTTTTCTTACTTGCAATAATGGCTTTGGCTTCATCCGTTACGTCTGGCGCAATGATCACTTCAGTGAAAATTTTGATGATCTCTTCGGCTGTCGCTGCGTCTAAGGTTTGATTGAGCGCAATGATACCGCCAAAGGCTGACACTGGATCGCATTTGAGTGCATTTTTATAAGCCTCAACTTGCGTGGTGGCTGTTGCAACACCGCAGGGGTTAGCGTGTTTGATGATGGCGACCGTTGGTGTCGCGCTATTAAATTCGCTCACCAGTTCAAAGGCGGCGTCGGTGTCATTAAGGTTATTATAGCTAAGCTCTTTACCTTGGTGTTGCACGGCGGTTGAAATACCTGCGCGTGTCTCATTGTTTTTGTAAAAAGCAGCGACTTGATGCGGATTTTCCCCGTAGCGACAGTCCTGCACCTTAGTGCCCGTCACTGACAAGCGATCAGGGAAGGCCTCGCCGTTTTGCTCAGCGTACCAAGTGGAAATAGCTGTGTCATAAGCCGCTGTTCGCGCATAGGCTTTGCCTGCCAGCCTTTTGCGAGTTTCAGCCGTAGTGCCACCCTGCTCAGTTATCTCAGCCGTGATCACACTATAGTCTGCTGGCTCCGTGATAATGGTAACAAAGCCATAGTTTTTAGCTGCCGAGCGCACCATCGCAGGCCCGCCAATATCTATATTTTCAATACAGGTATGAAAATCAGCGCCGGATTTAACCGTTGCTTCAAACGGATAGAGATTGATAGCGACCAGATCAATGCTTTTAATATCATGCTTTTCCATTGCAGCCACATGCTCGGGATTATCACGCAGAGCAAGAAAGCCACCATGCACTTTTGGGTGAAGAGTTTTTACCCTTCCATCCATCATTTCAGGAAACCCAGTATAGTCAGCAACTTCTGTGACGGCAATGCCAGCGTCACGGATAGCTTTAGCAGAACCACCAGTTGATAGAATTTCAACACCGTGATTGCTCAGCGCTTGAGCAAATTCAATGAGGCCACTTTTATCGGATACCGAAATTAGGGCACGTTTAATCGCAATAATATTACTCATACATAGGGTCCTTAGAGGGAGAATTTTGTTATTTATCAATGCGCTCAAGGGACCAGATTAAACTGCGAGGGTCCAAATTTTGAGCGCTGTCTAGGGTTACTGAAATTTGCTGGCTTCTAACGGGGTGGTCGCGTTGCATTAGATAGAGTGATTCTTCAAGCGACCCTCTACCACCATCGACAAGAAATTGCCAGCCATGACCACAGGGCAATAATAAAAGCACACCCTGACCTGATCGGTTGACCTCAGCTTTTACATCAGGATGCAGATGAAATCGAACGATTGCCTCTTTGTCTTTCGCTTTGTTACTGACATTGATCAAACGATCTTCGCCTGTGATACTGCGACCATCAGCGCTGACCGAAATATGACGCTCATGAACAATACCAAAACGTCTTGCATAGCCATTATGCTGGGCTGTAATCTCGCTTTGACGGGTAGAGTGCGTACGTGTGGTTTTCACTTCACGTACACCACTGCCAATCAATCCATCATCAGTGATTTGGCTTGAATTTGTATTTTCAACAACCAATGTTGAATGGGCGGCGGTTGTTCGCGCTAGTCGTGCAAGCTCGCTAAAACCACTGCCGCTTGATGCTGGCCCCATATTGACAATAACCAGATCCTTGCCATCGGAAAATTCAAATGACAGGGTGCCGGCATGAGATGCTTTGGACATAATGCCAGTTGCTGGTGTGCCGCATTCCATTATAACAGTGGTCCGGCGATTTTTTATACGTTGAAAACCACTATGTATGGCGTTTTCTATAGCGCGACCACGGGCTTCAGACGCGGCGAGCACGCTATCAATAGCAAGGGTAGAGATCGTACTGGCACCGTTAAAACGTGCGATTTGACCGCCGCCATGACGCATACCACGCACAAAAGGTGCCATTTTATCCAGCGTTGTTTGCACCCACGCAGGCGGCGCCTGACTAACATCAAGATAGCCTGCTTTAATGATAATCAGATAGCGCATAATATGCACAACGTCATCAGGATTACGCGAGGCAAGACCACCATCTGGCAAAACATAGGCTTCAAGATATGTTTTTAATTTTTGAGCACCACGGGCCAAAAGAATATTACCGCCCGGCAGCAAAAGACCTGCGACCAACAAACCAGACGCTGCCGATATAGCGGGCATTCCAGACGCTGCATCATCTATTGTGCGCGACAAATGTCGCGCTTGCTGTGCCATTGCGTTCAACAGCCTGCTACGGTAAACCATATTGCTGGATGATAAAGTCAACGGCGCGTGAACTATCAGATTAGTCAATCGAGCGCCAATAATATCACTTGCCCATACATCTGGATGCCAATTCTCATATTTTTCCATCCACCGCGTGATAAATTTTTCAACAATGTTACACACGGCGTCATCTTCACTAAGATGCTCAAGGTCAGCTATCCAGCTAAAAGAGTGAAACTTTCGAATAAACTCTTCCTGCATATTTTCTACGTGGTCAAAGCAGAGTGGGCTTGTGATATCAGCTTTTTCACCATTATAGTCAAGATTACCGGCAAGAATTTTGCGGCCTCTTTCACTATTGCCGGGTGCCGGATCTTCAGGACTTGCGAGTAGCTTGAGCGGGTGACGACCCTTAAGCCTTTGACTATATAAACCCAGACCATAACCAAGTTCGCGAACAGAGCGAGACACCCCCTTATTGAGACGAGCAACAGTGGTTTCACTGTTTTCGCGCCGCAACGTATGGCTTTGCACCGTTTCATCAATGCTGACCTCGTGAGGAATGTCTTTGTTCACGTCTTTACTCACCAGAAGAGAGTTCCTTATTTGCCTCTTAATTTTTTAATGTTTGCTGCGTAAGCGGCTGGGCCGCCTTTGAAGGTAGCACTCCCCGCAACCAAAACATCAGCGCCTGCATCAATAACCGATTGCACCGTTGCATCATTTATGCCGCCATCAACCTCAAGGTCAATATCCAGCCCTAAGCTATCAATACGTTTTCTGATTGCTTCAATCTTTTTCAGTTGGCTTGTGATAAAACTCTGGCCGCCAAAACCTGGGTTGACCGACATTACCAAAATAAGATCGAGGTCTTCATACATATAGTCAAGTATCGTCTCAGGCGTGGCAGGATTAAGAGAAATACCCGCTTTTACACCGTGGCTACGAATCGCCTGTACCGTGCGATGGGTATGTGCTCCAGCTTCAGCGTGCACGGTGATAATATCTGATCCCGCATTAACAAAAGGTTCAATATAAAGATCGACGGGGGCTATCATCAGATGCACATCAAAAATCTTTTTTGTATGCGACCTGAGTGCCTTAACCACATCGGGACCGATGGTGATGTTGTGGACAAAATGACCATCCATAACGTCGATATGGATATAATCGGCACCAGCAGCGTCGATAGCGGCAACCTCTTGACCTAGCTTGGCAAAGTCCGCTGACAAAATGGAAGGCGCTATTTTAATTGCTTTTTGCATTTTAATTCCTAACGCGTGATTATGAATCTAGATATATATTGGTCTAAACGGGCTAAATTGATTCGTCAATTTGAACTTGAAATTTTGTCTATTCTTGCTGCAAAAAAACCATCCATGCCGCCTTGTTCGCTGAGAAAATCTGGCCGACACTGTAAATAACCCTTCTCACTGCACAGTTCGTCCATACCACCAACCTCATCCCCGATAATAGGAATTAATTTTGCATCAGGCGTGCGCTCTAGGAAAGCGGCAATTTGGTCAGGGCCTTCTTCGTCTTCTAATGAACAGACACAATAAATCAGCCTGCCACCAACTGGCAACTGTGCAAACACATGATCTAGCATGTTGCTTTGTAGGGCTGTAAGCTCTCTGATTTGTTTGACCGATTTAAGCCAAGGGCCATCGGGGTTGCGCCGGATCGTTCCTGTCGCCGAACAAGGTGCATCCAACAGGATGTGCGTTATGTCTTTGTTGGCTTTCCACTCCATGATGTCCTTTACCAAAGGATCAACCATATCGGTGAGCTGTGTACGCTCTAAATTTTCCCACAGGCGCGGCATACGAGCAGACGAGCGATCAATCGCCGTCACTTTTGCGCCAAGCGATGCCATTTGCATGGTTTTACCGCCGGGAGCCGCACAAAGATCGGCCACATATTTACCCTTAAGGGGTCCAAAGAGGGTGGCAGGAATAGCTGCAGCCATATCCTGAACCCACCAACGGCCCTCAGCAAATCCTTCTAGCTGTGTGATGTCGCTTGCTTGTTTTAAGCGCAGGCTACCAGTTGGTAGAATATCAGCATCCATGGCTTCGCTTAGACTTTTAAGATCGGTTGGGTCTTTCACCGAAATGTCAATGCTTACATCTTGGCGCATGGAAAGCGCAATGGCTTTAACCGTGTCTTCACCCATTTTAAGAACCCAGCGCTTACGCAGCCAGCCGGGCAAATCTATAAGGGTTTCCGCTTCGACTCCAATTAGCAATTCATCTCTACGGCGAATCGCGTTGCGCAAAACTGCGTTGGCAAGCCCCTTCATATTGCGCTCACTGGTATTTCGTCGCCCACCTATCAAGCGAACAGTTTGGTCTACGGCTGCATGGTCTGCTGTGCGCATAAAAAGAATTTGCACGATTCCAAGCTCAATTAATCGCTCTACTGCAATCATTTTTACAGGCAGTGCCCGTTCCATCAGCTGCCGCATGACCCACCGCAAGCTTCCACGTTTCCTGAAATAAAGTGTCGTAAGTTGCTTGAGAAAAGCTTTATCCCGAGCGTCGAGCGCCTTACTTTCCGTTTGTTGTGCGACGTCTAGCATTTGACCATGGTCAAAAACAGCTTCAATGATTGCAAGCGCCGCGCGGCGCATTTCAATACCTTTGTCTTTTTCCGGTGAGTCCTCTTTTTCAGAAAAGACTTCTTTCTTAGAAAAGCGTGGTGACGCACTCTCTGACTTAGGCTGACGTTCATTTTTGTCAGGCTTAGGACCAGAAATAGATTCATAAAGGGTTTTACGTGGGGTTTTATCTGTCATGATAATAGTATTACATCATTCTATAAATTTTAATAAGGGACAAATTGCAAATAAAGTTTAATATTTGAAAGGAAAATATTCAAACACTCCATTTATCGCAAAAACATAGCTTTTTGTCTCAATTAGGTAGCCTTTGACAAGTAAATAATTCATTTTTAAGCTTGGAAAGCTCTGCTCGCGTGTTATGCATTTGAATAT
>ERZ889078.2624-NODE-2624-length-12620-cov-8.500040_pt1 | contig 12620 bp, 13 predicted proteins | sample MGYA00521266_ERZ889078 | MGnify/ENA primary metagenome ERZ889078 (study PRJEB32303, sample SAMEA104408618) | aquatic metagenome | biome: Brackish water; feature: Pelagic; material: water | place: Baltic Sea | collected 2014-06-16T06:34:00 | depth 76,534 m ... | reverse complement strand
ACCTGTGCTGTGTAACTTGCCTCAAATGACTACCGGAAGGTGACGAATATCCAATCGCTAGTTATCTGTAGCATACTTGATGCTACATTTAAGATGACAAAGTAAACGATTTATAATGGAGGCAGGTCAACGATTTATGGACCAAATAGAAAGAAAATCACTTGATCTATTAGCAAAGGCGTCCACTGCAACGATCCAAAGCCAATTGTTCAAATTAGGACTGCGGAATACCTTCCTTTATGGCCTTCGCCCGGTTAATCCTCTGACATCTTCGTTCGTAGGCGAAGCGTTCACGCTCCGATACATCCCAGCGCGGGAAGACATCGATACCATCGAGGCCTTTACCGACCTCAATCATCCGCAGCGATTTGCAATAGAACAGGTTCAATCTGGCCAGGTTTTGGTGATGGATTGTCGCCAGGAAGGCCGGGCAGCTTCGGGTGGTGAAATCCTTATGACACGTCTAAAAGTCCGCGGGGCGGCGGCAGTAATAACCGATGGGTCAATCCGCGACAGTCACGGAATCGCTGGTTGCGGCATCCCTGTGTTCAGTAGCAGCGTTTCGGCCACCATCAACCTTGCACTACACCATGCCGTCGACTTCCAAGTTCCCATTGCTTGTGCAGGTGTGCCCGTATACCCGGGTGACATACTCGTTGGTGATTTGGATGGTGTCGTTGTGGTTCCGCGCCATCTTGTAAACCTTGTCGCAGCCCCTGCCGTGGAACAGGAGCGACTCGAAGATTTCATTCTCGAACGTATCGCCCAGGGCGCTCCACTTCCAGGCACATATCCGCCGAATCAAAAAACTTTGGCCGAATTCCACCGCCTAAGCGCTCCATCTGATTCATCCGATTCTCAAGCCACGTGAACAGGGCTACACCAAAACGGGTCTATCGAGTTGGGTTGGTCGGTTGCGGCGCAATCGGCGACGAGTCTCAGGATGCTCTTCAATCGGTACCAGGCTGGATTCCATTTCCATATTCTCATGCGCCTGCGCTAGCAGCTCACGACCAAACCCAACTCGTGGCGGTTGCCGACCCAAACACGGAACGACTTATCCAATTCTGTGATCGCTGGGAAGTCGTTAGTCGCTTCAGTTCTATTGAGGAAATGTTGGAATCCGAAAAACTTGACATAGTTGTAGTCGCCTCACCGACATGGCATCATGCTGAAGCCTTCATAAAAGCCGCTGAGGCAAACGTTTTAGGTGTCTACTTAGAAAAGCCGCTTGCGCGTTCGCTACGTGACGCCGACTCCATGATTTCTGCAGCGACAAAAAATGGGACGGCCGCAGTCGTCAACTATTTCCGGTCGTTCGATCCGTCCTATCGACGAGCTAGAGATCTCATCGCAGAGGGAGTTATCGGAGAAATCACAGGTGCAGTCGTCGTCTGGGGCGAAGGGGTGTCTCAAGGTGGATGTCACCTCTTCGACCTTTTGCGAATGATGCTCGGGAGCCCAGTGGATTGGGTCTTTGCCGACTTAGATAATGATCCAACCTTGAAGGACCCTGGTGGATCCTTTATTTTGAGCCTTGTTAACAATATTAAGGTCACAGTCCACATGCCTTGGGAGTTGAACGCACCTGTCCAGCTTGAAGTCATCGGGAAGACAGGAATGATAAAGCTCACCCACTACGAACGAACGATTACTCAATTCAAAGTTATCAACGAACGATCAGTACCGATAATTGCTCCATTCTTCGCTCGCGATTGCACACGTAGTGGCATGCTAGTTGCGCTCGATGAATTAATTGCACAGATCGAGCACGGGATATCGCCGTCAAGCGGACTTCGTGAGGGTCGCGCCGCCCTCGAAATCACTGGCGCCCTCATTGAATCGGGAAAACAGCACAAACCAATCCCGCTCCCATTTCAAGATTTGGATATGAAGATCGAGTCGTGGCTTTAGATAAGCCCAATTCAATGGTTCGCTCGCCGAGAATTTTAGTCGTCGGACTCAAGCAGGAGTCATCAACATTCAACCCTCTAAAGTCTTCACTTTCTGACTTCGAGATATATCGCGGTGATACAGCGATCGCCTCAATGCGAGGAACTTTAACTGAATTTGCAGGCATCATTAATACTGCTGGTCAATGCAAACTCGAATTGAAGTTTGGATTAATTGCATGGGCACCATCGGGAGGAATCGTTGAGGATTATGCATGGAAAACTCTTTCGCAAGAGATCCTCACAGATCTGGCAACCACTGATTTTGACGGTGTAATTGCGGTCCTGCATGGTTCGATGGTCACAGAATTCAACCACGATCCCGATGGTTGGCTTCTACAATCCATGCGTTCGATCATCGGTGGAAAGCCCCTATACGCGACGCTCGATTTGCATGCCGTCCTTACTTCGCAAATGCTCGATGCGGCCGACCTGCTCGTGCCTTATCACACATACCCCCATACAGATCATGTACAAACTGGTGAGCGTGCCACACGCCTTATGGCGCGTCATATGAAAACGGATATCAAACCCGCAACTGCAGTCGTTAGAATTCCGCTGCTAGTTCGGGGTGACGAGTTGATCACCACCACCGGAAGATTCGGTCAGTTAATGCGTAAATGCATCGATGCCGAAAAACATCCATCTGGACTTTCAGCAGGAATATTCATAGGAAACCCATTCACTGATGTCGAGGATCTGGCATCGAATGTTATGGTCAGCATGGACGGGAACCCCATACTTGCCAGGTATTTAGCGGAGTCAATCGCTGATGAGTTTTGGGCAGACCGAAAAATCTTCAAAGCCGAACTTACTCCGTTGAATGAAATTTCAAATCTCATCACATCCGATAAAGTCACGCTTTTATCTGATCAAGCAGATGCGACATCGTCGGGCGCCACGGGTGATTCCATATCGATCCTAAGAATCCTCTGCATCCGTCCGAATAATCTGAATGCGATCGTTCCTGTTGTTGATGCACCAGCAGTCCAGCGGGCGATTGAAGTTGGTGAAGGATGTTCAGGTGAGTTCTCGCTCGGTGGGACAATCGATGATCGAAATACTTCCATCCAAATCACCGCCGTGGTTTTTCGAATCTTCTTAAACAGCACGATTACTTACGAGGATGGAACCATCGGGCGTTGCGGGGATGTCGCCATCCTGTGCATCGGCGACATCGAGATACTGGTGACCACAAACGCTGTGTGGTTCGTAGGGCGGAAAATATACGAATCTCACGGCATTGACCTATCAACCAAGGACGTAATCGTGGTCAAGTCACCGAATGGTTTTCGACCCCATTACGAGAAGTTGGTAGATCAGATCATCACTGTCGATGGCGAAGGTTCGACTTCTGCAAATCTGTCACGATTGCAGTACTCGAGGATTCGACGCCCGATGTCTCCCCTTGACAATTTCGAAGATCCTTCCCTCACGGCCCGTCTGTGGTCTAGCAACTCTTAGTGTCCATATAAATGTTGTCGACTACCACCGAAGAAATCTGCCGGAGGCATATTTCAGGCCGAGGCTTGTTGGTATAGCGAGCGCAAGATAAATCAACATGACGATCGTGAACAATTCGAAGTATCTGAAATTCAATGCAGCTTCATTCCTTGCGACTGCAAACACCTCTCGTAAGCTAATGAAAGAGAGTAGCGACGTTGCCTTGAAGATCGAAATAATGTAACCAGACAGAATTGGAAATATGTTCTTGGTCGCCTGGGGCAAAATCACATGGACCCAAATTCGTGCTCGAGAAAAACCTAGAACCCTCGCGGCTTCGAATTGCGAACGGGGAATCGACTCAATTCCAGCTCGGAACACTTCGGCCACGAATGGTCCGAAAGCGATGCCAATTGCGATCACACCAGCCATGAAGGGGCTAAGCACGATTCCGAAATCTGGCAATACGTAATACCAGATGAATACCTGAACAAGTTCGGGAATTACTCGTCCAAACTGTGTGTATATATGAATAGGAACCTTCACGATCTTTTTCTTCGACTGTGAGGCGATCGCGACCGCCAACCCGATAACTAATGCGAAAACCATGGCGCAGATCGAAACCTTGACGGTGACTTGAAGACCTTCCCATAGACCGGGGACGTAACTCCTCCATCGTTCGAAGTCCCCTGAGGAGAATGCGACAAGTACAGTGCTCACAAGATGGCAAATTTTCGCTCAAGTGAACGTACAACCATGCTCATCGGGTATCCGACTGCGACAAAGAAGAGGGCAATTATGAGAAATATGGTGGGAGAGTCACCCTTGTAGGTCTGAAGCATTATCGTTCCCTTGAACACAATGTCCTGAACGGAAAGGAGCGAGACTATGGCAGTCCCGCGAAACAAGTCAACAAGCATGTTTGCCGTTGGCGGCAGTGCGATCCTGAAAGCCAAAGGCACGGTCACCCTTCGAAAACAAGTAAATCCCTCTATTCCGAGCGCCCTTGAAGCTTCCCTTACGGATTTTGGAACTGAAGAGACTGCGGATCGGAAGACCACAGACTGGTATGCAGCGAAGTGGAGCGTCAACATGACAAGTGCCGAGGTCCATGCGTCGAACCGAATGCCCCACATTGGAAGACCAAAAAATACAAAGAATAGATGTAACAGCAAAGGTGTTGCTCTGATCGCATCTACGTAAACACCAAGTAGGAAGTTCAGTGGCCGAAACGGAATACTACGCAAGACCGCGATTAACCCTCCAACCATCAGCATCAAAGGGAATGTGGCAACCGTCAATGTAACGTTGATCCAACCTGCAGTGAAAAGAGCTCTGGCGAACTCAACGACCATGATTTCACCGAACATTTAAGCCATCTTTCAGGTACCAAATTAGAAAGGGTTGTAGCAGGCTCGAATGAATCCTGCTACAACCCTTACCGAAATATTCTTACCCCTTAGGTTCACCTGGTCCTGCAGGAGTAATGGAATTCGGATCAAATCCCCACTTCGTGAGAATTTCAGCGAGTTTCCCACTCTCCTTCAATTTGGTCACACATTCATTGAATACATCCCGCAACTCGACGTTGTCCTGATTGAAATAAAGGGCCGGCATAGATGCACCGATTCCCTCGTAATTCCAAGGATTAGCGAGTTCCACTTTGTCCGGATTCTTCTTCACATAATCAACAAGTGACAACTCGGCATTTGAAACCACGTCAATTCGACCGGCTTCCATATCGAGTATCTGTGATTCGAGACTGTCATAAGGCTTGACCTTGATGCCGAGAGCTTCGACCGATTCCTGATAGTTACCACCAGAGACCATGCCCACAGTTAAATCCTTGTTTTTGATGTCAGTCCAGCTCGTGATGCCATCGGGGTTACCCTTGGGCACTAGTGCACGCACACCGAACCCATACATCTGCTGCGTCGCAATTGCGATCTCGAGTCGTTGATCACGTAATGACATACCGGCTGCAATGATGTCCCAGCGCTTTGCCTGAAGACCAGGCAACAATGCGTCGAATTGAGCCGAGACCGGATAAATCTCGGTGATCCCAATCTGCGTTGCACATTCCTTAACAATTTCTCCTTCGGCACCAGTGAAGGTTCCCGAACCATCATTTTCAATGAATGACCAAGGAATCTCACCAACGAAGCCGACTCTCAGCCCCGAAGCCTTGACCTCATCAACTATCGATCCAGCAGGCACCGAATTGGTATCACTATCTGCCGAATCGGTTCCACTGCCACACGCAGCCAAAAAGGCCGCACCCACAATTGCGAAGGCAACCCACCTACGAAGTTCTTTCTTCACCTTATTTCCCCCTTTTTTTGTTAAGTGATTCTTACATACAAGAAGTATGATACATGAAGCATATAGAATTTACCAAGATGAAGTCAAGGACGAAATGAGCCAAATCGCACTATTCGCAAGGAGTATGTGGATGCCTGAAAAAGGATTATCTCCTTATCGATTGGTTGCTGACAATGGTGCTTGGGTGTCCTGCGAACCAGCGAAAGGACCCCAAGCGACTGATTTACAAGTGTTGGATGGCATTGTCGTTCCAGGACTCGTTGATCTACACACTCATATCGGGGAAGGTTCCAACCCTTTCGCAATTGGCACGGACGTCCTCCTCAGCACCGGGGTCACAACGGGATGCTCCCAGGGCGACGTCGGGCATGAAAACATTGATTCTTGGATTTGGCAAACTCGACCAGATGCCCCCCACGCTCGTGGGCTACTTGCTATAAACCTTGCCCCCTTTGGTGAAAAAGCTGGGATGTCTGGACTTGAATTGGTGAATTCAAGCACCGTCCAACAGACAGTCAAGGCCGCCGAGCGACACTCCGACGTGGTCAGGATGGTGTCGGTAAATCTCAGTGAAAGATCCCTGGGCAGAGCAAAAGCGGGCACCATGTTCCAATATGCCCTCGAGTTGCGTAAACGACTCTCTCTCCCACTGATGATTGGTCTCGCACCCGAAAAAATCCTCCCACTGCGAACGCAACTAGATGGTCTCATTCACGGCGATATCGTCACTTACTGCTATCGATCAACACCTTGGACTTTGTTCCCAGAGGGACGACCAATTGATGGTGTTGTTGAAGCTCGTGATCGTGGTGTGCTGTTCGACGTTGGCCACGGGAAATCATCCTTCGATAGACAGATTGCAAAGGTGTCTATTGCTGCCGGATTCCTGCCAGACACTATTTCTTCGGATATGCAAGCTGCGACAACGCTTCCGAACAAAACAATCAATCTGGTTACTGTCATGCAATTGGTATCGGAGTGCGGCGCACCACTGAAGCGTGTGCTTGAAGCATCAACAATCACGCCAGCTCGTGTACTTGGCCTGACCGATGGAACCGGTCACACTATGGTCGGAGCGAGGGCGGATCTATCTTTCCTTGACATCTCCGTTCCTCAATGGATTGGTCGGCCTATCATCGCGAACGGTATTCCAACTGCATCTAAGTCACATCACCGCCTCATTGCTCTAGAGCAAAGTTAAAAACATGAGTGATAAGCCATTGAATGTTGCAATTGCTGGTATTGGTGTGATGGGGATGGTTGCGGTTCGAGCATTCAACCGATCCGCAAGATATCGTGTGATGGCAATTGCCGATCAATCTCCGGCCGCACTTAAGCGAGCCCTTGTTGAGGTTCCGAACGCTGTCCAATTCTCCTCGGCCGATGATTTGGTGACTTCCAAAAACCTTGACCGCTACGACATCGATCTCGTTGCCGTATTGACGCCGCCCAATAGCCATGCGCGATTGGCAATTCAAGCACTCCAAGCCAAACGACACGTATTCTGCGAAAAGCCGCTGGCGCTTAACTCGTTAGAAGCTAAACAAATGGTTGCGGCGGCCGATATCGCCCGTACTTCGTCAGTTTTCTCAATCGTCGGTCATCAACTTCGATATAACGGAGCGCGCAGATGGATAAAGGACCAGATCTCCTCGGGAGCCATTGGCAAGCCACAACATATTCAAATCGTCGCCAATTTTCCCAAGCTCTATTCTGCCGAATTCTCTTGGTGGTCTTCACATGATCTCGGAGGTGGTCTTCTCTATGAATACGGATCTCATATGATCGATCTTTTGGAATGGTGGTTTGGACCAGCATTTCAAGCCACTGGAGAAATCCGAACCGTAGTCAAGAGTCGAGTTGATAACCAAGGCATCATTCGACCGGTGGATAGTGATGATCTTTCGTCGTTCCGTCTGCTCTGGGTCTCTGGATTATTCGCCGATGTACTTCTGTCGGGAGTCGCTTCGAATGAACGTCGCGATGTAATCATCCACGGTGATGAGGCAACGCTTGTTCTCGACTCAAATAACACAATACGCCGCTTCACACGTGGGAACATGAATCCAGAAATTCTTGACATGCACGAGCAGGAATCCTCTCTGATCGACGATCCAAACGATTCTTATACACAACCCCATGCTCGTTTGCTCGAAGACTTCGCAATCCATATTTCTAAAAAGGCGCAGCCTATTCACGCGACAACTTTCCACGATGGTGAACGCATAATTCGACATCTCGACAGTATTCGCGCATCATCAACCCCAGGCACAAGAACAGAAGAATGTCCGAAATGACGACTGTAATCATTCCTGAGACAATCATCGACGGCACGGGCGTTCTACCCCTTCGAGGCAATGCCGTTCGTATTGATGAAGGGACCATCACCTCGGTTGGGCCCAAGTCCGAAATAATGAAGAATTTACCCAAAGGTGCCGAGATCATCGACGCATCGGGACATACCCTCATCCCCGGTCTCATCGACGCCCATGTTCACGTCACATGCCCGCCTACCACATCTGGCTACATCCCACTCTCCGACCAAGGATCGGTTAAAGAGCGGATTGATTTTGCGGTGAGGGCCGCACAGTCGGCGCTCGCGAAGGGAGTCACTACTCAACGTGATTGCGGATGTCCCGACATGTTGAGTCTCACCCTCCGCGATTTGATTGCAAAAGGAATAGTAACCGGACCTCGTATCATCGCTTGCGGAACCGCTGTCACAACAACTGCAGGCCATGGACATTGGATCGGAGTCACAGCCGATTCACCGCACGAGATAAGTAGCTGTATTCACAAACTTTACCAAAGCGGCGCAGATTTCATCAAAATAATGGCTAGTGGTGGGGACATGACGCCAGGATCAAATCGTCGCGCTCAGCAATACAGCGATGCCGAATTCGAAGCGGCAGTTAAAGATGCCCATCGACTTAGTATGCCGGTAGTAGCTCACTGCAATGCAACCGACGCAATTCGACAAGCCGCACAATTCGGAGCCGACACGATTGCCCATTGCAACTGGCTTGGCGCGGAGGATGGCACCATTAAATTTGACAAGGATATTGCAAAGTTGATTCTTGACAATGGTACGTACCTTGATCTAAATATCGCAGGAACTCTCAACTCCTACGTGACAGGAGACGGATTTGCAATGAGGAGTGATTTTGGATTTGCCAACCGCTGGGAATTACACGCCGATTTGAGAGCAAAAGGCGCCAAGATAATGTTAACCAGCGACGAGTTTGGTGATCAGACGTCGCAATTCCCGTCGCTAGTCGCGCGCGTAATAGCCGAGACTGGTCTCAATCCAACGGAGGCAATCTTTAGATCAACCGCCCTTCCTGCTTTCGCACTGAACATCTCTCGGGAAACAGGATCGATAATCCCAGGGAAAAATGCTGATCTCGTCCTCCTCGAAGGAGATCTGCTTTCGGATTCGCAGTCACTCACTAGAGCCACCACCGTTTGGAAACGTGGGACTATTTTCACTTCGGGAAATGAGGCAAGACCATGAACGACACGCGTCGAGAGGCAATTCGTATCCCAGATGCTTGGCACTCGGGCGCTCCTTATACCCCGGCCATACGAGTTGGTTCATTCGTTTTCATCTCGGGTGCTGTTTCATACGACCTCGCATCTGGCAAGTCAGTAGGAGTCGACATCCGAGAACAGACAATTCAGGTCCTAAACAACATTGAGGCCATCCTTGCTCAAGCCGGTCTAACCACGGACGACGTCGTGAAGACGACAGTGTTCCTCACAGATAGTTCACTAGCCTCAGAAATGAATGAGGTGTACTCGGTACGGTTCAAAACACCATATCCAGCGAGATCGACCGTGCAAGTGGGACCATTGGCGCGGCCCGAGTATCTCATCGAGATTGAAGCAATCGCTGTGGATCCATCGCAATGAATAATATTGATGATCTCGCGGGTTTGGTCGATCGACTGCCACGATTCGAACTCATTACGTCACCGACACCTCTTGAGGAATACCCCCGTCTTGCCGATCGTCTCGGTTTGAAGCGCTTTTTTGTCAAACGAGATGACCTCACCGGCTTGGCGTTCGGCGGTAACAAGGTTCGCGAACTGGAGATGTTTCTTGGCTCTGCACTAAATCAGAATTGCGATGTCTTCATCGCAGGAGGTGGCGTCGCTCAGTCCAATCATGCTCGCCAATGTGCGGCGGCGGCTAGACGAGCCGGTATGGATATCCATCTTGTACTCCGAAAAGGGCTAAGAGCCAACACGCGAACCGGCAACCTCCTCGTGACCAACCTACTCGGAGCCACGATTCACTGGGTCGAGGATAACCCAACACTCTCCGACCGAGATCGACTTTCAGCCAAAATGGATTCCCTAGCTGAAACTATGCGCCAAGAAGGTCGTAGACCTTACGTCTTGCACTCATCGTTCCAACCTCTTGGAGCAGTTGGTTACGTCCGAGCCGCTATCGAACTTTTACGTCAAACTGAGATGGTCGGAATAGAGGAATTCGTCCTCTTCACTACTTCGATGGGTGCTACTCGGGTCGGGCTTGAATTAGCTCAATACGCGCTCAACGCATCGTACGAGGTGCGAGCCGCCGGCTGGAGACCGGTCGACAACGAACTTCATTCCCGCCTCGCAAAACTCGCTGCCGACTCGGGGGCATTGCTAGGAATCCCATGGAATCCAGGCTCAGACAGTTTTCATACAATCGACTTTGGTGGTCCGGAATACGGAATTCCCAGTGAGTTGGGAATCGCTGCTGTTCAACTCGCCGCCCAGACAGAAGGACTTCTCCTCGACCCAGTTTATACAGGCAAGGGATTTGCCGGGATGCAATCGGACATTGAACAAAACTTCAACAAGAATGTCCCCGTTGTGTTCCTCCACACTGGTGGCCTTCCGGCGTTGTTCGCCTACGAGAACGATCTTTTCTAGTGAAATGAGTATAAAAATATGAAGAGTTTTGAGATTTCAGAGGAAGATAAACAGCAGATAGAACGTGCCCTTGGATTCCGAATCTTTTCCGATCAGGAAATGACTCGTCGAACTACCCGTATGCAGGAAGAATTACGTGCGAATAATCTTGATGCGATGCTCCTCACTGACGAGGTCAATGTTCTCTACTTTGCCGGGATGGCAGTTCCCTCATTTGCGACTAGAACACGGCCCATAATGGTCGTCGTACCTGTCGATAATCCACCGATTCTAATTTGCTCGAGAAGTCAGTCGTCTAATGCTCGATCCGCTTCATGGATTGAGTACATTGCACCCTTCGAGAAATTCGAGGAAGATGCGATTGACACCGCTGCTGAGGTTCTCTCACAGTTTGTTCCTGACAATGGGCGAATTGGCTGCGAAATTGGCAAGGAACAGCGACTTGGTCTCTCCTTCCTTGGTTTCCAACGGTTGACCAAAAGACTCATGACCCGTGAATTCGTCGATGGAAGTGCCGCACTCTGGTCGGTACGGATCATCAAGGGCCCCGAGGAAATCGTTTTCATGAAGGAATCCGGCCGCATCAATGAACTAGCCATGGCTGCAGCGGTCTCGGCGGCAAGTTCAGGCGTAACCGAAATGTCGGTCCGAAATGCCTGGGCCATTGAACTTGCCCGCCATGGCGTCGACCGACCCGGATATCTCGCGATTCACTCTGGTGCTAACAATTACCGCCGCATCAGCAGCTCGGGCACCGAACGAATCCTCCAAAGTGGCGACCTCCTTTGGATGGACGGTGGTCCCATCTTCCACGGCTATTGGTCCGACATCACTCGAATGGTTTCTATCGGCAAGGCACGACCGGCCGACAGAGATCGCTACGCATTCGCGTGTGACACTGTCCAAACTCTCGTCAACAGCGCGAAGCCCGGCATAACAGCGGGCGACATCGCACGCCACGGACAAAAGCTCTTCGCATCAATAGGTCGACAGATGGGTGGTGCCTCCCGCATTGGCCATGGCATCGGTATTGAATTGACTGAACCACCATCAATCGTCGATGGCGACGAGACCGTTCTCGTCGAAGGAATGACACTTTCGATCGAGACCGGTCTGGCTGATTGGGATGGTTATTTCCTAATGGAAACAAATCTCGTAATCACTTCTTCCGGATCCGATGTTCTCTCATCACCGGCATCCTCAACACTCCCGGAGACTCTCTAATGTCGCTTTTCATATCCCTAAATCACATTGGTTTCGCCGTAAGCGACCTCGACCAATCCATTCGTTTTTATTCCGACCTGTTTAATGAACCTCCTTATTTTAAAGAGGTATACGATGTTCCATATATCGGAGATTTAGTTGGATATCCGGGCGCGGTTCAATACGCCGCATTTTTCCGTATTCCAGGACAATCCAGCTTATTCCTTGAACTCATTCAGTACCTGAACCCCGTCTCCAGTAAAGTCTCAATGGAGGCATACAACGCTGGGAACGCCCACCTGTGCCTAGCAACTTCGGATCTCGACGCCGCTTATCGTCACCTGGTTGCTATTGGCGCAAAGCCACGTTCGGAGAACATAGTGACGAGCAACTACGGCGTGTACGAAGGTGCGAGGTCGATGTTTTTTAGGGACATCGACGAAATAACAATTCAGATCGTTGAAATTCCAGAAGGCATGGATCCAGCCGGACGGAGCTAAGACACATCCCGAGTGTTGCAGTAATTCATCTATCAATCAACGTCCACCCCGACCGACAGATATCGAATAAACCTCAACTTGGAAAAACTGTCAAATTGATTCACCGCAATCATGTACCAGACCCTATTTGAGATGAATCACAGGAACCACCTTGCTGGATTAGTCAATAGAAAGTTAAGACCCCACCCACGATCCAAGTACTAGTTGAGTTGTAGCCAGCTCGCCATTGCGCGTAGTTCGTTGTTTAAGGCGTCATTAATCGTTGCGCGCTTGAT
>ERZ889078.2623-NODE-2623-length-12622-cov-6.936182_pt1 | contig 12622 bp, 5 predicted proteins | sample MGYA00521266_ERZ889078 | MGnify/ENA primary metagenome ERZ889078 (study PRJEB32303, sample SAMEA104408618) | aquatic metagenome | biome: Brackish water; feature: Pelagic; material: water | place: Baltic Sea | collected 2014-06-16T06:34:00 | depth 76,534 m ... | reverse complement strand
GTCAACTGTACGGACTCAGACAAATGCACGAGCAACGAGGTGTGTAGCAACAAAGTGTGCAAGAAATCGGCGACGGTCTGTGACGACAAGAACCCATGCACAACAGACAGCTGCAGCGCGACGCTCGGCTGCCAGGCCGCAAATGTGGGCGATCAGACGTCATGCAAGGCCGACAACAGCTTGTGGTGTATCGCGGGCAAGTGCGTGACCAAGACGGCGGCGAACAAGTCACCCGTGGCGAAGCTGGTGTGTCCCGGCGCGGCAAACGTAGGCGCTGCGGCGACGCTCGACGGCAGCGGCTCGACGGATCCAGATGGCACCTTGGTCAAGTATGCCTTCGACTTCGGCGATGGATCGGCGGTGTCTACCGGCGGCGCAAACAAGGTCCAGCACAGCTTCAAGAAGGCCGGCACCTTCAAGGCCACGCTGGTGGTGACCGACAACGGCGGGCTGAGCGCGTCTGCGTCCTGCTCGATCGCGGTGAGCGCTGCGGCGCCGCCGGTGGTGAGCTTCATCAAGCCGACCGGCAGCTTCAACGCGACCCAAGGGGAGTCGGTTGGGATCATCCTCGACGCGACGGCGCCGGCTGGAAAGTCGGTGGCCAAGGTCGAGCTGCTCGTCAACGGCCAGGTCGCGCTGACGGACACCGCCCTGCCCTACACGATGACGTGGGTGGTGCCCAAGACGGCGAAGACTGGGAGCGTGATGACGCTGCAGGCGCGCGCGACGGACAGCGGCGGCGGGGTCGGCGTCAGCGCGGTGCTGAAGGTGGCCATCAAGAACGACAAGCCGGTCGCTGCGTTTACCGCGACGGTGGTGGGCAAGCTCACCGTCGCCGTGGACGGATCGCTGGCGAAGGACACCGAGACGCCGACCTCAAAGCTGGTGGTGCGCTTCGACTGGACCAACGACGGCACGTTCGACACGCCCTGGAGCACGACAAAGACCTACTCGAAGGTGTTCGCGAAAGAGGGCACCTATGTCATCAAGATGGAGGTGCGAGACGAGGACGGTCAGGTCACCTCAGCGACGCGCACGGTGTCTCTCAGCTTGGTTTCTCAGGTCGGCGGCACGATTAACACCACCACGTGGACGGGCACCATCATCGTGACGGGCGACATCATCGTGCCCAAGGGGCAGATCCTCACGGTCAGCGCGGGCACGAGCATCCTTTTTGTGCCGGTTGATCAGGACAACAACAAGATCGGCGACTTTGACATCTGGGTCTACGGCAAGCTGAAGCTGCTCGGCACGGCGGCCGCGCCGGTGACGGTGAGCACCTATGGCCCGACGAAGACCAAGGGTCGGGACTGGGGTCGCATTCAGCTCAAGGGCGAAGGCAGCGCGCTGCAACACGCGGTCATCGAAAATGGCCAGATCGGCGTCGAGGTGCTCGACACCAGCACGTTGGCGGACGTGACGCTACGCAACAACGTCTACGGCATGCAGGTCAGCGCTGGCGGCAACGCGACGGTGACGAACCTGACGTCCAGCAACAACGTCACCGACGGCGTGCAGCTGCTCAGCAGCGGCAAGCTCACGGCGACGGGCGTGACGCTCGCCAGCAACGGCCGCGATGGGCTGCATCAGGCCACTACGAGCACCGGCGCGAAGCTGTACCTCAAGGACGCCGTGGTCGCGTCGAACGTCGGCAACGGCATCTGGGCGCGCTCAACGGCCTCAAACATGAGCTTTTCGCTGCTCGACAGCCAGGTGAAGAGCAACGGCCTCACCGGTGTGACGCTGGTCGGCGGCATGACCGGCGCAGTGACCCGCAATCAGCTGCTCTACAACAACCAAGAGGGCCTCCGCATCGCGCCGTACCTGACGACGGACGTGCAGGTGGTTGGCAGCTACAACAACATTTTTGGCAACGCGCTCAAGTCGGCGTGGAACTACAGCGCGCTCAACTTGTCGGCCAAACGGAGCGGCTCGGGATCGGGCGCGGCGACGTCAGCGGCCTGGGGTACGCCCAAAGGCGAGCTGATCGCCATGGTGCGGGTCGCGTACAGCGAATATGACTACGCCAACAAGTACGTCAGCGGCACCGTCCGCAAGGACTCCAGCGGCGGCGCGACGATGTTCTCGACGTCCTCACCCCTCAGCACGTCGTGGGCCGACGTGGCGAGCTCACAGGCCAAGAAGCTGGTGGTGCAGGCGTATAAGTCGACGTCTTCCTCGTCGTATTACGGGACCATGAGCGCCTCCGGTGTGGTGTACGAGCAGCCCGGTCTCAAGCGCGAGCTGACGGTCATCACGCACACGAAGAGCGTCGACCTGCGCCACAACTATCTCGGCGTGTTTCCCGACGTGCTGAGCGTGGTGACGCGATCCAGCTCGACCTCTGCGAACCTGCACGGCTTCATGGGTAAACCGTACGACGCGACCTGGGCCAAAGGGCCGTACTGGGGCGGCAGCACGCTCAGCGCCAATACGTCGTGGTCCGGCGAGGTGTGGGTGACCGGCGACCTCGTGGTTGCGGCCGGAAAGTCGCTGACGGTCGCGGCCGGCACCACGGTGCACATGGTGCGGTACGACGCAGCGAATGATGGCCGAGGGGACTTCAAGATCGACGTGCTCGGCGCCCTGCTCGTGAACGGCACCTCGGGCGCAGGGGTCAGCTTCAGCACGTATGGCAGCAAAAAGACGCGCGGCAAGGACTGGCAGCGGATCACGCTCAAGGGGTCGGGCAGTAAGGTCCAGTACGCGTCGTTTGAATATGGCGCCTATGGCTTGGAGGTCTACGACACGACGCCCATCGACCACGTGACGGTCAACATGAACGAGTACGGGCTCGTCATCCGCTCCCCGGGCGGCGCGGTGGTCACGAATCTCACCGCGACGGAGAGCGCGCTGGATGGCGTTCATGTCTCAACCGGCGGCAAGGTCACACTCGACAAGCTGCTCACAACCAAGAACCTCCGGCACGGCGTCTACATCGTCAGCAGCTCGACGGCCACCAACGTCTCGATCAAGGCGTCGACCCTCAACAGCAACAAGGGCGATGGGCTGCGGGCTGAATCGAGCACGAGCGGCATGAAGGTCGCCATGGTCGACAGCCACGCCAAGAGCAACAGCTGGGCCGGCGTGTACCTGCGCGGCGGGATGACGGGCACCCTGTCGCGCAACCAGTGGCTCTACAACGGCTACGAGGGCCTGCGCGCGGCCGCGTACCAGACGTGGGATGTGCAGGCGACCGCGACCTACAACAACATCTTCGGCAACGGCCTCACCGGCGCCTGGATGTACAAAAGCCTGTCTTTGTCGGCGAAAAGGAGCGGTTCGGGCTCGGGCGCGGCGACGTCGGCGGCGTGGGCGACCCCCAACAGCTCGGTCATTGATCACGTGCGTGTGGCCTACTCCGAGTACGACTACGCCAACAAGTACGTGAGCGGCAGCGTGCGCAAGGACTCCTCGGGCGGCGCAGCGATCGTGTCGACATCGGGCCCGTTGGCGTCAAGTTGGTTCGATGTGAGCGGGTCGAACGCCAAGCAGGTCGTGGCGCAGGCGTACAAGTCGACCTCGTCCTCGAGCTACTACGGCACCATGAGCTTGACCGCCGCGGTTTGGACGCAGATGGGCGTCAAGCGCGAGGTCTCGGTCATCGCGCACACCAAGACGATGGACACCCGACACAACTTCCTCGGCTCGTTCCCGGATGTCTTGAAGGTGGTGACCCTCTCCTCCTCAACCGCCGCGAACCTGCACGGCTTCATGGGCGTTGCGTTCGACAACACCTGGAAGAAAGGGCCGTACAAGGGCGGCGAGAGCTTGGCGGCGAACGCGACGTGGTCGGGCGAGGTGTGGGTGACGGGCGACTACATCGTCCCCGCCGGCAAGCTGCTGACCATCGCCGCGGGCACCAAGGTGCACATGGTGAAGTACGACGTGGCCAGCGATGGCACCGGCGACATCGACATGACCGTGCAAGGCGGCCTCACCGTCGACGGTACGGCACAGAGCCCCGTGGCCTTCTCCGAGCTCGGCGGTAACAAGGCCAAGGGCAGCTGGAATCAGATCCTTGCGACGGGTACATCGAGCGCGGCCAAGATCAGCCACGCGGTGTTCTCTTACGGCGTCACCGGCCTCCACCTCGGCACAGGCAAACACACGCTCACCGACGTCTCGGTGCGCAGCAGCAAAAGTCACGGCGTGCTGGTCAGCGGCGCGACGTCGGTCATCGCCAAAACGCTGGTGACCCAAGACAGCGGCGGCTCCGGGCTCTATGTGACGAGCAGCAGCGGCGTCAGCGTCGACAAGCTCTCGACCACCGGCAACGCCGCGCATGGCGTCTTCGCGGGCGCCAGCAAGAGCAGCGTCACCATCAAGAACGCCACCGCCACGGGCAACGCGGTCGCGGGATTTCACTCAGACAACGCCAGCGTCACGTTCAGCCAGTGCACGCTCTCCGGCAACCAAATCGGCGCTTGGTTCCACAGCAGCAGCGCCGGGCTGCTGAGTAAATGCGACGTGAAATACAACCTGGCGGAAGGGGTCATCCTCAGCGCGCAGGACCTCAAGCAGCCGTCGCCGAAGATCAACGACAACAACATCTACGGCAACGGGACCAAGGAGGGCTTGGAGATGAGCGCGGCGTCGTTGACTGCCAAGCGGTCGGGATCCGGCAGCGGCGCGGCGACGAGCGCGGTGTGGACATCTCCGTACTTCGACGCCACCAAGAAGACGCTGGCGCCGATCTGGGCCGTGCGCGCGGCCTACAGCGAATACGACTATGCCAACAAGTACGTGAGCGGCAGCGTGCGCAAGGACTCGAGCGGCGGCGCGGCGATTTGGTCGACTTCATCGCCCTACAGCGCGCAGTGGCGACTGCTGTACGCGTCCAAAGCCACCAAGATCGTCGCGCAGGCCTACAAGTCGACGAGCTCTTCGAGCTACTGGGGCACGCAGTCGATCTACAGCGCGTTCTATCGACTGGCGGGCAAACAGGTCGAGTTGGCGGCGATCACGGACTCGGGCACGGTCGACTGCACCAACAACTATTGGGGCGGTTTCTCGGGCTTTGACAAGCGTTTTGTGCTGTCGCGCACCAACGCGATCAACTTCCAGGGCTTCGCGGTGTTGGCCAAGAACGTGGGGCCCCAGTAGCCGGGCGCCTGTAGCCGGGCGCCTGTAGCCGGGCGCCTATGGCGGAGCCCTACAGCGAACCGTCGACGTCTGCGTTAGGGCTTGCGATGCGCCCGCTCAAAGGCGTTGGCGGAGAGCGCGACCATCTTCAGCGCGACCTCCGCGCCGCCAAAGCCTTTGGTGATCAGCTTGCCGGGGCCTTTGTAGTTGCCAAAGAACAGCTCGACGATGCGCGTTACGCCTGGACGCTGCTGCTGGAGCTGCGGCATGTCCGTGAACGCGGAGAAGCTGCCTTCGGCGTCGACGGCGATGATCTTGTCGTCGATCTCGCCTCGGTCGAGCAGCCGCAGCACGCCGATGGGTCGCACTTTGAGCACGGTTCCGCGCGGACGCGGCGGCCCGAGCACGAGCACATCGAGCGGATCGCCGTCGCCGCCAGCGGACTTGGGCAGGAGCGTGCGCGGCACCATGCCGTAGTTGCCGGGATACCCGACAAACGGGATGACGCGCGGTTTGCCAGCTTTCATCTCCCAACGCAGCGCGCCGTCGGGCTTGCTCACCTCCCACTTCTGCACGTCCCCAGCAGGGATCTCCACCACCACGTGGATCAAGCCGGCGCCGGCCTGCGCTGGCCACCCGGTCAGGAAGCTGCGCGCGCCTCGCAGGGTGTGGGCGTCGATCTGGCGGACGTCCGGTGTGGCGCCGACGTGGGCGCCGACGTGGGCGCCGACGTGGGCGCCGCCGGCGCAACCCCACGCTAGCAGCAACGAACATGGCGCGATTGCCGCGAAAAAGCGGCCTTCGAGACGAGTCTGGTGGGTTGCGAACATGCGGCTGCCTCCGTCGATGAGCGCTGTCGGTCGTGCCGCGCGCCAGCTCCTGGCCCACAGCGTACGAGGTCGGTGTCGTCGGTCTGGGATTGGCCGTCAACTGTCGCCGTCGCCAAGGGCTGCGTCGCGTTTGATCCTGCGATCCCTCCGCTGCATCGAAATCCCCTAGCGCGCGCGGCCCCGCGGCCGACCGGCGCCACTGCATCCAGGGCTCCCATCCGCGGCGACAGTTTGCGTCGCCCGGTCGATTCGTGTAGCAAATCGCGCTGGACGCCACCCGGGGCACCCGGAATGTCACACCAGCGTCGACGGAGCCGCCCATGGACAAGACCCAGACTTTTCAGCAATTCCTGACGACGACGAGCATTCAGGTGCCCGTGCTGCCGTTCGTGCTGAACTTGGGACAAGCCGCCCTGCTGTCGTTTCTGCTTGGCAAAGCCTACGCGCGCTACGGCAACGCGCTCTCCAACCGCGGCAGCTTTGCCCGCAATTTTGTGCTCCTGACCATGACGACGATGCTCATCATCTCGATCGTGAAGTCATCGTTGGCGCTCTCCCTGGGTCTCGTCGGCGCGCTGTCGATCGTGCGCTTTCGCGCCGCCATCAAAGAGCCCGAGGAGCTGAGCTACCTCTTCCTCGCGATCGCCGTCGGCCTCGGTTTTGGCGCCGATCAGGCCATCATTACGTGGGTGGCGTTCGCCATCATCGTCGGCGCGCGCATCGCGCAACAGCGCTTCGGAGGCGGCAAAGACGATCGCCGCAACCTGCATCTGACGGTGAGCAAGAGCGGCGACGGCGGCCCGCCGCTGGACAAGCTGCTGGCGGTGCTGGGGCAGCACTGTGAGCGTGTCGAGTTGGTGCGTTTCGACGACGGCCCGCACGCCTCGGAGGCCGCGTTTTACGTTGATTTCAAGAACGCCGCTGCGGTCCAAGCCGCCAGCGGCGAGCTGCGCACGTTGGGGGAGGGGGTGCGGGTGACCCTGCTCGACACCCGCGGAATCGTGTAGATGATCGTTCATCAATCGGAGCAGACGGAACGGCAGGGCCTGCGGGGCCTGCTGTCTCAGTGGTGGGCCGCCGGCCTCGTCGCGCTCGCGATCGTCGCAGGCGCGTTCTTTTTCGGCGCGTGGGCGCAGTCTCACGGCCACACCGCCCACGCCAAACGCGCGCTGCGTCAGCGTATGCGCGTGCCGCGCAACATGCTGCACGGGCTCCGCTCGCCGCCGCGCCAGTTCACGCTGAACATCAAGCACAAACACGTGCAGAAGCTCGAACACGAGCGCCGACAGACGAGCAACACAGACGGCTTGCTCATCACAACCGACAGCGACGACGCCTTTGTGCCGGGCAGCCTGACGGTCGACGGGCAGACCTACGGCGTGAAGGTGCGCAACAAGGGCAACTGGCGTGACGCGCGTGGCGGCGGCAAGTGGAGCCTCCGCGTCAAGCTGAAAGACGGCAAGGCCGTGATGGGCATGAGTCGCTTCTCGCTGCACAGCCCGGCGACCAAGAGCGATCTCACCGAGTGGTTTTTTCACCGCTGGCTGGCCCATCTCGACCTCGTCGCCATGCGCTACGACTTTGTCAATGTCACGCTAAACGGCAAGGATTTCGGGCTGCACGCGATCGAGGAGTCCTTCACGCGACGCCTGATCGAGCACAATCAACGCCGCGAAGGGGTGATCGTGCGCTTCGACGAATACTGGAGTTTCTACTTCATGTTTGTGAAGAAGGTGGACACGAGCTGGCTGCCCGAGATGTTCGCGTTGTCGGCCATCAAGGGCTACGAGGGCGCACGCGTGCAGGCTAGCCCCGCGCTGCGGCAGCAGTTCAAGGCGGCGAAGAATCTGCTGGAGTCATTCCGACGCAGCGAGCTGACCACGTCGGAGGTCTTCGATGTCCCCAAGCTGGCGCGGCTCTTTGCGCTCACTGATGTGTTTGGCCGCGACCACAACCTTGAGCTTCGCAACGTCAAGTTCTACTACAACCCGATCACGGCCAAGCTGGAGCCCGTCGGCTATGATCAGCATGAGCCGCTGCAGCGGCGGACAGGCCCGCTGGTCGGCGACTACAGGCAGATGCTCGGGGACACCACGAAGCTGATCTGGCTCGACCATTTCTACCGCGATCCAGCCTTCTATCAGGCCTACCTCGACGCGCTGCACGCCATGTCGCGGCCGGGCACCTTCGACGCGTTCGTGAAGCAGGTGGCGACGGACTACGACCACGCCCTTGGCATGCTCTACCGGGAGGACGCGACGTTCGACATCGACTACCTGGGGATCATGCGCGAAAACATCGCGATCATCGGCCGAAAGCTGCGTCCTGAGCGGTCGATCGACGCCTTCCTCGCCGCCACGCATCGCGGCACCACGGGGGATGCGCGCGGAGATATCGCGGAGCTGCAGCTGGTCAACATCCACACGCTGCCCATGCACGTCACGTCGGTGACCTTCGACGGCCTGCCGCTCCCGCTCGAGGGCACGGCGACTTGGCCGGTGCTCGAGGCGAAGGCCGCCTACGCCAAGATGCCCTACACGACGGTGCGGGTGCGGCTGCCCGAGGGCGCGACGCGACGCAAGGGCGGCCTCGCAGGCGGTCTGCAGGTCCATTCGCGCGTCTGGGGAGTGCCGCACGAGGTGCTGGCCCCGGTTCGGCCCTGGTCCTACGTCAACCCCGCGTTCGTGCGCTCCGATTTCATGCGTCGGCGTCCCAACCACAGCGAGTTTCCATTTGTGCAGGTCGACGAGATCCACCGTGTCATCCGACTCCTGCCCGGGCGCCACCACCTGCGGAAGTCGCTGATCTTGCCAGCGGGCTACCGCGTGATGGCGGCGGGCGGCGTGGAGATCGACCTGTCCAACGGGGCCATGATCCTGTCTCGCTCCCCGGTGTTCTTTGCTGGCGAGCCAACCCTCCCCATCATCATTCGCTCGAGCGACAAGACCGGCCAAGGGTTCGCGGTGCTGACGGCCGGTGAGCGGTCCGAGATGTCGCATGTCCGGTTTGAGGACCTCTCAAACCCTGTGCAGCCGGGCTGGTCGATGCCCGGTTCGGTCACGTTCCACGAGGGCGACGTGGTGATCCGCGACTGCGTATTTGCGCGCAATCGCTCCGAGGATGGCTTGAACCTTGTCCGCAGCACGATGCTGCTGGAGCGCTTGGCCTTCATCAAAACCAAGTCGGACGCCTTTGACTGTGACTTCTGCCGCGGCGAGCTGCGCGACTCGACGTTCCTCGACTGTGGCAACGACGGTGTCGACGTCTCAGGCTCCGAGATCACCCTGACGAACGTCCGCATCGACGGCTCGGGCGACAAGGCCGTGAGCGCTGGCGAAGACAGCCACATGACGGTCCGCAAGATCCGAGTGCGGCGTTCGGAGCTGGCGCTGTGCAGCAAGGATCACTCGCACATCGACGCGAAGGGCGTCGATATTGACACCAGCCGCGTCGGGTTCGCCGTGTTCATGAAGAAGGCCGAGTTCGGCGTGGCCACGATGCGGGCGGCAGACATCAAGACAGGCAAGATGGAGCGGTTGTACCTGCTTGAGACCGGGTCACAGCTCATCCTTGACGGGGTGGCGCAGGTCCCGTCTCAGTCGAACGTGAAGGAGGTCTTGTATGGCGCGAAGTACGGCAAGAGCTCCCACTGACGCGACGGTCGCGCCTCGCTACGAGCGCAAGTTTCGCATCGAGGCGTGCGGGCGAGACGTCGTAACGCACGCGGTGTTGCGGCATCCACACCTGTTTCGCGAGATCTTCCACGAGCGCTTCGTGAACAGCGTCTATTACGACACCCCCGAGTTTCGGCTCTATTTCAACAACGTCGACGGTGACGCCGAGCGCGACAAGGTGCGTGTGCGGTGGTATGGCGCCATGGTGGGGGACCATGTCGGCCCGCACTTGGAGCGCAAGCGGAAGTTTGGGTTGGTCGGCACGAAGGAGAGCACACAGCTTGAGCGGCTGCGCGTCGAGCCCGGCGTTCCGGGCCAGGAGCTGGTCGACGCGCTCGACCATGTCGATGTCGACCCGCTCTTGCGCGCCACCAATCGCGCGCTGCGACCCGTGCTGTTGGTGCGCTATCGTCGGCGCTACTACCTGTCGGCCTGTGCCCGGTTTCGGATGACCATCGACGATCAGGTGAAGTTTGTGCGCATGGAGCCAGGCATCAACGCCATGACCCGCGCCGCCACAGACGACGCAGTCATCCTGGAGCTCAAGTACGCGCTAGAAGACGACGCCGCCGCGGTGAGCGTGGCCTCGGCCCTCCCCTTTCGCATGACGCGCAACTCGAAGTACGTGGTCGGCATCGACAAGCTCTTCGTCGCCGGCTGAGCGATGCCGAGGTGACGTCGAGATCCCCAGGTCGCGTCGAGACCGCGACGTAGGCCCGGCGTCGGCGCTGAACGCCGGCCCGTCGGTCTACGGCGAGAGGTAGTCGAGCACCACGGGGAGATGGTCGGACCAAACCCTGCGCTGAGGTGCGTCGGCAACCCAGCAGTCCAGCGTCTTCTTGGCGATGTTGCTGCTGCCCATCATGAAATCGACCCGGACGCCCCACGGCGGATTCGGCGAGAGCATCGTCGGACGAACCAGCCCGCCGGCTTGAAACATGGCCTGCAGGTCCGCCAAGCCAAAGACGGTCAACGTCATCAGCACGGTGCTATCGAGCGCGCCAGGAGGCTGCGCGAACGGCGCGTGACTCGCGAACCACGCGAAGGGAGACTCCACCGCGTAGACCACTTGGTCGAAGGGCGACACGGAGTTCAGGTCACCAAGCACGATCACGTCCCTGCCTGCCTTCAACTGCGCTGCGACGAACGCGCCGACGACCAGCACCTCCTCTTTGCGCTTGAGCAGCTGCGTTGGGTGGAGGTGCACCACGGCATAGACGACGTTGGCGATCCGGCACGTCAGCATCCCCATGGCCAGCTGATTGTCGTGGAATTTGCAGTCCTTCAGGGGCTGACTCGCGGTCAAACCAATCCTGAACTGGCCCTTGGGTGCGATGGCCACGTAGTTGTGTCCCCACGTCTTCGCCGCCTTGGCCAGCGACGCTGATGTGAACCCCACCAGCTCCTGCAAGGCCAGCACGTCGAGTTTCATCCCGTTGAACCACGTCGCAGCGTGGTCCCTGCGCATCGGGTTGTACCCCTTCTTCTTGAAGCTGAAGCCGTAGTAGGTGTTGTAGGTCATCACGCGCGTGACGCCCGGCATCTTGGTGCGCACTGGCCCAAGCGGCTGAAACGGCGGAATGACGGGCGCACAGCGACCCGTCATGGTGCAGAACTCCGTCGCCAAACAGTCCGTCGTCTGGGCGCACGCGGTGCCGGCACACCCTGGAATCGCGACGTTCGCGCAGAGGCCCAGCGCCGGATCACAGGCGTCCGCGGTGCAGGGATCGCCGTCGGAGCAGCTCAGCGCGTGGCCGACGCAGTACTCACCGTCGCAAGGCGTCTGCGGGCCGCATTTCTGGGCGATTTTGCACTGCGGCGCGTACGAGATGTGCATGCAGGCGCCGGCCATTGTGAGCGCGTCGAAGGTGCAGGCGTTGTCGTCGCTGCAAGCCATCGAGCAGGCAACGCAGTCTTTGTTGAACGCGAACGGAGCTGGCAAATCGCTGCGCGCCGTTCCGCCTTCACCCGGCGCCGAGGTCGCGTCGTCCAACCAGCTGCGCGCTGACCCATCTGCGGCGTTCTGACCGACGCCAGCATCCTGACCACTGGCGGCGAACTCGAGGGTGTCCGCGACGCCGCCGTCCGCGACGCCGCCGTCCGCGACGCCGCCGTCCGAGGCTGCGCCGCCGGAGACCGCGCTGTCGATCGTGGCGCTGTCAATTGTCGCGCTGCCGGTGACCGCGCTGTCCGAAGCGGCGCTGTCCGAAGCGGCGCTGTCCGAAGCGGCGCTGTCCGAAGCGGCGCTGTCCGAAGCGGCGCTGTCCCACGGCCCGCCATCCACTGCAGCATAGAAGCCCGGACTGCCGCTACCAAAGCTGCCCGCGTCGTAGACGCCGGCGAAGGGTCTGCCGGTGTGCGGGCCTGTCGGCAGGTTCGTTTCGTCGGACATCACGCCGAGGTTGGAGACCTCCTCGTCAGCTCCGATCTCGCAGCCGGACGCTGCCACGATGACAAGCAACGCGCCCGCAACACGCCCAACCCACCGGCCGCATCGGACTCCGGGCAGCGTGCGAGGGCTCAACGAGGCACGCCGCCGCGCGGTCTGAGATGGAACCTGGGGGAACATGCTGCTCTGCCTCTGGCGGGGTGCTGGACTTCCCCGAAACACCACAAAGAACGGACCGAGGAGAGACCGTGCGTCGCCGTCCGGCTCTGCTCGTAGTCTGCGGCATCACCGCCGACATGGAAACCACAGAATGGACCGATCGCGTCGTTCGAACCGCAAGCGCCGGTACGAGCGGTCGCGCTGGGTGGGGTGTTCACGAACCCTCTCGATTTGCGTCGTCACACCGAAGCCGCGATGGCTCATCAAAGATCTATTGCATCTGCGGGTTACGCGCACATTCGACGAAAAGGGCCATTTGATCGCGATTGAGCTCGATCCGAAGCTGCGAGGCTACCCCTCGCACGTGACCACTTCTGCGTACGACGCGGCTGGTAACCGCACGAAACAGACGCTGGACAGCGACGCCGATGGGGCCTTGGTCATCGTTTCGTCCACCACGAAAAAAACAGCGACCGAACAGCAGC